>TARA_R110002110_G_scaffold68080_2_pt1 | contig 24120 bp, 23 predicted proteins | sample TARA_R110002110 | Tara Oceans TARA_R110002110 (sample SAMEA4397330) | marine metagenome | biome: Polar Biome; feature: [SRF] surface water layer (ENVO:00010504); material: water (ENVO:00002006), including particulate matter (ENVO:01000060) such as... | depth 5 m
AGACAAGCAGAGCCGGGTCCAGACGATCGATCGAAGATGCCCTTGCGCGCAATTGCGCATCATTTACCGGAGCGCCAAGGCTGATAAATTCGTCATAAGACTGCGCGCCCGGCAATGCCCCCCGCAATGCAACGACTTTCTCAATGAACCCATGATCGGTATTCAGCATGTGGGCGAAATCCGTAAAGGACCGATCCCCTAATTCATCTATTGAGAACACTAGTTTCGGGCGCGCATCATCCACGAGATAGCGAAGTTCGGACAGTTGATACTTGGGGTTCAGCCCCAACCAGACAGCTCCAATGCGCGTAGCGGCCAAAAATGTAATCCAGTATGCTGCACTTGGTGGCGCAAGGCACGCCGCAATATCGCCTTTTGCAATGCCTGACGCGAGCAACGCGCGCGCACAGTCTGAGACACTCGTCTCGAGTTCTGAATAATTCATCCGGACATCGCCTGAAACTATAGCTAACGTCTCCGGCTCCGCACTAGCAAACCGCCTCACATAATCACTTATTCCGGACACCAACATGCGCTTCGCTTCTCTAGCCTTCATATCCGCCAACACGCGCGCCATCATCGACGCTTCAAGAGCATGACCGACCATGAGCTTGACCTCCAATCATCGCCATCGCCGAATGTTGGCAACAGCGGAACCCAACGCCAGCCGGAATAAATCGACGGCCTTGCAAAGCTGACGAACGATGCCCTTTATGGCGAACAGTTGTAGCGTTCAGCTCGACATACTCCGCGATCGGAGCCGTATTCAAAAAAGCATCTTCAACGATATATGACATGAAATTCTCACACATCCTCGACTAAGTCGTAATGATCTGCACGCCCTTGATCCGCTGATAAGCTTCAAGCCCGCGGCCCCCTCCCAGGATACCGTTCCCCGAACGCCCGAAAGGCTCGACTGAAAGAGAAATGGGTTGCTCCGCGTTGCGCGTCGAAGAGCGGATCGAGACTTCGCCAGCGTCAAGATCTCGTGCGAGACGACGCCCTCGCCCGAGATCACGGGTCCACGCCATAGCAGCAAGACCGTACTCAACATCGTTGGCTAGACGTATGGCCTCCTCCTCAGATTCAAATGTCAAAACCGTGAGTGCAGGACCGAATATCTCTTCCTGTGTAATGCGGTGGTCCTGCCGAGCTTTGTCAAATAGCACAGGCTCGATATAGAAACCCGCCTCTGGTTTTCTCCCCGACAAAGGAACTGGCTGCACCTTCACCCCTTCCTCTTCCGCGAGGCTCATGTACCCGCGTACCCGTTGGTATTGCGCACGGCTAGCAATCGGTCCGAAACTCGTACTCGGATCAAGCGGATCGCCAATCATAAATACTGATCTTGCCTCTTCCAAAATTTTCTCCAAGACGTTGTCTTTGACTGAGGATTCAACGAGTAACCGGGTCTTCGCCACGCAGATTTGGCCGCTATTGTAAAAGGCGTTTTCTGCAATCGCCGCCCCCAGACCTTTTATGTCCAAGGCGTCTTCAAAGACGATCTGCGGCGACTTGCCGCCAAGCTCTAACATCACCGGTTTACCATTCGACTGGCCACTTAATACCGTCAGATGGAGGCCAGTTTTCGGCGAACCGGTAAAATGCAGCTTGTCTACATCCATATGCGAGGCTAGCGCGGCGCCTGTGACCGATCCTATTCCCGGAATGACGTTCAATACACCTGCCGGCAGGCCAATCTCATGTGCGATAGCTGCCAGCTTCAACGACGAAGACGGAGAGATTTCGGATGGTTTCAAGACGACGCAATTACCAGCGGCAAGCGCAGGTGCAACGGCAATCGCCATGGCTGCGAGTGGGTAATTCCAGGGCGTAATGACCCCGATAACCCCCCGCGGCTCCGGCGATGAGTAGGCGAACATTGCGGCGCTGTCCGCCGGAGCGACCTCTCCATATGTCTTGTCAATGAGCTCCGCATAATAGCGAAAGACTGCGGCCGCCCCATCAACCTGATTGAGCGCCATGCGGATGGGCATGCCCATTTCCAGGGTGTCGCATAGCGCCAACTCGCTCCGCGCCGACTGAAGCCTATCCGCAATGGCAAGCAGGCAGACCTTACGGGCATCAGGACTCACGCGCTTCCATGCAGTAAATGCCTTCCGCGACGACTCCACAGCATAATCAACGCCTGAGTTACTGACCGACGAGAATGCCGCTAACGTCTCCTCGCTTGCCGGATTAACCGTAGAGAATGTTCCCGTTGTCCCACTCTGGTTTCTGTAGTCCCCGTTAACAAAGGCGTCTACAGAAAATTTGACCGCTGCAGCACTTTTGCGCCAAGCCACTACGTCTGTGATCTGATTACTTACGGTACCCACCTCTATCTTATCCTTCGGTGATCGCTTAGGTCTTTTGCGCCATGACACTTCGTCACAGTAGCGGATATACAATCGCCAATATTGAGATCAGCGAACGTATTTACGATATGAACTAATGTTGGAAGTTCTTCCCAGGTTGATTGACGAAAAATGACCTGCGCCCCAGCTGCGACCTTAGCCTCATCAATCACCGTATTCGGCCAGTCACCCGGCATTAGTACTGCATACTCGGTATCCGAACCGGCTGCCTCCCATGTTTTGGGTATGTATTTATAGTTGAGGATCCCTTCGCTTGGATGGCCACGCGGTAAGTCGTCGGGTGAAACGCTTTTGGCGCCTGTGACTGTTAAGGCTGCGAACTCACAGCCATCCCAGCTTGCACGGCAAATAATCTTGTCATCAATGAACTGTGGTTCCGGAAGTTCGCAATATGTTTTGGCATATCCGAGATCCTCGCGCCCCGTTACAATAGGATCGGCTTTGTTCTCCCACAGGACGAATGACAAGTCCCCTTCGACGTTTTCAGTTTCGCCCCTATAGGTTACGGGCGTGGTGACACCAAACGTGTTATATCCCCGCCCAGCAAGCCATTCGCATTCCGTAATATATTCAAAAGAGAGGTGAACACTATGTGGCTCACGCAAACTGAATCCTGGCGGCAAAAGCTTATCTAGCTGCTTCGGATCCGCTGAAAATGTCGCGGCAACGCTTAAAGCCTTGGGCGTTTCAACATTGGCATATCGACGTCCATTCAAGCCCTGGCGCGGGCCTAAGCTGGGGCCAAAATGTGTCGGCATACGATAGAAAGCATCCGGTTCAAACTTGTAACTCATATCACGTCCTCATTTGGTTTACTTTTAAAGTTCCGCGTATACCTGAATTGGCATGTCGAATATTCGCAGGATACGGGAGAAAATTTGTTCCAGAAGATTACCGCCTTCAGTTCGGGCTACGCCGGTGCTTAGCCCGACAGCCAGTTGTAATTGCGGTACATAAGCAGCGAGCGTGCCGAAGTGTCCTTTGTGCAGGAACACTTTGCCCTGGCTTCGTCCATCTATGCCTAGCCCGTAAGAACCAGGCTCCTGCTTCCGTCCCCCATGCTCAGGACCGCCTTTGATTGCCGGCACAGGTGTGAGCATGGTCTGCAGGGTATGTGAATGCGCGAACACTTGGCCCGCGAACAGCGCCGCCATAAACGCCGACATGTCTTCGACAGTAGAGATCAATCCGCCACCGCCGTAGTGGTCGAATGATCCATGAACCGTCAGCATATCCATGCCACTGTCGTATTGATGGAGTAACGGCAGGGCGTCCTCGGGCGGCGACTCATCAAAGTCGTACCAAGTGCTCGAAAGACCAAGATCGCTAATCCGTAAAAGAGAGCGAATTGCCACTCCGAGGGATTGCCCCGTCAAGGTTTCGATGATTTTCCCGGCAAAATTATAGCCCGTATCACTATAACCAAATACAGCCCCCGGCGGTCCGTAAGGAGCACCCTCTGTCAGCGCAAGAATCAGTTGGTCGCGGCGCGTCCAATGACGCTGAGGGTCGGCGAAAATTTCCCTATAGAAGGCATCCGTATCCGCATAGTCAAACAACCCGCTCGTATGACCAAGCAATTGCCGGATTGTCATCAAGTCCGGCTGATAGCAATGTTCTTTAAGTTGACGGATTTCTTCGGCATCAAGGAACTTAATAAGCGATCCGTCCAGTTCCAATCGGCCCAGTTCCCACAGCCGCAGTATAGCCGCCGCAACAAACGTCTTCGTAACACTTGCGATGCGCATAGGATCCCTATTTTGCGCTTGAACAGCCCCTTTACCCCGCGATGTAGCGCCAATTGATCGAGTGTATGTAGAATCTCCTACCCGTACGCACAGATGCAGTGCATGGGTGGGCGTCGTCTCGATCGCTAGCTCCAATAATTCATCAAGCTCACGAACAACTTCATTAGATATGTCCATTGGTGATGAAAGCACCGAATCTTTAGTCATGCGCTTGGCCTCTGAGTTTGTCGCTCTTCATTCCACGGCCACATGTCCTGAGGTACATTTTGAAACTTCCGCGAACGCAAATCTGTTCTTTTTCCGAAGGCCAAAATAGCTCTGTTTTGAACAGGGCGCGCACATTCATCGCCAGCGCTGAACTTGGTTAATAGATATGTCTTCTCGCTTGGAACGATACCCAGATCGTAAAATGGTCCCAGGCCCGTTCCCAATATACGTCTCGAGGTCAACAGCACCTCTGTTTGACCAGACCGGACAACAGCCGCATCACACGGTGCGTCACTATCATCCCAACTGCTAATGACGATGTCCTTGTAAATCCGTTCGACGACGACATCTAAATCAATGGGCTGGCCTGACATTGCCGACGCTTTTCCACCAAAGCGCAAATTCAGCTCTACTCCAGCGCCAGCGTCATGACAGATCGAGACCGCCATAGGATCCCATAAGCAAGCCAACGCTAAATCTGTCAGGCCACGGTCGAGCATAGTTCTGAGGAGTTCTGTTCCGTCCGTTGGAAATCCGCACCCTGCGAGATCACTCCACTCTACTATATGAATGCCTTTTTGCCCTGTCGCCGCCCTCGAATATGCTTCATCAACCGCGCTCAGAATGTCGCGTTCTCTGTCCATTTGACCGCGCACTGCGAAGAATTTCTTCGCCAATCTGTCTGCAGTCTCTTGCGCCAAATTGGAATCTTTATTCGCGATGACGAGCATCTTTGAGCCCATTTCTTTCACGTCCGCATACGGAAATCCGTGAACAGGTGATATGGACAAAATTCCTTCACTTTTCTCTTCTTTGATTACAGTGTCTAAAAACGACCTCATAGGGTCGTTTTTGTCATCAAATAGATCGACCATTTTGCAATCTGCAATCGCCATTACGGGTCTCGTATTCCGAGTCATGGCGTCTGCTGTGAGCTCAAATAACTCTCTCGCACGTTCCTCGATGTCGGTATGAGCGAATGTTTTGTATAAAACCATGATCGTGGCGCTGCGCCGCATTTCCTCCGTCATATGACAATGGGGATCCAACTCTACACCAATGGTCGCTTCGGAGCCCACGACCTCCCTGATCGCGTTCAGCAAATCTCCCTCGCAATCATCACATCCATAAGCGAGCGCTGCGCCGTGCAGCTGAAGTAAGACACCGTCAAGCGGCATTGCATGCTGAAGGTCGGTGAGGATTCTCATCTTTATCTCTTCATACACGGAGCGAACGATTCTTCCGCCCGGGGGAAAAGCAGTTGCGCAAATGCCCTCAACAACGTCCCACCCTCGCTCACGAGCCATATCTCGGAAGATGCTGAGCGCCACTCGAAATCGGCTCGCATTCTCTTGTCCGCCAGACGCAGTCTCCACCCGCCACTGTTCGTTACGCGTCGCAATGGGGCTAAAGTCCGTTGTCTCCGTAAGAAAACCAGCGGTAAATATTTTCTTCTGCGTATCATCATGGCGAGCCATCGAAATCCTCCTGACGGCGATACTACTCATTCTAACGGAAGATCGATCAGCATACCGCCAATACCGGCCGTGGCACCTCCGTCGATTACTAGATCACTTCCTGTGATGTAGCTTGAGTCATCGGACGCCAGAAAAAGCACGCCTTTCGCGATTTCTATCGGTTGAGCAAATCTCTTTAAAGGATAAAGAGCTTTTAGGTCGCTTAATACCTTGGTATCTGAGATCTTGTCGGTCATCGGCGTTTCTACCGTACCCGGGCATATTGTGTTAATTCGAATTCGATACCCTTTTCGACCACACTCAACTGCTACAGATTTTGACAAGAGGCGAACACCACTTTTAGAAGCCGAGTAGGCCGCCGGACAGTCGCCCATCAACCCTGCGATTGATGCAATGTTTATTATGGAGCCATAAGTTTTGTTCTCAGACATCATATTAACAGCGGCTCGAACGCCGAGAAATACACCGGTCAAATTGACATCCATGACAGAGCGCCAGTCATCCAATGTTGTATTCCTGCACTCTTTTGTCACCGAAATCCCGGCATTGTTAACTAGAACGTCTAGCCCCCCATAGCAGCGCGTCGTTTCTACAGTCACATGCGACCAATCAGTCTCGCTGGACACGTCATGGCGTAATCCGATGGCATCGCCTCCCATGTCGCGAACATGCATCGCCGTCGCTTCCGCCCGCTCTTCATTAATATCAGTTGCGACTATTCGAGCCCCGGCCTCCGCCAGTAACTCGCAGGAAGCTCGACCGATTCCGCTGCCGCTGCCTGTAATAATTGCTATCTTTCCGTCGATACGATTCATCTGATAAACTCCCAAATCAGCGGCACAATAATTTCTTTAAGCGCCGGTCATAATTGAATGTCGGAATGTCGCGAATTCACGCAACCACTGTCGAGTTGAGCACGGCTTTGTCTTGCGCCAATATGTCATCCGAAATAGACTCAGACACTTTCCAATAGTGAACGGCTAACCAGAAGCCGCCCGGACTAAATGCCAAGAGCGCGTAACGCAGCGCATTGGATCCGACATAGGGCTCAAATAAATCGCTGAGAATGCCGACCCCGAGAGGTCCGAACCCAAATCCAATCAAGTTAGCGAATAGGAATAGAATGGCCACAGCAACCGATCGCATGCGCTCATCAACGAGCGACTGAACGCTGGCGAATATCGGCCCATTGCCAACCGTCGTTAGCACCGCCGTAACTGCAGTGAGCGCAAGCGCGATGTACTTGTCTGGTGCGAGGTAGGCCAATGCACTAACCGGCACGTACAAAGCAATAACATATGCGAGCATTTGAAATTGCTTTCGCTCATCGCCTGGCGCGATATATTTGCAGAATACCCCGCCTAGGAAATTACCTAATATTCCAAATACGCCCCAAACAACGGCAAGCCATACTCCTAATTCACCTGGATTAAACCCGTGCGTGCGAATAAAGAAAGATGGCAGCCACTGGCTAATGCCCATCATAAAAAAGTATGCGATGCAGAACGACATGAAAATGTGCCGAAATGATCTTATTCTCCACAAAACTTTAAAAGTTTTGCGTAGCGAAGGCGACTCGACATGAAGCGCCCCCAAAGTGCCAATTTGTGCCGCGCACTTTCGCGGGTCTTTAAGCGTCATTTTAGCGACGACCGCCACAACCAGGCCTGGAATTCCGATAAGAATGAATGTTGTTCGCCACCCGTAAATATCTAAGAGAAGGCCCCCAAGAAAATAGCCCAAAATCATGCTGATTGGATACGACATAAAATAAAGTGCCAGAACATGCGGCCTGTCTTGTCGGTCATAGTAATCTGATATAAGTGACTGCGCCGCCGGCACCGCACCTGCTTCCCCGACCGCGACACCTGCGCGTGTTGTAAGAAGCTGGATGAAGTTCGCAGCCATCCCGCAGAGAGAAACGGCGACGCCTAATAGGCCAACCGCTATAGCCGAAATCGTAATCCGATCGCCCCGATCTGCCCAACGCGCAATAGGAATGCCTGCAAACGCGTAAAATACCGCAAACGCAATCCCGGTCATCAATCCAAGCTGAGTATCACTCAAGTGAAGATCGGCTCGAATAGGCTCCAAAGCTAACGCGAATACGAAGCGATCAAAAAAACTTACTGCCGCGATCGCAATAAGTAGAAATAATAGGTACTTTGCATAATTTTTTTCACTCATAATATGAGACCTACTTTTTGGCTTATTAGTTGGCATATCAACGCTCTATCGCATGACCTGATGAGTTGACACCTGTCGATACAATAATGATCGACTTGATGTTTTACATCCTTACACAGCCTTTTCGAAATTGGTTTCCTGAAGTGCACAATGCCGCTCTGCCCCTTTCACATTGAAAGCGGCAGAGCTAACTTTTGAATTCAGAATTTATAACCAATATTGAGGCCAACTGTGCGAGGCCTCAATCGATAGGCTCGTGTATCCGGGAACAAAACATTTATGTTTGTGAAGGCATCATCGTTAGTCAGGTTTCTGATGAATACATCAACAGTAAAATCATCAAAAACAGTGCCTGCATTTATGTTCAGCTCTCCGTACCCTCCAGCCAAATCTCCTTGTTCACCCACGAGATTGTAATAATCCCCTACATAAGCGTAGTCCCCACGCAAATAAGATTCATTTCCAAAGAGTGTTACGTCATACTGCAGGCCAACATTCGCATTATATTCTGGAGAATTTGCTAGCCGCTCACCCACATGAAAAGGCACAGCCGGATCTACTGCTGTCAATTCCGCGTGGGTATAAGACCCCCCAACGTTAAACCGTATATTGTCAGTCAACTGATAAGTGGCGTCAAACTCAAATCCCTGGGATCGCGCATCACCAGCATTCGCAATCATTCCCGTAAAACAAGTCTGCACCTCGCCCTCTAAAGCCCCAGCCGGAACCCTCAAAGGGATATTACTCCAATCAATAACATAAGCAGCTGCGTTTATCTGCGCACGGCGGTCCAACAGTGATAACTTGGCGCCCAACTCAAATGTCTCTGTTGAATCTGAATCGAATGACCCCTTTAATGGCGCATTCGATCCGTCAAAGATGCCATCATTGTTTACATCACACTGCAATGCAGGCGGCGCATTTCGAGCATCGCCAAGCCTAAAACCTTCAGCCCATTTTGCATATAGGAGCGCGTCCTCATTGGGAGAATAGGATAGATCCACAGAATAGTTTGTTCCACTTTCTTCGAGGTCATCGGTGACATCTCGATCGCCAAAAACACCGTTGGCGATCTCCTGAAAACTTCTCTCATAATCGAAACGCCGAACGCCACCCGATATTTTGAGCTGGTCATTGAGTTGGTAATTAACCTCGCCGAAAAAAGCTAACTGCTCAATTGCCCTGATATTCCTAATAAATGCCAAAAAAGGATCCGGGTCGCCGGGTGTGCCAAGGAAAGCGCCCGGCATCACGACTGAAGTTGCCCACGTAGAGTTATCGAATACTGAATCGACTTCTTCGTAGTAAACTCCAGCCAAAAACTGCATCGGTCCCTCTAGTTGCGAAGCTAGCCGAACCTCCTGAATAAATGCATCTGTCTCGAAATTATACACCTGGGATGATGGCTGCCCAAGCAGGAAGCTTGAAACCTCAGCAGCTTGACTGCTTTTATCCTCGACCCAGGCCGATGAAGCCATTAAATTTGCCCAACCAAGATCAAGCTCTGCAAGAAAATTGGTAATTTTAATGTGATCAAGCAACCCATCGTTCTTCCCCGAAAGCTCAGGAACTCGATTTCCCATTTGAAGGTTTACTTGTGTGTAGCCACCGGTATTTAATTGAACATATGGCAGCCCGTCTTGCTCCGCATCCTGCTCCAGATACTGAAGAGATAGCTTTAGAGATTCCGCTGGCTTCCAAAGCGCCGAAATTCTGCCGCCTGCGTAAGTCGTATTACCTACGTCATCCTCATTTTGGTAGAGCTCAGCACCACCTAGTCTAGCGACGGCATCCCCAGCCGTATATCCAGCGACTGGCCCGTCCGAAGCCAATTGAGCGCCAGCTATATTTTTTACAAAACCACTAGTGTGATGCTGGTAACCAACCGCCCTCACCGCCAAAACGTCTTTTACAAGCGGAATATTTACTACGCCTTCGACTTTGGTATTTCCCCCTCCTTTCCTAGCTGTATTCGAATATCCACCCTTAAGGCTCCCTTCGAATATTTTCAAATTCGGCACTTTTGGTATATTCCGCACGGCACCGCCCAGAGATCCTGACCCAAATAACGTCCCCTGGGGCCCACGGAGCACCTCAACGCGCTCCAAATCCGTCATAATAATATCTGCCGTCCCCCCCACAGCACCAAAACCGGCCAAAGGAACCTCTCCGAAGTAGACGCCTACAGTAGGGCTCGAATCCTGTCCCTCCTGCTCTGGGTTGATACCGATCCCTCGCACCACAACCGCATTTCGACCAACCCCCTGATCAACCAAACTGACATTAGGTAAAGTACGAAGGTAGTCGTCCATTTCTGAAAGATTTCTGCGAGAAATCTCCCGCCCACCAATCGCCGCAATACTAATCGCAGTATCGCTCAAACTCGTCTCACGACGCGTGGCCGTTACTGTAATCGTGTCAAGCTGCCTAGCCTGAGACTGATCCGTCACGACGTCCGACTCTTGCGCCACTGCAGCCCCATGAGCACCTGTGCCCAATAGCAGAGTCGCAACTCCCGACAATAGTGTTCTCTTTACCTGTTTCGTTCCCACAGTCGTTTCCTCCCGGTCAGGCGCTTTCGCGCTTTTGCTTAGCGAGACAACAATTACCCCGCTTTCCGTGAGGCCACCCTGCAAACCCGTCCCCTGAAGCAGCGCGTCGAGCGCCTCTTCCAGAGAATAGGTTCCTGTAATGGCTTTCGTTTCGGCATCCCCCAACTGATCAGTCTGGAACAAGACAGAGTGTTTGGTCTGGTAGGAGAGCGTCTTGACCGCGCTTGCGACCGGCTGAGCCGGTATGGTCAATTTAAACTCTTCTTCCGCATAGGCAGCCCCTGTCGTCGCGACACTAAACGCCGCGAAGCAGACGACTACCGCTGCTTGCCTCACCACTCCGTATGCACCCCCGCACTGATCAATTTTCATCGTTATGCTCGAAAGTCACTAGGCGACCTCATAGGGGAAGTTCCCGTGGCCGCAAAAACCCTCTATCGAATTTGAAACTTTCTTTACTTTTTGTGACAGAGGCATGAGCTCGCTCAAAGTGAACGGCTGATTTCATTGTGGTAATTTGGCGCGCGCGGTCTTTTAGATGGTTAAGAAAGACCCGGGCGATCCGGAAACGCGTCACCCGGCTGCTCTATGAATACGTACATAGGTATCGCTGACGCGTTCGACTTCGACATCGGCCGACAATTCCAACGCGTCCAGTAGGGGCTCGATCTCCCCTGTACGGAAGATCCCGCCAAATTTCATCTGGCTGAGCTCAGGATCTGTGATCTCGATGCGGACATTCGTGTAACGATTGACCTCGCCGACGATCTCATTCAGCGGGCGCTCTGAAAAGTCCAGCAGTCCCTCCCGCCAGGAAAGTTCGCTCGTGATCTCGCGCGGCGAGACGGCGGCAACCAATGTCGGAGCGCCCTCATTGACAAGGGAGAGCTTCTGGCCCGCATCCAGGAAGAGCGGCGCCTCAGCGCTGATCTTCGTGAGCGGCTCCGGTTCGGCGCCTGGTCCTCGCGGGACGATTACAACCGGCACGGGCGCCGCCACAGCAGGCGCGAAGGCGACGCGGCCTTCAGATACCGTCACCGACAGATCGCCGTCGGTCCAGCGCACCGCAAAGGCCGTGCCGACGGCCTTGACGGTCTTGTCGCCTGCCGTCACGAGGAATGGCCAGTCGGAGTTATGGGCAACCTGGAAGAAGGCCTCGCCCTTCAGGAGCCGGACCCGTCTTTGTTTGCTGTCGAAGTCCACCTCAATCTGACTGTCGGTATTCAGTTTGACGACAGTCCCATCGGACAAGGTGCGCTCTTCGAGACCGCCCACCGTGGTTGCGACGATATAAGGCGCCTCGGCGGGGCCGAAGGCCCCCTTCAGGGTCACAAAGCCCGCCCCGGCGACTAACACCGCCATGGCGCAGGCGGCGAGCGCCGGGCGCCAATGCCTATCGAACCAGGGACGCGGCGGTGACACGGCCTCGCGGCGCTCGCGCGCCGCCGCGCCGATAGACCCCGCCATGCCCGCGAGCAGGTCGGTATCCGCAGACAGGCGCGCGATCTTTCTGATCTCTTCGAAATGCCGCGGGCTCCTGCCAATCCATTCCTTCAGGGCTGCCTGATCTTCAGAAGACATATTTCCAGTCTCAAGCTGCGCGATCCAGGCGCATGCTTCCGCCGTGATATCCGGCGCCTTGTTTGAAAATAGCTCCTCAGGCATCTTGTGTCTTCGCAAGTAGAATGACCCGCCAAGCTCCCTATCGAGATCGTCTGGATGCGTCGGACTGAGACGCTTCGCGAAGCGTGTCCTCCTGCACCCGGCGATCCATGAATTCACTACAGCGCTTCAAGCCAGCCGCGACATGTTTCTCCGTCGTACTAATAGAGATTCCGAGTTGTTTCGCGATCTCCTGGTGCGAATATCCATAAACCTTTTTCAACACGAACACTTTCTGGCATTGCGCCGGGAGCGTGGCGACAGCTTCTGCAAATAGCAGCATACGCTGGCGCCCTTCCAGGCCCTCTTCCACCGAGGGTTCATGAGAGATGTACTCCCGGGCACCAAAATCCTCTATAAAATCGACGATTGACCGTGACTTTTTTGCCAGCTCCTTGCGAGCGACGTTCCGCGCGATCCCGAAGAGGAAGGCTCTCGGCTCGAGGATCTCCTGGTTTTTTTCCGCCTGGAGCGCCCGCAAAATCGTCTCTTGCGTGATATCTTCTATGTCGTGCGCGTTGGAAGTGAAGCGTCGCAGGAAACGCCGGATGACCGATTCATTCGCGCTGAACGCCGTCATCATCCTGGAGTGCGGAGACGATTGGTGGCGCGCGTCAGCGGTTTTCTTATTGTTATCGCTCATATTACAGCCGGTCTGGATTATTATCCGATCAAATGGCCGAAGTGGCCATCCTGATATTACCTATCGTTTCAGTGGGATAAAACTATCCTGCTTGAGCGCCGAAACGTCAAGGTGGATCAGAATGCACCGTCCTTTGTCTAAGCTTATGCCCTGCGGGCCTCGCTCAACGTCAGGGCGCTTATTATTCTCCTCAGGATAGCGGGTTTTTGTCGCTGAGAGGACTACCCCCATACTTGGCCTGTCCGGTCTGGACGTGTGCGAACGATGCTCCCTCGTGGGGCAAGCTCCTGCTGTGGGGATAACAGGAAAACTGATGGCCTGCGGTTCGCAAACACGTGTGTCCGATAGTCGACACAGGCAGCTCCTGCCCTTTGGATCAATTCTGGCCACTATCTGCTCGGCTATCGCAGCGCGTGCCGCCCTCTCCGCGCCTGCTACCGCATGCGCTTTACCCCAGCAATCCCCCTATTGGCGCGAGCTCCCTCTTGTCACGTGTCTGGTTGAACACGGGGCGCGGCAAACATTTCTCGCCGGAAAACCTTCAGGAGATCAGCCTCCCAGGCAGCCATCCCGCTCAGGAACAAGTTTTACTTCGACCAATGCCAATCCCACCAGGCTTCCAGTCTGATGGGGTCTCGGAAGTCTGGGCTGTCCGGCAAGACCCGGCACATCCTCACCGTCCCGAACACGTGGCATGAGCTTCAATCGTCACGATTGTACCTCCTTTTAGATATCTACGATCTGGTCCGCCGCGGGCATGGCTGCATTCTCGTCGCAGACGACACCCCATCCTGTGACGTAGTTGCCGACTGGCATCGGCCATTTGGGCTCTCCATCGAGAAGTTCGGCGACGGATCCTGTATTCATTCGTCTACAGCTGATATCGTCGTCTCTGCGCCTGATGTGCTGAATCAGAGTGCCAGACCGGGGCAAGCAGCAGATTGCACGGACCATGTGACTCATCTGAAATCTGTATTTCTGAGCGGCGCCACTCCAGAAGCCGGGATATTAAAGGATTGGCTCTCGACCTTCGGCCTATCTGTAACAACCATCGCAGACAGTGATGCCAGAACGTGGATAGATGAGAACAGGCGCGCCAGATCCTTGATTACCTGTCGACACATCGAGCCTGCGCAGGCTGTCTTTGTCCTTATCGGCGCCAATGCCGATCAAATTCCTTTGGCGCTACTCGCCCTCGCCAACGGGCTTGATGTTGTCGCGAGCGACAGTCGTCTGGTTGCAGCACATCTGCCTGACCTGCTGAGCGCAGCGGCACTCGGGCAATCTCGTTTCCGGTTTGCCAGCTGTCTCGGCGGAAGCGCGCCGATACTCGAGATTATCAGACTGGCCCGCTATGCCAGCGCCATCAACCGCATCGAGGCAAGGCTCAAGGACGACCTCATTGCTCAGACGGATAGCTTGCCCGGCAAGGAATTCCTCACTGAGGGCCCGCTGTCTGCCAAGATGAGGCTGATGGCCTTTACAGGTTTCGGGACACTACTTGGCCCCGTGCGCATTCCCGTTGAAAGGTTTGATCTGATCGCCACAGGTCAGGAGCAGCCGATTGCGGTGGTTGAGCGATCAGGATCAACCATTGGCGCGAAAGTGACAGTGGCAAGCCAAGCTCACGCTTCCCTTCGTACTGGATATCGAACTAGCAGCGCGGCAGTCGTCTATACAGAAGATGGCCGCGAACTCATCGCTCGCAGCATATGCTCCGGTCCGCTTCCGGCGGCTTTGTCGCTCCTCGCAGATATTTGCGATACTGGCGGACAAGAAGCACGACGATAGCGGGTCACTACGCGTCCGCCGGTGATTTCTGCCGCGTCCACACAAGGTCAGCGCCATCATTGCGCGGAAACAGAGCCGCATGCACAGGCTCCGGGAAACTCGGATCGTCGAGCACACAGCGCAAATAGTCCTTAGGTGCGTCGCCTTTCGATTGTGCGTGCCAGGCAACCCCGAGATCGCTGTCCCCGGCCTTGATAAAATAGTCCGGCGAGGTCTCGCCCCGCTTCTTGCGATTGGGCACAATCCGCGCCGGCGAGCAGAGTGTCAGTGTCGTGATCGTCCCTTCATATCCGCTACGTGTGCGCGTAAAAATTCCGATATTGGCCATGGGTCTGGTGTCCTTGTTCTGGATTAAAGTCGTTGTTGGTTTCACGTGGTGAGTTGTTTGCGTGCCCGCTTGAAGCCAGCATCACTGTCAAGCAGGGCGCGCAGCATTGACGGAACCAGGTCAGCGACGGAGGCCGGCGCGCCATAGGCCTCAGCATACACGTCCGCATAGTCCTGCAAATCGCGCTGCAGGTCAGGGTCAATCGAAAGACTGAGTTTCACAGGCGTGCGGTCAGGCAGCGGCCCGATTTTCAAGGCGAGCTTCAAGACTTGTGTCGTCATTTCAATTGTCTCCATAGGGTTGCAGGATGATGTCCTGATGAACGAGGATACGCAGGCGCCAGCCTGGCCGAATGGTGATTGTCGGCTGGACGGAAAGCTGGTTGCGGACAATTTCATCACCGACGCGCGAGGCGCCCACCTGGCTTGCGTCCCTGAGCGCCCGTGCGATGTCGTCCTCGTCATCATTTGAAAGTTCTGCCCCGATACTGATCAGGCTGGAGAGCGCCGCTGCCGAGAACAGCCGCAAGGCGTGTGTGTCGACGCGGTCTTTCAGGCCCGCATTGCCGCGCCCGTCGACAGCCGGCAGGTTTTCGATCCGGATTGACGTGCCATCCGGCATGATGATGCGGTGCCAGACGATCAGCGCGCGCGACTGGCCATAGGCAATGACGCTGTCATAGCGTCCGACTACCCGGCTGCCTTGAGGGATGAGGACCGTATTGCCGGTGACCGTGTCATAGACAGGTTCCGTCACCTGCCCCACAACTTGTCCCGGCAGGTCGGAATTGATCCCTGTCAGCAGCGTCGCGGGAATGATTGTCCCTGCCATGACCTGCCAGGGCGAGACCGGTGTTTCAATCCGGTGGGGATTATAGATCGACGCGTCTGGTGCCTCGCTCAGAAAATCCATTTTCCGCCCCTGCAGATTGGCGTCACGTCCCAAGCCGCCCTGCCCGGACAGTTGCGGTGCGCCCAGGACGGCGAAGGGATCGCGCGCGGCCGCAGGCTGCAGTGTCGCCGCGCGGGCGCTCCTGTCTGCAACAGGGGCCGCATCGCCTGCATTCGAAAAGAAGAGCTGGCTCTCCCGCGCCGCCATGATGCCGGCCTGTTCGGCTAGCGCGGCGTCCACCTCCGCCTGGTCAATCACAGGCCGGTCTTTCAGGGGAATCTGAACAGCGAACCCGCCTTCTTTCTGCGCCGCCAGAATGGGACCGCCGAGATCGCCTGGCAAAGGGGGGCCGAGCACGGGGGCATCTGGTTTGATGTCGGCATAGGAGACCGGGAGGTTTGATAATCCGTCCGCCCGAGGTTTGTTCGTGGTCGAATAGAGCTCGCGCGGCGCTGTGGACGTGTTTCGTGATTGCGGATTCATCGCAAATGCAAAGCTTCCCAAGACCAGAAGCGATGCGCCGCCCAGCAAGAGGGCCAGCGCCCGTTTGCTGAAGCGCCTGACGGGCGCGGGCGCAGACCGGATACGCAAATCGTCCGGCGTCGTTACTTGTGTATCGCCGCTCATCGCGCCGCCACCTTCAAGTCAGTCCGTTCGATCCGCACGACATCCTGGCGCTTTTCACCCAGCCGAAGTTCGGCTCGGGCGAACAGGCGATCGACGACATAATAATTGGACTGCATGCGATAGTTCACAAGTTGGGACTTTCCATCACGCCCGATGACAAAGAGCGGCGGCGCCTCGCCCTGATCCAGCCGGGCCGGAAACTGGATATAGACTTTGCGGCTGTCATCAAAGACGCGAACCGGCCGCCAATGCGGCTTGTCTCCGGAAATCTCATAGCGAAACTGCAGTCGGTCGAGTTGAAGGTCTTGAGGTGCGGCAGCACGCGCTGCCGCTCTCTCCGATATCGGAATGCGCCGCACCAGCGGCTGATCTGAATAGCGCCACGAGACGGCCGCCATATAGGTTTCCTGAAACGCATGCAGTTCGAGATGATAGGCGCGCTGGGATGTCGTAATGATAAGATTGGTCTTTAGACCGGACTGGATCGGCTTCACCAAGATATGGACCTGGGCTGTGTCACCGGCGCCGGAGACGGTATCGCCCAGAACCCAGCGCACCGTATCGCCCGCCGAAACGGACATCAGCTCTTCGCCCGGCTGAAGCGCAATGTCGGTGACCTGCTCCGGCGCGGCATAGACCTGATAGAGCGCGCCGCGTGTATAGGGGTAGATCTGGATCGCGTTCATGTAATTGTCGGCTGACGGTTCAATCGCCGCCTGCGCGTTCGCCCGCTCGATTGCCTGATAGGGTTTGACATCCACGCCGTTCGTGCTGCCTGCCAGATCCTCGGGCTTCACAGACGGCCCGTACGTTCGCGAGACGATGGGTGCATCGTCTGAGGCCAATATCGCCTCACTGGCCAGTCCATCCTCGCCGCCGAGATAAACCGCCTCGATGAAGGGCGCCTCATCGAGCACAATGTCGGGTCCCTCAGGCGGAAGGGTCAGGGATTCGCACCCCGCAAGGCAGGCGGCTCCGAGGAGTAGAGTAATAAGGTATGTCTTCGTCATGGAAGCCTCCTTTAGCTGAGGTCTTTCGACCAGTTGATGCCGTGGACGTAGAGTCCCAGCGGGTTCTGATGGAGCGTGTCGGCATCGCGTGGCGGGTCGGTCACAACCGACAGGGTCGCGGTCCAGTATTCCCGTCCGGTCTCGGCCCCGTTCCGGAAGGCGGTTTCCCGCCAGCGGACAGTAAAACTGTCATCTGATGCCCGCACCACGCTGGTGACGTCGACCGAGACCGATCGTTTTCCGATCTCGGCGAAAGGATCGTGTTCCTGCGCATAGGTGTTCAGGGTCGCGGCCGCCCTGTCGGTTGAATAGGCGTAAGCGACCAGCCAGTTCTGGCGAACGATGATCGGGTCGATCGAAACAGACCGCGTATTCTTGATGAAGGCCGCCAGGTGATAGGCGATCTGGGCGTCTGTCGGCACATAGCTGCCATCAGCCGGGCCGACCGCGCGTACCGCGCCGTCGGTGGAAAGTTCCACTACATAGGGCGTGACGAATGACTGGGTGGAGCGCCAGACAAGGCCCCCTGCCAGGACGAGGCTCATGCCCATCGATACTAACGTGGCCAGTCGCCAGTTCCTGGCCTGGACGCGCGCTGAGCCGATCCGGTCATCCCAGTCCTGCGCCGCGCGCTGATAGGGGGTGACTGCCTCCGGCGTTTCGCCATAGGTATTGCCAGCTCTTTTCCAAAGCATGTCGGGTCTACTCCTCGTTTGTTTTCAGGCTGGGGGCTTCACCGGCACCGGGCCGGTCGCCATCGCGGACGGCAGCCGTGGCCGCCATGCCGGCATCGCGTGTGGTCTGACCGCGCCGTATCCGGCGCGCCCAATCAGGTCCAGCTATGTCATGGGACGCCCGCGGCGCCGGGGACGGCGCGCCGGTGCCGCCTGTTGCGGTAAAGGCCGCCTGCCCGCCCGACTGGAACCGGGCTCTGGCCCCGCCCGTCATGCGCGACGTCATGCGCCCTGCCGACTGGCGCAGCGAAGCAACGCCCGCCTGGGCGACGCCGCCCACACCGGCGGCAGCGCCCTTGATGCCCGTCTGCCCGGATGCGGCGCTCGCTATTGCGTAGGAGGTGCGCGCCCCGCCTGCCATAGAAGCTGCCGCCCCGATGCTGGAGGCTGCCGCACGGCCTGCGCCTCCAACAGCGCCGCGCGCGATGGCTCCGCCCGCCATCGTACCGGCAGCAACGCCGGCAACCGTCCCGATGGCCGCTCCTGCCCCGAGTTGCGGCGCGCCCGATACAAGCCCCGTTGCGATGCCGGGCCCGAAGATGCCGAGTGCCAGCATGGCCAGCGAGCCGAGAATGACTGAGGCGGCCTGTTCGAGCGTGACCTGGTCAGGCTCGAAGGTTGACGTGATGGACGAAAAGATCGTCGAGCCGATGCCGACAATGATCGCCAGTACCATGAGTTTGATGCCGGATGAGATGATATTGCCGAGCACGCGTTCGGCCAGGAAGCTTGTCTTGTTCCAGAGCGCAAACGGGATCAGGACGAACCCGGCCAGCGTTGTCAGCTTGAATTCGATAATGGTGATGAAGAGCTGGATAGAGAGGAAAAAGAAGGCGAGCAGCGTGATCAGCCAGGCCAGAGCCAGCACAGCGATGATCACGATATTGTTGAAGAAAGCAATCGGTCCTGAGAGTTTGGAAATCTCGTCCAGCAAGGGATAGGCGGCGTCAAATCCGGTCGCCGCCACGAATCCCGGCTTCATGATATCGTCGGCCGTGATCGTGCCGCCTGTCGCATTCAGGCCGAGCTGGGCAAAACTCCGGAAGACGACATCGGCCAGGAAGGCAAAATTGCCTAGCAGCAGTGCGAAGAAGCCGACATAGAGCACCTTCTTCAGGAATTTCCCGATCACATCACTATCCGGCCCCATCGCCCAGAACAGGCCGGCAAGGGTAATGTCGATTGTGATCAGCGCCGTTGTCAGGAAGGCGACATCAGCCTGCAGGAGACCGAACCCGCTATCGATATAGGCCGAGAAAGTCGAGACGAACTGGTCGATGACATTGAGGTCCTCCATCTGCGTCAGTCCCGCCCGCGCGTATAGGCAGAGCCATCGCCGCGAAAGCGCTGATGGCGGATACGCGCCTGTTCTTCGATCGCCGCCCGGCGCGCCTCTTCAACCGCGACCATGCGGTACTGGGACGCCATCAGCTGCTGCATCTGCATCTGCTGTTCGACCGACAGGGCGATCAGCTGGTTGCCGGCCTGACTAACCTCGAGGTTTCCGGCCGCCTCCTGGCTTTGCCCGAGCAATGTCGTGAGCGTTTCCTTTGAGTCTGCAATCGACGTCACGATGCCCGATTGCACACGGATTGAATTGCCAAATGCCCGGCGAGACAGTTTCCACTGATCATTGGCCCGCACGACTATCTGCTCATTGGTGAGATCCTCATAGCTTTCCGGATAGGTCTCCTCGTAGCGGCGCTCAGACTCGACGGCATCATATGTGATGTCGTCGCCCTCGCGCATCAGCATATCGATGTGTTCGAGGATACCGCGCAGCTCAGCGATCGAGCTTTGATCGAGCTTTGCCAGGTTCTCCGCCTGATTGATCAGCATTTGAGCTTCGTTCTGAAGCTGCGCAATCTGATTGTTGATCTGCTCAAGCGTATTGGCAGCGGTCATGATATTCTGAGCAAGATTGGTCGGATCGATCACGATATCGCCAACTCCGAACAGCGCGTCAGCTGGCTGGACGGTAAAACTCGCAGTGCTGGCCATCAGGATAAGCGTGACTATTCGGCGGCGCATGGGACACCTCTGCCTTGGGTTTCCCGCAGGAGGTCGCTCGCCCAATCGAGGCCCTTATGGGCAAGCCAGTTGGCCGCGAAGTCCTCCTCAGGCCCCTGCCCCATGACACGGTCGATGTCGGCCTGGTCCTGTTTGGATCCGGCCGCGCAGAAGGCGAGCGCAACGGGCCCGAGATCAAGATCGAAGAGCCGGTTGCCGACCGGACATTGCAGGTAATAGTCACGTTTCGGGGTCGCCCGCGCGATCAGCTCGATCTGGCGTGTATTCAGGCCGAACCTGTCATAGATGGCTGCCTGGCCGGGCTCCTCAGCGCGGTTATTGGGCAGGAAGATGCGTGTCGGGCAGCTCTCGATCAGGGCTGGGGCGATTGAGCTGCCCGCAATATCGGACAGGGACTGGGTCGCGAACACGACGGACACATTCTTCTTGCGCAGCGTTTTCAGCCATTCGCGCAATCGCCCGGCAAATAGGGGATGGTCGAGAAAGACCCAGGCTTCATCGAGCACCAAGAGGGTTGGCGCGCCGTCAAACCGGCCTTCGAGCCGATGGAAGAGATAAGAGAGGACCGGCGCAATCAGCCTTGGCTCATGCATCAGCGCCTCCATTTCGAAGACCGCCACATCGCCCGCCATCAGGCTGTCACGGTCTGCGTCAAGGAGCGTGCCATACGGCCCTTCAAGCGTATAAGGTTGCAATGCCTGGCGCAGGTCGGCTGACTGGATGAGCGCGGTCAGCCCTGTCAGGGTGCGCTGGGGTTGCGGTGTTTCGGCAAGGTTCTGCAAGGCCGTCCAGACGGCATCCCTTGCCGCTGGCGTAATCTCCACACCCTCCTGTTCCAGCAGGCCGACAATCCAGCCTTGCGCGAATGACAATTCATTCGGCGCATCAATGCCCGCGAGTGGCTGGAATGCATGCGCGCCATCAAGTGTGAGATCATAGTCCTGGCCGCCCATGGACAGGATCGCAGCGCGCGCAGATCGTCCCTTGTCGAAGACAAAGACACGCGAACCCGCATAGCGACGAAACTGCAGGGCCAGAAGGGACAACAGGACCGATTTGCCTGCGCCGGTTGGCCCGACAATCATCGTGTGACCGACATCGCCCTGATGCGTGACCAGCCGGAACGGCGTATTGGAGCAGGCGCGTGCCATCAGCAGTGGCGGCGCCCCAAGATGGTCATTGCGCTCAGGCCCGGCCCAGACTGCCGTGAGCGGTGCCATATGCGCGAGGTTCAGTGTGTGGATCAGGGGCTGGCGGACATTGGCATAGGCATTGCCAGGATGCGTGCCGAGCCAGGCATCGACCGCATTCACGCTTTCATTGATGGCTGTAAAGCCATGTCCGTTCAGGACACGTTCGATGGCGCGGGCATTTTCATCCGCGATTTTCGGGTCCTTGTGGGTGATGGCAATCGCCGTTGTCACATAACCAAACCCGACATGATCGGCGCCGAGTGACTGGAGCGCGTCGTCGGCATCGGCGGCCTTGTTGTCGGCATCCGTATTGACCAGCGCGGAGGGTTCGTTCTCGAGTGTCTCCTTGAGCACGGTCATGACCGATTTGCGCTTGGCGAACCATTGGCGCCTGTAGCGCGTCAGGGTCTTTTCCGCCTCAGGCTTGTCGAGTGGCAGGAAGCGCATGACCCAGCGATAGGCAAATCCGAGCCGGTCGAGGTCACTAAGCAGACCGGGTTCGGTCATGGCGGGAAACCCCTGGAGCGATACCACCCGCAGCGTTTCTCCGCCAAGCGTTGGGACAAGCCCGCCGACCAGCGCGCTGTCTGCCAAGACAGCGTCAAGATACATCGGATTGTCCGGTGTGCGCACGCGGTGGCGCTTTACCGAAATACAATCATGCAAATAGGTCAGTGTCTCATCGTCCGTGAGCCAGGCCGCCTCCGGCATCAGCGATTCCAGCAGGTCGAAGGCGCGAGCGTTCTGATTGGAGAAACTCCGGAGGTCATCCTGCCAGAAGGCTTTGGGAGCCCTGGCCGGATCTTCGATCAGCATGTTTTCCATGCGTCCGGCCCGGTCCGCCGGTGGCATCCAGCAGAGGGTCAGGTAGAAGTTCGTTTCGAAATGGCTGCCCGCCTCCAGAAAGCTGCTGCGGCGCTCCTCATCGACCAGCCAGCTCGCCGCATCCGGAAAGAGGGCGTCCGGATAATCGACTGATGGCCGGCGTGCCGCTTCAAAGAAGAGCGCCCAGCCTGATCCGAAGCGTCTCAGCAGATTGTTCACGCGCGCTGTAAACGCCATGAGCTGCTGGGGCGTTGCACTTTCAAGGTCGGGCCCGCGATAGCGGCAGGTGCGCTGCAGGGACCCGTCCTTGTTGAGTACCAGTCCCGGCCCGACCAGCGCAGCCCAAGGCAGATAGTCTGCCAGCCGCGACGGATGCCTGCGATATTCGGAAAGGTTCAGCATGACAAATAGCCCCTGTGCTTGATGTGCCGGGTCAGGACTTCCATGAATTTCGGATCCCGTTTTGCCGCCCAGACGCAGAGGCCATGGGAGACAATCCAGTAGACAAGCCCCACGCCCCACATCTGCAAGCCGAGGCCGAGCGCGGCGGCCAGTGTCCCGTTCAGGATGGCGGCCATGCGCGGCGCCCCGCCAATCAGGATCGGCTCGGTCAGCGAGCGATGCAGGGGCACGGCGTAGCCGAGCGGTAAGGCGCGCGCGTCCTGCATCAGAAGGTCGCTCCGCCGCCAAAGGAGAAGAAGGTCAGGAAGAAGCTGGTCGCCGCGAACGCAATCGACAGGCCGAAGACGATCTGCAGGAGTTTGCGCATGCCTCCGCCGCTTTCGCCAAAGGCGAGCCCGAGGCCCGTCAGGATGATGACGATGGTGGCAAGGATTTTGGCAACCGGGCCTTCGATCGATTGCAGGATGGAATCGAGCGGCGCTTCCCATGGCATGCCCGAGCCGGCCGCGTGGGCAGGCAGCACCATTGCCGCCGCTAGCGCCGTCAGGGCGAGGCCTTTCATCATATCTCTGGTCATGGACATTTCCTTTCAGGGTCATTGCTGGAGAGAGGTGGCAGCACCAGTTGCAGGTCTGCCGTTATTGGCTTGAGCACGTAGCCGCGGTCGGACAGGCCGCAGAGTTCAGACACGGTCTCGACGCGCCGGGCGCCGTCCCTGCGCCGGATGAACACGACACGGTCGATGGTTTCTGCGATCAGTTCATGGGGGATGTTCTGCGTGACTTCGCCGATCAGCTGTTCGAGCCTGTAGAGGCCGGCTTCGGCTGAATTGGCGTGCAGGGTAGCGATGCCGCCCGGATGGCCTGTGTTCCAGGCTTTCAGCATGTCGAGGGCTTCGGGCCCGCGTACTTCGCCGACAATGATCCGGTCGGGCCGTAGCCTCAATGTCGAGCGGACAAGATTTGAAAGTGTGATACTGCCCGGCTGGGTGCGCATGGCGACTGTGTCTTCTGCCGCACATTGGAGTTCCCGTGTGTCTTCCAGGATAACAATCCGGTCGCCGGTCTCAGCCATTTCTGCCAGTAAGGCGTTTGCGAGGGTCGTTTTTCCGGAACCTGTGCCGCCTACGATCAGGATATTGGCGCGGTCCCGAACGGCGCCGCGCAAGGCATCTGCGCAATGCGGGCGCATCACGCCGGTCTCGACATATTCATCAAGCGTGATGATTCGGCCCGCCGGTTTGCGGATGGAAAAGCATGGCCCTCTGGTGACGGGTGGCAGAACGCCTTCAAACCGCTCCCCGCTCATAGGCAGTTCGGCTGACACGATCGGCGTTGCGGCGTTGACGTCACGCCCGATATGGGTTGCCACAAGCCGAATGACGCGTTCAGCCTCGTGAGGGGCCAGCCCTGTCCCGGTATCGACCCGCCCCG
>TARA_R110002110_G_scaffold322150_7_pt1 | contig 24004 bp, 27 predicted proteins | sample TARA_R110002110 | Tara Oceans TARA_R110002110 (sample SAMEA4397330) | marine metagenome | biome: Polar Biome; feature: [SRF] surface water layer (ENVO:00010504); material: water (ENVO:00002006), including particulate matter (ENVO:01000060) such as... | depth 5 m
GTAGTCAAGGCCGTAGCCGAAGACCCAGCTCTGCTTTTCGAAAAAGTCTTGCCAAGCAGCTTCGTCCCATTCGCCTTTTCCAATCTGGGCTTCGAACTCCTCCAAAGCCTGCCGTCGGCCCAGCAGAAGGTTAATCTCTTCTAGAGTTAAATCGGCGTGGAGCGAGCGGAATAGATGCTCGCGCTCGGTACCGTTAAGTTTCTTGATCCTGTTAATTAGGACCCGATCCGCAGCGTCCGTGATGATTTTATGCCCGGCTGACACTGATATGTCTTCTAGCTGAAACCGGTCTTGATTCGAGAGGTCGATAAACTTTGTCCGATGCAGAAACTCGAGGAGCTTTTCGAACTCGTCAGATCTGAAAGTGAAGGCGTCTTTCTCATATCCTTGGTACCAATCGCCGACACGGGTCTGGAATGTTTGTAACGTTACCCGCTTGATCGCTGCATCGTCTTGGCTGATAAGCGCAGTGACCTGTGTCTTGCGCTGGTCGCCAGTAAGCCGCAGACAGAGTGCCCCCTCGACTTCGCCTAGAACCGCTCGTTCAGTGCCTTCGAATACAGCGTGAGCGAAACGCAAATGTTCAGAGTTACTAGCTCCACGAGAAAATACTTTGCTGAGGTAGGTCTTACCTTCTTCACGCAACTCAAAGAATTTTGCGTCCTTATCGTCGCTCATAGGCTGTTTCCGGCGTCACCATTGTAATTGGCCTTCAAAAGACCGCGCCTTAGTATGCCACACATCTGCTAGCTGATAACTGTTGACCAACAAACTAGAAAATCCTCTGCTCCGCGCCTCCGCGTGCAACCACTCCTCCTACTTCGCGCCTCCGCGTGCCACCCTCTCCCTACACCTCATCCTCCCGCCCGATCGCCTTCAGCACAGCCTCGCGCACCGTCTCGTCCTGCGCCGCCACCGCCGCCGTCAGCGTCAGCAGCTTCTGCCTGGTGTCGTAAAGCTGATCCATCAGCGACAGCACAACGGGCAGCGCATCCGCCTCGATTTCGAGGTCGTAGCGCAGCGTGCATATGAGCCGCACCCGCGCGCATTCCATCTCGGGAAACATCAGCGCATCGGCTTCGCGAAGCGGCGACACCAGTTCCTCGCCGATCCATGCCTCGAGGTCCGCGCGTTGCAGCGCCGCGATCTCTTTGAGAAGCTCCTCGATCCCCATCATGACGCCATCTCCTTGCGCGGCTCGTCCGGGTGTTTGGGCTGCCAGCTCTCAAGAAAAGCGGCGAGTTCCGGCTCGTCGCCCTCTGGCAGCACCACCTTCAGCGTCACGATCTGGTGGCCGTGAACGCCGGTCTTGCGGTTGCGGATGCCCTTGTCGCGCAGCCGCAGCGTCTTGCCGGTGTTCGACCCCTTCGGGATCGTCATCGTCACCGGCCCGCCGATGGTCGGCACCTCGATGCGCGCGCCCAGCACCGCTTCCTTGAGCGTGACGGGAATATCGACATGGATATTGTCGTCCTTGCGCCGGAAAAAACCATGCGGCGCGACATGCAGTTCGACATAGGCATCGCCCGCCGGTCCACCGCCAAAGCCGGGCATGCCCTGGCCTTTCAGCCGCAGCATCTGCCGGTCCTCCGCGCCTTCGGGGATGCTCACCTTCAAGGTCTTGCCATCCGGCAGCGTGATGGTGCGCTGCGCGCCGTTCGCCGCTTCCAGAAATGTCACCGCCAGCGTGTAGCTCACATCCTGTCCGCGCGCCCGGACCGTGCCTCTCGATTGCCGTGTGCCGCCGCCCATTCCGGCGCCGCCAAATGCGCGCGCCAGAAATTCCTCAAGGTCTTCATTGCTGGCAAAGCCGTCCTGTGCGGCATGGGACGCATAGCCGGGCCCGTCGGCGAAATCGCGGTAATAGCGCTCCTGCGGCCGCTCTGTGCCGCTGGCATCGATCTCGCCCGCATCGAAGCGCCGCCGCTTCTCCTTGTCTTTCAAAAGGTCGTGCGCGGCCGATATCTCCTTGAATTTCGCCTCCGCCGCCTTGTCGCCGGGATGCAGGTCCGGGTGAAACTTGCGCGCCAGCTTCTTGAAGGCGGATTTGATTTCCGCCTCGCTTGCGGTGCGTGCCACGCCGAGGGCTTCATAAGGGTCTTTCATCTGATATCTTCCTCGTCTCCCGATCCACCCGCGAGCGTACCCATGTCCTACCCTCCCGCCGCTGGAGGGTCAAACGCGCGATCCGGCTTGTCTGAAACAAAGGCGCGCCCCGAACGGTTCCGCACCGCGCCGGCGAACCCGCGTGAAAACCCCGCAACGCGCGCGGTCACGGATCCAGCCCGGCGTCGTCGGCGTCCGGCGTCTCAGGAAAGAAATATGGATGCGACCAATAGACAAGCTTGGGATTTGCGGCCCGCGCCGTCTCGACGAAGCCGGACGGATTCCCCCAAAAGCGCCTTGGCAGAAAATGGTAGGTGGATGATGTGCGGTCGCGTTCCGTATATTCGACGCGCCAGAGCCTGCTGCCGTTCACCCGTGTGCCCGTGCATTTGATCCCCGTCACCGATGCAAGGGGGATCGCCGTCTCCTGGCCGCCGCGCACAAAATACAGATTATGCTCGTCGAATAATGCGCGTTTGGTATGGGTAACGAGATAATAGAGGCCGCCCGCCGCAAGAAGGCTGTAGGGCGCGATGCCGTTGCCGACCCCGTTCACAAGCATGAACCACACGAGCCCGGCCATGACCGCGATAAAGATATAGCGCGTGCCGTAAAAGCGATTGCTCAGGATGACCCTGTCGTTCTGTGCGTCTTTGGCCGGCGATCGTGTCATCTGAAAACCCGGCACTGGTTTCGACGGCGGCTATTGAAGGCGCTCATGGTGCCAGCAGCGTAATGCGGTTGTAGGGGCGCATTCCGTAGATCGCCGTGACGGTTTTACCATTGGCCGCGACCATCTCATCTGTAACGTAGAGGTCGAACGCGATTTTCCCGCCATCGGCACTCTCGACCGTGATCGTTTTGCCGGTCAGCGAGTCCAGCGTCACGCCGAGGTTAAGCGCTGCGGCATTGGCTGAGAGCGGGAAGCCCGGCTGCCCGGCGCGGAATTCGATCGTGACGGTAAAGAGCGGATAGCCATTGTCTTCAACCCCGGTGACCAGGCCGGTCTCTCGCAACTCGTCATCCGCCGGTTCGCGGATGGCGGTGAAGGCCGGTTCGGGAATGACCGCGTCCGCCACGCCGCCTGCCGTCAGCTTTTCCAGTTCGGCCTCGATGGCGCCCGTGGTTTTGAAGGCATAGCGTTCCTTGCGGCCATCCCTGTAGTCGCAGTCGCAGGCATCTTTATTGAAATGCGCGCTGACGGGTTCGAGGTAAGTCAGGCCCTCCGCTTCGGTATGTTCAAGGTCGTCGAAGATGCGGACTTCGTAATATGTTCCCTGAAGATCATAATGCATCTGCGGCCAGCCAAGCGGCACGGCAAGCTCCCGGGCATCGTCCCCATCGGCATTGGCCGTTGCGATAGCCTTGATCTCGGGCGTGGTTTTTGAATAGTCCACGAAATAGACCGTGGACCCGTTCCAGTCCGTTTCTTCCCAAATGGTGGCACCGGCTGGTTTCCGGCAATCGCGGCGCAATGGGCGGGCGTTCCCTGCCGAAGAACGGCCTCGCTTGTCCCTCAGATGGCCGCGCTTCAAACCGGGGACAACAAATTTCCGCGTTCGCGTCCGGCGGTGCACCAAAAGCCACGGGGATTGTTTTTCGTCTTGCCCCTCTCTCAATGCGACGCACGGATCGCGATGCGCGGCGCGGGCGGGGATATGAGGTGGGACCGGCATAAAAAATCCGTATACGAATAAAAATAGCGGCGGATTGTGGCGCACGGGCAACGCAGGGGCAACGGAAAACCGGGGGCCTTGATTTTATTGCCTTTTCGCCTGCCACGCCCACGCGGCCTCTTTCGTGTGTTCTGTGTTAATCTCGGGCGCAGGTGCGGATCATGAGTGGCGGGGCGGTTTGCCGGATTTTGGCGCAAAATCAAGGGTTTGGGCGGCGCGCATGGCCGCCCTGGCCGCGCGTATGGCGGGTCCGCTGCACCGCCGCAGCCGCGTCCCCTGGGTCGTGCCCCTTCTTCTGGTCCTCTTCGGCCTGAACCATCTCTTTTATCTCTATGTCTATGTCCCGCCCGTCCCTCAAGGCATTGAGAATATTCGCGAATCCGGCACGCTCATCGTGCTGACGCGGACCGCGCCGACCACCCGCTATGATGGCGCCGACGGCCCCACGGGCTTTGAATACGAGATGATGAACCGTCTCGGCGCGTCGCTCAATGTCGCCGTGGAGTACCGGATTTACGAGACGGAACAAGAGCTTATGGCCGCACTCGCGGGCCGCAAGGGGCAGATCGCGGCGGCGGGCCTCCTCGCCACGGATGCGCGCAAATCCACCTTCGCCACGAGCCCCTCTTACGCCACCGCGCGCCAGCAGCTTGTCTGCCGGCGCGACATCAAGAAACCGGGAAAAGCAAAAGATCTCAATGGCTTGCATGTCACCGCCGCGCGCGGATCACCCGCCGCCGAGGCCCTTGCCGGCGCGCTCGACGGCGTTGAGGGGGCCGCCTTCGAGCTTGAAAATCAGTCTACGGAGGAATTGCTGCCGCGCCTCGCCGATGGTGATTTCGATTGCCTGGCGGTCGGCTCGCGTCTCTTCAAGGTCAGCCATCCCTACTACCCGGACCTCGTCGAAGCCTTTGATTTGACTGGCGATCTGCCTGTCGCATGGTTTTTCGCGCCGGGCTCCGAAGACCTTGAGGGGCACGTCCGGACATGGCTGGCCGGCATGAGGAAATCGGGTGCCCTGGCCGCGCTCAAGCGGCGTTTCTTCGGTTTTCTGCCGCTTCTCGACTATGTCGATATCCGTGCCTTCAAGCGCGCCGTCGATGAGCGCTTGCCGGATTATGAAAAGGTGATCCGCCGCGCGGCGCGCGAAAATGGCCTTTCCTGGCAATTGCTTGCTGCCGTTGCCTATCAGGAGTCGCACTGGGATCCCGATGCCCGCAGCCGCACCGGCGTGCGCGGTTTCATGATGCTGACCGAACAGACGGCCCGTCAACTCGGCGTCGAAAATCGCCTCGATCCGATAGAGAGTATCAAGGCCGCCGCGCGCTATCTCGCTGATTTGAAAAGTCGAATCCCCGAGAGTGTCGCTGAGCCGGATCGTACCTGGTTTGCGCTCGCCGCCTATAATCTCGGGCTCGGCCATATCTATGATGCGCGCCGCCTTGCCGCCCGTCTGGGCCGCAACAGGGACAGTTGGCGCGATCTGCGGCGCGTCCTGCCACTCCTTGGCAATGCAGCCTATGCGGACGGGCTGAAATACGGCCTGGCGCGGGGCGGGCAGGCCGTGCATTTCGTGCAGCAGGTCCGCACCTATATGCACATTCTCACCGGCGACGCCGGAGCTTGAGGCCGCAACGGTTTTCCCTAAGGCATTATACTTAATGCGACATTCTGCGCGGCGCCTGCGATCAAAAAACCATTAAAAGATTATGGATGATGGGCGAAAGTGACGCCAGTGACACGCGCGTGAAGCTGCTGGGGTCAGCGTAACTAACTGGAGATATTTACATGAAGACCGAACGAAAATTGAGTGCGGGCATTTCCGCCGTCGCGCTGGGAGTGGTGATGGCGGGCTTCGCCGCGGTGCCGGCACAGGCAGAGTTTCAGGGCAAATCCGCTGGCGATTTCATGATCCGCGCACGCATCATCGACGTCGTGCCCGACGAGAGCGCCTCGACCACGATCGGTGGCGATGTAAAGATATCGAACGATGTCGTGCCGGAGTTGGACTTCACCTATTTCGTGACCGACAACATCGCGCTCGAACTGATTGCCGGCACCACCAGAAATGAGGTGTCGCATACGCCGACCGGTATTGATCTCGGCAAGGTGAGCCTGCTGCCGCCAACGCTGACGCTGCAATATCACTTCATGCCGAAGGAGCGGTTCAGTCCCTATATCGGTGCGGGCCTCAACTACACCTTCTTCTACAATGAGGATCCGGCAGCCGGAAGTGCGGTCACCAGCATCGACTATGATGACAGCTTCGGTTACGCGCTTCAGGCGGGCATGGACTACGCCGTCGCTGACAACTGGTACCTGAACCTCGATGTGAAGAAGATCTTTCTCAGCACCGATGTCTCGATGAACGGTGGTACGATCCGCGCGGATGTCGATATCGATCCGTGGATCTTCGGCGCCGGTTTAGGCTACCGCTTCTAGGTCGAAAAATGCATCTCCTTCGTCTCGCTCCCGCTGTATCGTCGGGGTGACGGAGGGGGTGCCTTTCGGCCACTTCACGCGAGCCTCGCCCGATTGCGAACGCCGTCCGCTTGATATAGAGATCAAGGCAATCGCCCTGGTCGGTGGCGGCGGTTTGCCAACGCTGGTAAAATCGGCTGGAACCGGCCGTGAACCGCGTGAGGGAGAAGGCGCGTGGGAGATACTGTCAGGTCATTTATCGAAGGCCGCGAGATCGGCGTGAGGCCGCTAAGCGTGGTGATCGTCGGTGCCGGTGCGTCCGGCCTTTGCATGGCGATCAAGCTCCAGGAAGCCGGCATCGGCAATTTCACGATTCTTGAAAAAGGCGGCAGCGTCGGCGGCACCTGGCGCGACAATACCTATCCGGGGTCGGGCTGCGATGTGCCCTCCATGCTTTACTCCTACTCCTTCGAACCGAAGCTCGACTGGAGCCGCAAATTCGCTCCTCAGCCGGAAATCGTCGAGTATTTCGAATCGGTTGCCCGCAAATACCGTCTCCTCCCGCATATCCGTTTCAATACCGAGATAAGCGAAGCGCGTTTCGATGAAGCCGCCGGTCTCTGGCGCGTTCGCACCGTTGACGGCGGGGAAATGTCCGCGAATGTTCTCATCTCCGGCGTCGGTCAGCTCAACCGTCCGGCCTTTCCGAAGATTCCCGGCCTTGCGGATTTCAAGGGCGTTCAGTTTCACTCGGCGCGCTGGAACCATGAAGTGGACCTCGCCGGCCGGGTGGTCGGTGTCATCGGCAACGGTGCCAGCGCCATCCAGTTCGTGCCGGAGATCGCGCCCGATGTAACGAAACTGACGATCTTCCAGCGCACGCCGAACTGGTGCGTACCAAAGCCTGACCGCCCGTTCACCGGCGCGGAAAAGAGACGCTTTCGCGCCTTTCCCTGGCTCGCGAAGCTGGAGCGGTATGTCACTTATCTCACGCTCGAGCGGAACTTTCTGGCCTTCATGCAGGGAAGCTGGTTCGGCAAGCTTTTCGAGAGGGCGGCGCTCAAGGAAATCAACACCCATATCGAGGATCCCGAACTCCGCGCCAAGCTGATCCCTGATTATCCGGCGGGCTGCAAACGCATCCTGCTCACCAATGACTGGTACCCCGCGCTCGCGCGAGACAATGTCGAGGTCGAAACCAGCCATATCGCGAAAGTGACGGACGACGCCATCGTGACTAAAGATGGCGTCTCACACCGCGTCGACGCGATCATCTTCGCGACCGGCTTCGAGTCGACCGATTTTCTGGCGCCGATGAAAATCGTCGGCCGCGAGAATGCCGAGTTGAACGATGTCTGGGCGCATGGGGCGGAAGCGCATCGCGGCGTTGCGGTCGCAGGCTTCCCCAATTTCTTCATGCTTTATGGTCCCAATACCAATCTCGGGCATAACTCGATCATTTTCATGATCGAGTGTCAGGCCAACTACATCGCACAATGCGTCGGGGCCTTGCAGAACGGCAAGCTGCGTTATCTTGACGTGCGCCGGGACGCGATGGAGAGGTTCAACCGCGATCTTCAGCGCGATATGCGGAAGACGGTTTGGGCGGCCGGGTGTTCGAGCTGGTACAAGACACCGGACGGCAAGGTCACCAACAACTGGTCGGGCTATACCGCGAAATACTGGTGGGAAATGCGCCATCCCGACTTCGCGGAATACGCGCTTATCGGCTAGCGAAACGCCGCAATCCTGTCCCTGTTACTTTCTCGCGACCAATAGCGAAGGTCCGATGCGCGCCACAAATAACCCAAAGGAAAGTATCCAGAAACCCGATGCGAGCATCAAAATCCATTGGGTATCGAGGATCGTCCCGGCGTTAAGACGCAACACGGCCGCAAGCACGATCGTTGAGAAAATGAGGGTGATGGGCATTGTCGCATGGAGTGGCTGCCCGGTATGACCCAGGCTCGCCCGCACCATGACGGCGAGCGTCATGGTGCCGATGGCGCCAACGGTCCACGCATGCAGTGCAGCGGTAGGTAAAATGATCTCCGGCGCAAGAATGGCGGTTCCCACCGTCAGAAAACCGACGGCCACGAACAGATAGCCGATATGCAGGATCGTAACGAGCGGTTCGCTCAGCGTGCGGTATCCGCACCAGCGTGCCAGCCGCGCCATCTGTAAGATACCGGCCAACAGGCATAACCAGCCGGTCTCCTGTCTCTCCGGAAAGGCAGTCCAGGCGGCAAGCGCGACGATGGATATGCCCATCGCCGACAGGTCGAGAGAATTGAACGCTGTTGGCATCGGTCCCGGCGGTCTTTTTACCAGCCAGTTGCGTGTGAAATTTGGAACGATGCGTCCGCCGATCAGGCTGACCAGAAGAACGGCCGCGGCGATACCAAGCCTGGTTCCATATCCATAGGATGCGGTTCCGTTGAGGATGGCCTCAACATGAAAGATGGCATTGCCAAGGAAAAAAATCCCCAAGACCCCGATGATCGGGAGGTTGCGCCAGTTTTTCGCGGCGACGATCTCGCTCCCCAGTATCACCATGAGAAAGGGCAGGAACAGCAAGTCTATGGTGGCCGCAAACCCTTGTGGCATTGCCAATGCGTATAAGAGAGCCGCCCGGCCGGCAATCCACACCAGCACCAGAGAAAGAAGCACCATTCCCTTGCGCGGCGGACGCCCGGTCCAATTGGGAACCGCCGTCAAAAGGAAGCCGGCGATGACCGCGGGCAGGTAGCCGTAAAGAAGTTCATGGACATGCCAATCGAGGGGGGAGAGTGCCGCTGGAAGATTGACGTGACCCAAAAACATCCCGGTCCAGAGCGCTATGGCCAACAATGCCCAAAGCGCGGCCAGCATGAAAAAGGGACGAAAACCCAGACTGAGAAATACCGGCATCTTGTTTTGACGGGAGTGGCCTGTCGATGAGATTGTCATTTTTTGCTCGTATCGCCTCGATCACTGAGTTGCGGGAAGACTATCTCATTTTCCAGACGTATCTGCGCTCTGAGTTTGATCGAAAATACTTCCAGACTGTCGTAAAGCGAAGTCCAGCTACGACAGCCATCGGAAGGGGCGGTGAAATGATCCGTGACGACCTCCAGATGCGAAAGGAGGCGTTCATGATCGTCGCGATTGTTCCGAAATTTCGAAACCGGCGGTGCGGCTGCTGAAATTTGCCCCTGTCGCATGGCGGGAAACAAAGCCGCTTCTTCCATTTTTGTATGCGTCTCAAGGTCGTCGGCGAGGAGCTGAAGACAGCCGGCAAGACCCTTTGGAACGTCGGGATGTTTGGCGTGCACGGCCTCGATCTTGCCAGCGAGCTGCGCCAGTTCAGGCAGATATTGCCTGTGTTCTTCGTTGAATTGGCGGATCTTTCCGATAAGAAAATCTGTGTCAATAGACGCAAAGCCGTTCATGGGTTATCTCCTTCGGTACCAAAGCCTCCGGTTGGCAGACAACGACATAACATGTATTGTAGATACATTATATGATGGGCGATGGACGAAAACCTGTTGGCCATGCGGCAGTTTGAAGCGATATGAAGACAGGGGGCTGGCGCCGGTAAGCGATCTTCGGTTGACGGTTCCCACCCGGCTGCATTGCCCGGCCACATCCCAATGTGGACAGGCTATTTGCATGCTTGGTAGCGGAATCGAGTGACTGCCTGATGTTTCCACATGCCGCCTGATATTTTCATCTGCGGCGCGAACATCGTTCGCCCCCGGAGAAACAGAAACGTCAACTTCAGAGAATTGAGCAGCGAAAAATGATTTCAGGGCTGACGGTGAACGAACGGCAATATGCTGTTGTTCTATCGCTGATATTGCTGATCGCGGGGCTGGTCTTTGCCGTGGCCGGCAAGAACGATCCTGTCGGTGGGCATGGGTTTGTCATCATTGCCTACGCGATCATTGTGATGAGTGCGATCATCACGGGCTACTATACACCGGCTCCCGCCGAGGACCGGTTGACCCGCTATTACGACGATCCGACGAAATTCGGCATTATCATTGCCATGCTCTGGGCAATCCTTGGCATGTTTGTCGGCGACTGGGTGGCGTGGCTGCTGGCCTATCCCGATATGACCTTCGACGCCGCATGGGCAAGCTTCGGGCGTTTGCGACCCGTTCATACAACCGGTGTCATTTTCGGGTTTGGCGGCAACGCCTTGATCGCCACATCGTTTCATGTCGTTCAGCGTACGTCGCGCGCCAGGCTGCCGGATCAGCTAAGTCCCTGGATCGTCCTTATCGGCTACAACCTTTTCTGCATACTCGCCGTTACCGGCTATCTGATGGGGATCACGCAGTCCAAGGAATATGCGGAGCCCGAATGGTATGCCGACATCTTGCTGGTGGTCGTCTGGGTTGTCTATTTCCTGCTTTATATCCGCACGCTGATGCGCCGCCAGGAGCCGCATATCTACGTCGCGAACTGGTACTACCTGGCCTTCATCCTTGTGGTCGCTGTTTTGCACATCGTCAATAATCTCGCGGTGCCGGTGTCTTTGGGACAGGCGAAGAGCTATTCGCTCTTTGCAGGCGTCCAGGATGCGATGACGCAATGGTGGTACGGCCATAACGCAGTGGCCTTCTTCCTCACCGCGGGCTTTCTCGCCATGTTGTATTATTATTTGCCCAAGCGCGCGGGGCGGCCAATCTACTCCTATCGCATGTCGATCGTCGGCTTCTGGGGTATCACCTTCTTTTACATGTGGGCCGGCTCGCATCATCTCCATTACACCGCGCTGCCGCTTTGGGTGCAGAACCTTGGCATGACGTTCTCACTCATGCTTTTGGTACCGTCGTGGATTGCGGCCGGCAATGCCTTGATGACGCTCAACGGAGCGTGGGCCCGGGTGCGCGACGATGCGTCCTTGCGGTTCATGATGGTCGCGGCGCTCTTTTACGGCCTCTCGACGTTCGAAGGCTCGTTCATGGCCATCCGCCCGGTCAACTCCTTGTCGCATTATACGGACTGGACGGTTGGTCACGTTCATGCGGGCACACTCGGTTGGGTGTCGATGATCGTCTTCGGTTCGTTCTACAGCCTGGTTCCGTGGATGTGGAAATGTCAGAAGATGTACTCGAACAAACTTATTGAGTGGCATTTCTGGCTCGCGCTGGTCGGAACGCTGATCTATGTCTTTGCGATGTGGAATTCAGGCATCATTCAGGGCCTGATGTGGCGGACATATAACGACGGCGGAACACTCGCATATTCCTTCGTGGATTCACTCGTCGCGATGCACCCCTACTATATTGCCCGCGCAATTGGCGGCGTTTTCTTCCTGATTGGCCCCATCCTTGGCCTCTACAATATCGTCATGACAATCCGTGGCGCGCCCGATGCGGCCGCCGCGACACAAACCGATGTGCCGGTCATGGCGCTCAGCGCGGGAGAGTGACCGGCCATGTTGACGCGTACTCACTACAAACTCGAACGTCACGCGATCGGCCTGGTTCTGGCCATTATTCTTGTGTCGGGCATTGGCGGTTTTTTTGAAATTGCGCCGCTTTTCACCATCGACGAAACGGTCGAAACCGCGCCCGATATGCGGGTCTATACGCCGCTCGAGCTTGCCGGCCGGAACATCTATATCCGTGAAGGCTGCTATGCGTGCCATTCGCAGATGATCCGTACCCTGCGCGATGAAGTGGAACGCTACGGTCCCTATTCGCTGGCCGTGGAATCGAAATATGATCACCCGATGCTTTGGGGATCGAAACGGACTGGGCCGGACCTCGCGCGCGTTGGCGGAAAATATTCCGACCAATGGCAGGTGGCGCACCTGATAAATCCCCGCGATGTCGTGCCGCAATCCGTCATGCCGTCCTACACCTGGCTTATGCGCAATACGCTGCGCACCGGGGATCTGGGGGGCCACCTCCTCGCGCAGCGGCGCGTCGGCGTACCGTACACAGACGAAATGATCGCGCATGCGGCGCAGGACGCAAAGGCGCAGGCCAATCCAGACAGCGATGATGCCGAAGGTGTCGCGGATCGCTATGGAGAGGCAACGAATGTCAGCCTCTTCGACGGTAATCCTGAACAACTGACCGAAATGGATGCTCTGGTCGCTTATTTACAGGTTCTCGGCCGTCTGACCGATGCTGCCTATAGCGAAAAGGAGGTGGGTGAATAGTCATGGAATTTGATCATGCGACTTTGGTCGCCTTCTCGAAATCTTTCGGGCTTTTCTATCTCATCGCCATGTCGCTTGTGGCTCTGGTCTATGCCTTCTGGCCAGCAAACCAGGAAAAATTCAACGCAGCGGCGCAAAAGATTCTCGATGATGAGGACACGCCATGTCGGTAGGAAAACGTGACCCCCATACCGGCCAGATGACGACCGGGCATGACTGGAACGGCATTGAAGAACTCAATACGCCGGTTCCGCGTGTGGTCTATATTTTTCTCGGTCTCGCCTTCGCCTTCTCGGTCGTTTACTGGATATTGATGCCGGCCTGGCCATTGGGCGTCACGTACACCAAGGGGCTTCTCGGCATCGGGCAGCATTCGGTCGTCGATGCCGATCTCCGCGACGCGGCTATCGGCCGGGCGGACTGGACGACAAAAATTGCGGCTATGGATACCGGCGAAATTCAGGCCGATGAGAATCTGATGCAAATCGTTCGTGAAACGGGGGCACCGTTATTCGGCGATAATTGCGCGGCCTGCCACGGTTCGAACGCTCAAGGTGGCCCCGGTTTTCCCAGCCTGGTGGACAGGGCGTGGCTGTGGGGCGGCGACGCGGATGCCGTCATGGAGACGATCCGGGTTGGTATAAATGCCGGACATGACGAAACGCGGTTCAGCCAGATGATGGCGTTCGGGCGCGACGGAATGCTTGATCGCGAAGCCCTCCTCAATGTCGTGTCCTATGTCCGCTCCCTGTCGAACTCGGCTCTCGCCGATGGCCCCGGCGCGCAAGCCGTCACGGCCGGGCGAGATGTGTTCACGACCAATTGCGCCTCCTGTCACGGTGAGGACGGCACCGGGAACATTGAATTGGGCGCGCCGGATTTAACCGATGATTTCTGGATCTATGGCGGCGACCGGCAGTCCATCTTCGATACGGTTTACGGTGGCCGCGCGGGCCATATGCCCAATTGGGATGGGCGATTGAGCGAAGTCGATCACAAAATCCTTACGCTTTACATCCTTGACCTCGGAGCATCGAGGCAATGACCGTGTCGGGACAGGGCGGCCACTCGCGGGGCACACGCAACATGGGCCGATTTGCCATTCCAGCCGCACTGGGACTTCTGATCGTGTTGCTCGCCAATGCACATCTTGTTTATGTGGCCGTCACGTCGCAGCCCGATTGCGTGGATCATATCAGGTCGAGTGAAGTCCCGGCGCCTGCCGGATCCTTCAGCGCAGCAAAATCGGCCTGCTGATCCGATCTTTGATAAAATCGCGTGCCGAGTTCAGAGGAGATTAAAATGAGCCTCCTTCCGCCAGTCGTTCCGCCTCTTTCGCCGGCCAGGGAAAACTACCGTCGAGACCTGCCGGTCGGCATGGCCTTCAAATGGCTGGCCGCGGGCGGCCGGGATCTGATGACCCAGCCCGCCACCAGCCTTGTCTACGGCGTTGTCGTCTTTCTGGCCTCGGTCGCGGTCATTATGGGCATGGGGCTGCTCGGATGGGAGCAGGTTCTTTTTCCCGCCTTGGCCGGGTTCATGGTGGTGGGGCCGATTGTTGCCGTTGGGCTTTATGAAAAGAGCCGCAGAATTGCGCTGGGCGAACGCGCCACGCTTGCAAACATGATTTTCGTGAAAGCGGCGTCGGGTGGCCAAATCCTGTTCATCGGCGCGCTTCTCGTGTTGCTCATGCTGCTTTGGATGCGCGCCGCTGTCATCATCTATGCATTGTTCTTTGGCCTGCGTCCTTTTCCCGGCCTGGATCATACTGCATCCATGTTGCTGACGACGCCGGTCGGATGGTCGATGCTGATCGTGGGCGGATCGGTAGGCGCATTATTCGCGGCATTGTCCTTTTCGATCAGCATATTCTCGGTGCCGATGCTGCTCGATAAAGATGTCGATGCGTTCACGGCGATGGGCACCAGCATGGCGCTTGTCTGGAACAACCTTCCCGTCATGGTGTGCTGGGGCTTGATCGTGGCGACTCTCTTCGCGCTCTGCGTTGCGACCGGTCTCCTCGCTCTGGTCGTTGTCTTCCCCCTCCTGGGGCACGCAAGCTGGCACGCCTACAAGGCTGTGCAGGCATGATCATTCGCGCGTGCAATACTGGTCCCGGCGCGGTCATGGCGGCCTCGTGCCGCCTGCGGGCACGCCCATGAACAGCCTTTTATATCTCGTCCCGATCGCCTTGCTCATGGGGGCGGTCGGTCTCGTCGCCTTTCTCTGGTCCCTGGACAACGGTCAATATGACGACCTCGAAGGGGCGGCCGAGCGTATCCTCTTCGATGACGAGGACGAGCCGCTGATGCCGGGACGTTGAGCTTTCCGAACCGCTCGTTCGAACAGCCGGTCTAGCCGCCCGGTCTCCGCAGGTCCATCGGCATGGGATGATCGCCGAAATCGATAACCGTGCGATTCAGAACATGTCCCGAGTCGGCGATGTTCAGGCGGGCCCGGCAATTGCGGAAGAAAAAACTCAGGCGGAATTCCCCCCGATGCGATCCCTCGCCTTTTTCGCACAGGCTCGTAATGGCGTGTTCCCGCATGAGCTGCGGAACATCCGCAGCCGGAACATCCAACATCTCTCCGATAAGCGCGGCATCGATCGTGAAGGTATTGCCCGTATATTCAATCTGCATGACGGTAACAGCCCGCGAAGGGTAGGGTGACGGGCCAGGGCGATGGCATAGCCGCGTGGCGCCCTATCCAGGCGGGAGGGTCGCTCGCCGGAAAGGAATCGCGCGACGCTTCATCGACAATATCCCGATAACCGGCATCCTCATCCGCTCGTTCACCGCCGGTCAGCGGGGCAGGCCGTCTGGATTTATACGAATGATTGATTTTATTGTCGGCCATGATCAGGTCTCCTTTCGCTTCGTTCTGCCCGGCCCTGATCTCATATCCGGTGATGATGATGTCTCAAGGCCGGCATGTTCAGCCGGCAAAACCCAGATATTCCTTCGCTTCCGCGCTCATCATTTCCGGTTCCCAACGCGGTTGATAGGTTAATTCGACTTCGGCTAGTTCAATTCCCTCCACATCCTCGGCGCGATCGCGGGCACCCTCCATAAGATAATCCGTAGCCGGACATCCAGGCGTTGTGGTCGTCATTGTGATCGTCGCGCGAGATTTGTCGACGGTGACGGCATAGATGAGACCGAGACCGACAACATTATATCCAAGCTCCGGATCGATAAGGAGTTGGAGAGAGTCCCATATCCGCCCGGTCACACCATCTTCGGCAGGGCCGGAACTGGATATGTGCACTTTGATGTTTGCCGGGTCCGTGACGACAGGTGCATCCGACATGAAGTGTTCCATGATCACGCTGAGAAGCGCGGGCTTCAGATGTTGCCACTCACCGGCGTTCTTGGTGATTGTGATATGGTCCTGCCCGAACAATACGCCTGACACGCCCGCTATATCGAAGAGCCGCTTTGCCAGCGGAGAATTGGCGGCTTCGCTCTTGTCATGAATATCCAGGATGCCCTGTTCAAGCACGGTACGGCCGGGCAGAAATTTGAGGCTGCTGGAGTCTGGGGTCGCTTCTGTCTGGATGAACATCGCTGGGATCTCTGTCTAGAAGTCTGGTTGAAGTTTGGCGGCCTATGCGGCTGCTTCCTTGTTGCCGTTTACGCGAACCAGAATCTTGTACGTGGTCCCGTCGGCCTCAAAAGCGCCTTGCCATGAGTGTCCGCGCTTTGCCAGCTCGGGAAACAGAAACATGGGTTCGCGGCACAGCAGTGCGGAAAGAACCTGACCGGGCGCCATCGTTTCAATGGTGGCGAGAATCCGCACCATCGGCTCGGGCGGGTCGAGGTCGCGATTGTCGAGATGTTGAACCGGCTCCGGCCATGCGCCGTCATCCGCCGCTGCGGGCTCGGCTGGCGGTGCCTCCGCCTCCGCTTCTCCCGAGCGTCTGAACAACACTTCCCAGTCGCCATCGCCGATTTCTCTCGCCTCGTGCGTAAAGCCCTTTGATCCCAGAACGGAAAAGAGCGGAACGGGCTTGAATGTCGCGAGAAGCCGGATGCCTTCGTCCGGACCGAGCGCCGAGACAGTCTGCATGATCTTCGCAAAAGGTTCGCCGCCATCGCGGAGGATAGGACGGACATCGAGATCGACGAAATTTATGGTCATTTGATATTTGCTCCTTGATAGTCAGCGCGCGCGGGAATGAGAAAGAAACAGCTTTGGCCGGTGTGTTCCCTCCGGAAGGCGAATGTCCTCATTGACGTCTTTGAGAAAGCGGGAGCGGGCGAGTTGCACGATAATGCCGGCCGTGGCCACTAGCATCATTGCCGCGCCAACCCGGAAGACGGTTGTTTGCTGTGCGAGAAGCGCCAGGTCTGAAAACCAGACCGCGGAAAAATAGAGAAAGAACCATTTGCGGGCGCGGGCCTCGATCACGAGGTCCTGCACTCTGGGCGTCACGGTTTTGCCGAGGACCGGGCCATAACATTCAAGCCAGGTCATGAAGGCCGTGATCTTGTAGAGCTTGGCAAGACTGAGACCGGTGAGCCATCCGAACGCGACAAGAAAGACGACAGCCCCGATATTGTCCGCGAGCCGTCCAAGCACGATGAGACCGATCGTCAGCACCACCGATCCGGAAAGCGACATCAGCGCGAATGCCGCCATCCGGCTGTTCAACTCGATATTGCGGCGCTTGCGCACCCGGTAGAGGTGAAAAATATCGGCACCGTAAAGCGCCAGCGCGGCAATGCCCGGAATAGCGCAAACGGCGAGAAGCGAGAGAAGCGGGCCACCGAAGAGCACAACATAAAGACCGGCCAGTATGATGAGTGCCAGCGATGCAGCGCCCAGATAGAGGACGGCATGCGGTCTGTGCCCTTCAAGTTCGGGAGCGAGCATGAACATGGCAAGCAAACGGTAACTGACACCGACTGCCGTGAAGGTCAGCCAGCCGCCGATCCCGGCAATGGCGTGGAGGGGACGTGCCGCGCCGGCAATGAGCAGAAATGGCTCATAGCTTGTCATGCCGCCGAAAACGATCGTGAAAACAACACCGAAGGCAACCGTCAAGCCAAGACAGGTCAACCCAACGATGACAAAACGGGCCGGCAGGGAAACCGGCCGGGCCGCCCACAATGTCCGGCCTAAATTCCATAGCACGAGCGTGAACCCGGTACTGAGCAACAGGCCGGAAAAGGGAAGCAGTGGCGGTGAAGCGGCAATATCGCCGGCGAGTTGCAGGAAGCCGAGAAGCAATAGAACAAGCCCGCCGAGAAGGAAAAACAGGGTCGGCAAGGGCAGCGTGTTGCTGTAAAGGGGGTGGGCGACGAGAACGGGAAGAAACTGGAAAAGTGCCCCGCACAGCAGCAGGCTCATCCATCCGATCGCGATGACATGAACCAGAATGAGAGTTTCGGGTGAACTGAGCGTGGCGGCGGGAAATCCATATCCCGCCACCATCAGCGTCTCGCCGGCGATGAGGGCAGCCAGCGCGGCAACGAAATAAGACATCGTCCAGCGCGAGAGAGATATACCAGCCAACGCTCTATCCTTCAGATGGACGGCCCCGGTGCCGGCCGCAACCGCTCATGCCGCGCCAGTCTGTTTGTGCCAGTCTGTTTGCGATTGCAATTGCGCGTCGTGACCTGAACCAGGGGAATGATGTTCGTATTAAAGATATATTGTCAATGACTCTTTTTGCGTAAGAGGTGCGGCATTGTGCGCTCGTTTGCGGTGCGCACGGTTCTCCGTGAAACCCCGCCTAACGCTGCCACTCGGGAATGTGGAGACGCAATCCGTCAAGCGCCTGCGTCATTTCGATCTGACAGGAAAGACGGCTTGTCTCTTTCGTATCGAGCGCGAAATCCAGGATGTCTTCTTCCATTCCAGACGCCGGGCCGGCCGCTTCAAACCAGGGCTCATCGATAAAAACATGGCAGGTCGAACAGGCGCAATTACCGCTGCAATCCGCATCGATGCCGGGTACCGAATTGCGAATGGCGGCATGCATGACGTCCATGCCGGTACTGGCATGGACTTCGTGCTCCGTCCCGTCCGGCTCAACAAAAATTACCTTGGGCATCCTGTTTTGGTTAACCGCCGACTGCTTGTTGCGCCGCATGGAAGGCGTAGGCGATACCGGCTGTTCCAAGGACAAGGCAAACGGGAACGAGAACAACCTGAATAAGCGCATCGTGACCGCTGATCTGCCCGGTGCGGATGTGCAGTGGCCTGGCCAGGAATCCGCGGAATGTCTCTTTGCTGGGAAGCGCAGGCGAGAATTCGTTCGCCACCCTTATCATGACAATCGGCGTTCCGAAGAAAATGAGTATATAGAGGGTTGCGATAGCAACGATGAACTCACTTTCGAGGTTCGTTCCAAAACCGACCAGAAGATCGCGAGCAAGGAAAGCCATGCCAGAAGCGTGGCAATATAAACGCCCTTGTGCATATCGAAGAATGGTGTGGACGGAATATTTTCTTTTGAATTGTGATGAACGGTGGTGGAGGACATCGAAGCTCTCCTTTTGCGGGAGGTGTCAAGCTCCTCCCGGTACCGGCCCCGGCTTCCTTGCGCGCAGCCATTGCTGAGATATTAAAGAGGCAACAAATATACATCTAAATAGAGAGCTGTATATCCAAAATTTTCGGCAGCGGATTATGCTGGCGAAAAAATGCCGGGTTCCAAAAATGCAATGTGAGTGTGTTGGGCGTGTGCCGGGCGTGTGCGGGAATAGGTCGGTGACAGGCAGGTGTGATAATATGTTTATGGCACCATACGGAGAACGACAGTAATGCGCGTAACGCTGCATACGGACTATGCGTTGAGAATGCTCATGCTTCTGGCGGCCGAGCCCGACAAGCTTCATACGATTGAGGAGGTGTCGGTCCGATATGGAATTTCCAGAAACCACCTCATGAAGGTCGCACAAACCCTTGTTCAGGGTGGTTTTGTCGAGGGCGTTCGCGGCAGGAGTGGCGGGCTGCGCCTTGGAATGAGCCCGGAAAGCATTAACCTCGGCACTGTCATTCGGACAACGGAAGACGGCTTCAATCTCGTCGAATGCTTCGACCGCGACATCAATACATGTGTGATCAGCGAAGTCTGCGGGCTGAAGGGGCCCCTGGAAGAGGCGCTCGCGGCGTTTCTTTCCGTTCTGGACACCTACAGCCTGGCCGACCTGGTGAAGAATCCGGGAAAAATGCGGCGGATGCGCCGGATTCTGGATCACGATAACAGAGCCATATAAATCACCGCCCGGCCAGAGCGGCGCTGAAACTCCGCGCCGGACTCAAAATAATATCCATTTTCCAAATAGCGGGGTGAACACCACCTCTGTCCCGGAATCAGAGGATAATGCGGCTCTGGCGGCTATTTTAGATCTCTAAATAACATAAATTAATTGGAAATAGTTTCGATAAATAGTTGTCTGGAGGAAAATTTGTGTTACACAAATTCCAGTCGGAAAATAGAAGGTGTCTTCTGGAATGGACATGCCATCAAAAATTTTACCCGAGGTCGGTCTGAACGATACTGACCGCGAGGCGGTGCGTGCGTTGGGCCGCGATCTCACGGGTGATCAGGCGTTGTGGGTCAGCGGCTATTTTGCCGGCATAGCGGATGTGAAGCGCCACCTGGGCGAAACCGGCGAGGGCGGTGCCGGGCTTGCCGGGGCGGGCGCTGCCGGCACACCTGCGGATGCGGCCAAGACCTCGCTGGTCAAGATCGTCTATGGCACCGAGACGGGAAACGCCGCCGCGCTCGCGCATGAATTTGCCGGGCGTTTCGCGGAGAGCGGGTTCGTCGCCGAGGCTGTCGATATGGCAGCCTACAAGGTCCGCGAACTCAAGAACGAAGAGACGCTCCTGTTTGTGGTAAGCACCCACGGCGAAGGCGACCCGCCGGAACCTGCTGTGCCATTCTTCGAATTTCTGTCTGGTACCAGGGCGCCAAAGCTTGAAAATCTGCGCTATGCGGTGCTGTCGCTTGGAGATTCCACTTACGAATTCTTTTGCGAAGCCGGAAAGCGCCTGGATGCCCGTCTGGCGGAACTCGGCGCGACGCGGATCGGCGACCGGCGCGATTGCGACGTGGACTATGAAGACGAGGCCCAGGCCTGGGCGGCAGGGCTGCTGGACCAACTGGCCGAGAGCGGCGCGGTAACCGGGACCGTTAAAGAAACCGCCTTGTCCGTCGCCGCTCCCTCCGAACACGGCAAAAAGAATCCGTTTCCGGCTCCCATCCTCGAAAATATCTGCATTACAGGCCGTGGCTCGTCGAAGAAAATCCATCATATCGAGTTCGATATGGAAGGGTCCGGCTTTTCCCACCTTCCCGGCGACGCCCTCGGTGTCGTTGCTCACAACGATCCCGTCCTCGTCGATGAGCTGTTGGACGTTCTCGGCTGGAGCGGGGCCGAAGAGGTGAAAACATCCTCGGGCCCGGCCGAAATCCGAACGCTTCTCACGACGCAATTCGAAATTTGCGCTTTGACGCCGCGTTTCCTCGATATGTGGGCGTCCGTCGCCGCTCGAGACGATTTGACTTCATTGATTACCGGTCCAGATCGCAAGGAACTGACGGACTACATGCACCAGCGCCACGTCAGCGATGTCATTCGCGAAGGCGGACCGAAAGACATTGACCCGGCGGCATTCGTTGCCGGCTTGCGCGGTCTCCAGCCCCGTCTTTACTCCATCGCATCGAGCCAAGCCTTCGCGCCCGATGAAGCGCATCTGTGTGTGTCGCCCGTCTCCTATGACCTGAACGGCAGTGCGCGTCATGGTGTGGCATCGACCGACCTGATTTCGAGGCGGCAGATCGGCGGCACGATCGGAACCTATATCCAGGAGAACGCGCATTTCCGCCTGCCCGCCGATCCGGCGACCCCCGTCATCATGATCGGTGCGGGCACCGGCGTTGCGCCATACCGCGCGTTCCTTCAGGAGCGCGAAGCTCAGGGCAATACCGGTCCCGCATGGCTGTTTTTCGGCGAGCGCAATTTCCGCACCGACTTTCTCTATCAAGCGGAATGGCAGGCCTGGCTGAAGGAAGGGCTGCTTTCAAAGATCGACCTGGCCTTTTCGCGGGATCAGGACCGCAAAATATATGTGCAGAACCGCATTGATGAACGCGCGCGCGATCTCTATCGGTGGATTGACGATGGCGCGCATCTCTATGTCTGTGGCGATGCAACGCATATGGCCAATGACGTGCATGCCGCGCTGGCCCGTGTATTCGTTGACGAGGGCGGGCTGTCGGACGAGGCTGCGGGAGAGGCGTTACGCGAATTGCAGGCGGCTGGCCGCTATCAACGCGACGTTTACTAGGACAAGACATGACCGATCAATCAGGCGATGACATCACGACCCCCGATCGCAGCGCCGATATTTCCCAGCCGATCGAGACCCTGGACCCGAACGAGCGGTTAAAGGCCGGGAGCAATTACCTGCGCGGGACGATCGCGTCGGGCCTGACCGAACCCGTAACCGGTTCGGTCGTGGATGACGATACGAAACTCATGAAGTTTCACGGCGTCTATCAGCAAGACGACAGGGATCTCCGCGACGAGCGCAGAAAGCAGAAGCTGGAGCCTGCCTACCAGTTCATGATCCGTGTGCGGCTGGCAGGTGGCGTCTGCACGCCGGACCAGTGGCTCAAGCTTGCCGGCCTCGCGCAAAAATATGGTGGGTCGAGCTTGCGAATGACCACACGCCAGACATTCCAGTTTCACGGCATTGTGAAATCCAACCTGAAGACGACGATGCAGGGGATCAACGACGCACTCCTCGACACCATTGCCGCCTGTGGAGATGACACGCGCGGCATCATGTCGTCGGTCAATCCCCATCTCTCCGCCCTTCATCGTGAGGTCTACGAGCTGGCGGCGCTCACCTCCGATCACGTCATTCCCAGGACCAGGGCCTATCACGAGATATGGCTCGACGGCGAAAAGCGCATATCGAGCGAGCCTGAAGAGCCCTTGTACGGAAAGACCTACCTGCCGAGAAAATTCAAATATGGATTTGCAATTCCGCCGGTAAATGACATCGACGTCTTCACGCAGGATGTCGGTTTGATCGCGATTGCCTCCGGTGAAACGCTGCACGGCTTCAACGTCACGGTCGGCGGCGGCATGGGACGAACCGACCGGGCGCCGGCCACCTATCCGCGGCTTGGAGATGTGATCGGCTATATTCCCAAAGAACGTGTGATCGAGTTTGCGGAAGCGGTGCTGACCATTCAGCGCGACTACGGAAACCGGAAGGACCGGGCGAGAGCGCGGTTCAAATATACCATCGACGACAAGGGGCTCGACTGGTTCAAGGCGGAACTCGACCGGCGTCAGGGCTTTGCTCTCGAAGAAGCGCGTCCCTTTTCATTTGAAACGAATGGCGATGAATATGGCTGGGCGCGCGGCTCCGACGGTCTCTGGCACTACACGCTTTTCATTGAGAACGGTCGTGTCAGGGATTTCACCCAGCGCCAGCTGATGACGGGCTTGTGCGAGATTGCGCGCATACACAAGGGCGAATTCCGCCTGACGCCAAACCAGAACCTGGTGATCGCCAAGGTCGCGGAGGCGGATCGCGCCCATATCGAGGAGGTGCTTGCTGCCCATCATCTCGGCGACACGATGGAACGCAGTGCCCTGCATCTCAATTCAATGGCGTGTGTCGCTTTTCCGACCTGCGGACTGGCGATGGCCGAGAGCGAGCGCTATCTGCCGTCTCTGCTGGACAAGATCGACGGCATTCTCGAAAACCACGGCCTGTCGGATTTTCCGATCACGACACGGATGACAGGCTGCCCCAATGGCTGCGCGCGTCCCTATGTCGCCGAGCTGGCATTCACCGGGCGCGCACCCGGCAAATACAACATGTATCTTGGCGGTGGCGTCTACGGGCAGCGTCTGAACCGGCTCTATCTCGAGAATATCGGAGAGGAACGGATTCTCTCGGAACTGGAAACCATCATTGGCCGCTTCGCGCGCGAGAAGCTTGAAGATGAAAGGTTCGGCGATTTTGTTTTGCGGGCCGGTATCGTTCGGGAGGTAACAAGCGGCAAGGATTTCAATAGCTGACGGTTCCGGTGAAGCGGTATCCGTGAAAAGGGATGCAACTTTGAATGTGTCGCATTTCCGTCAAACGCATATATGAGCCCGCAACGCGCGGCGATGGAAAGCGTGTTCTGGTCGATCGTCTTTGGCCGCGCGGCATCGGGAAGGACGATGCGAAGATCGATCTCTGGGCCAAGGATGTGGCGCCCTCGAAACAATTGAGGGAATGGTTCCACGCCGATACCGGCCGCTGGGAAAAGTTCCGCGCCGATTATCGCGCCGAGTTGCGGGCGGCACCGGAAATTCTTGATGAGATTCTCGTGCTGAACAAGAAGGCGAATCTGACACTCCTCTATGCCTCGCGCGACACCGAACACAACCACGCGCAGGTGCTCGCCTCCGAACTTCGCAAGCGGCGGAAAAAATAGGCGCCCCGGAGATCCGTCTCGCCCGGAAATGACATTCGTTTATGCTGCCGCGGACGTCGTACAAACAGGGTGCGGACGGGCGGTTGTAACGCGGCAAAATGAGCAGACGTTGCGGAAGGCCGGGTGTGCCGGATGGCTCCAGTCCGCGAAAAGCAAGCACCATCGACCCGCCGC
>TARA_R110002110_G_scaffold201232_3_pt1 | contig 23970 bp, 20 predicted proteins | sample TARA_R110002110 | Tara Oceans TARA_R110002110 (sample SAMEA4397330) | marine metagenome | biome: Polar Biome; feature: [SRF] surface water layer (ENVO:00010504); material: water (ENVO:00002006), including particulate matter (ENVO:01000060) such as... | depth 5 m
TTTTATTCCGTTCGCCCCAGTGCCGCTCGGCGGCGCTGGGGCTCTTCCTCGTATATGATTTTTTCTGCTAACGCGGGCCCTCTCGAAGAAGTAAAAAGCCTTTAAGTTAAAGTGAATCCTTAACACATGATGTTACTGTCATGTTTTGTGGAATTATTTGCTTGTGGCAGCCGTGGTTTTCTTCCTTCGCAGCCCCACCAAACCGCGCTAATTAGCTGAAATTAAAACGTTTTTCTCGAGAGCCTCGCTTGACACCCGGATCGACGCAGACCTATAGTGTTGAAAAGTGGGAATAAGTGGAGATATCTGGCTTTTTGTGGTTTTGAGAAGCTGGATGAGAGGGAAAAACTGCCGTGTTTCGTGGGGTACAGCACATCAATATGGACGCGAAGGGGCGCCTGGCCATGCCGGCCCGCCAGCGCGAGCCATTGCTGTCCCAGTGCAGTGGCCAGATTGTTGCCACCATCGATACCCAGGCTACCTGCCTTGTCATTTACCCGTTGCCCGACTGGGAGCGCATTGAGCAGCAGATTCAGGCGCTGCCCGCGCTCAAGCCCGCGGTCAAGCGTTTCCAGCGCCTGGTGCTCGGCTACGCCACTGACCTGGAGCTGGACGGCAACGGCAGGATCCTGCTGCCCCAGCCCCTGCGCGATTACGCGCGGCTGGACAAGAAGCTGGTGCTGGTGGGGCAGGGCAACAAGCTGGAGTTGTGGGCGGAGGAGCTGTGGCTGGCAGAGTGCGAACAGGCGCTGCTGGACTCCGGTCCCGAAGCGGAGTTGCCCGACGAATTGATGTCCCTGACCCTGTAGGTGAGCGGCATGCATCAAACAGTCCTGTTACGAGAAGCGGTGGACGCTCTGGTGACAACAACCAGTGGTACTTATGTCGATGGCACCTTCGGACGCGGCGGGCACAGCCGGGCCCTGTTGCAGTGCCTCGACGACCAGGGTCGCCTGCTCGGGGTCGACAAGGATCCCGAGGCCGCTGCAGCGGCCGCACAGTTGGCCGCGGAAGATCCCCGCTTCACCTTTTTCCACGGTTCCTTTGCCCTCCTGCCCGAGCAGCTGCGCGCTCTGGGTATCGGCGCTGTCGACGGTATCCTCCTGGACCTGGGGGTCTCCAGCCCACAGCTGGATGACAGCAGCCGCGGCTTCAGCTTCCAGCACGACGGCCCCCTGGACATGCGCATGGATACCAGCTGTGGGGAAACGGCTGCCGAGTGGCTGGCGCGGGCGACTGCGGGGGACATTGCCGCGGTGCTCAAGGAATACGGCGAGGAACGCTTTGCCAAGCGTATTGCCGGCGCCATCGTTGCCGCGCGCGCCGAAGCCCCGATCACCACCACTGGCCGGCTGGCGAAGATTGTCAGCGAGGCCAACCCGCGCTGGGAGAAGCACAAGAATCCGGCCACGCGCTCGTTCCAGGGGATCCGCATCTACATCAACCGCGAGCTGGATGACCTGGCGCAGCTTCTGGCACAGGCGCTGACCCTGCTGCAGGTCGGTGGTCGCCTGGTGGTCATCAGCTTCCACTCTCTCGAGGACCGGCTGGTGAAGCGCTACATGCGCGACATGGCCCGTGGCGATGCAGTTCCCGCCGGTGTCCCGGTATTGGACAGCGCGCTCAACCGGCGCCTGCGCCTGTTGGGCAAGGCGGTGCGCGCCAGCGCCGAAGAAGTCGCTGCCAATCCGCGGGCGCGCAGCGCAATCATGCGCGTTGCGGAGAAGATCAACTGATGCCCGCGCAGCTGCCAATCATGGACCAGCGGCGGGCAGCCGGTGAGCGGGGCGCGGCTGCGGTCTCGCCGCTGTCGGTCGCCGCGCTCGTGGCGCTGATCCTGGGCTCGGCCCTGGCTGTCATCCAGAGTTCCCATGAGTGCCGCAAGCTCTATACCGTGCTGCAGCAGCTGGAGGCTGACCAGTGGCACCTGCAGGAAGATTACGGCCGGCTGCTGCTGGAGCAGAGCACCTGGGCGTCGCACTACCGGGTAGAGCGGGTGGCCACTCGCGAGCTCAACATGCAGGCGCCGCTCCTGACTGAACGCAAGGTGGTCACGCCGTGAGTCGCGCCCGTCAGCCCGCCGTCGCCCCCTGGCGCTTCTACCTGGTCGCTGTCGCCCTGCTGGCGCTGCTGGCCCTGCTGGTGGGTCGGGTGCTGTCCCTGCAGGTGCTGGACACCGATCGCGGTCGCAGTTTCCTGCAGAGCCAGGGTGATAACCGGGCAGTGCGGACAGCGGAAATACCGGCCTATCGCGGCGTGATTTCCGATCGTCGCGGCGAGCCGCTGGCGGTCAGCACGCCGGTGATTTCGCTGTGGGTGGATCCGGTCATGCTCGCCACGGTCGAAGACTTGGCGCCGCTGGCGGCTGCCCTGGACATGCCGCTGGCCGAGTTGCGCGATCGCCTGCAGCGCTTCGCCGGCCGTCGCTTCATGTATCTGCAGCGCCACCTGGTGCCGTCGGCCGCGCGCGAGATCCTGGCCCTGCGGATTCCCGGCGTCTTCGGCGAACGCGAGTACCAGCGCTATTATCCGGCTGGTGAGGTGGCAGGTCATTTGGTGGGCTTTACCAATGTCGACGGCAGTGGTATCGCCGGGCTCGAGCTGGCCTACGATGACTGGTTGCGGGGTACCCCGGGCAAGAAGCAGTACATCAAGGATCTGCACGGTGATGCCGTGCGCGATATCGGGGTGCTGGAGCCGGCGCGGCCGGGCAAGGACCTGCAGCTTAGCATCGACCTGCGCCTGCAGTACCTGCATCACCAGGAGCTGCAGCGGGCAATGGCCATGACCGGTGCGACCTCCGGCACCATTGTGACTCTCGACGCCCATACCGGTGAGGTGTTGGCGATGGTCAACCACCCGGTCTACAACCCCAACAGCCGTCGCGGTATCAGCGCCGATCTGACCCGCAACCGGGCGCTTACCGACATGTTCGAGCCCGGCTCGACCATGAAAACCTTTACTCTGGTGGCGGCGCTGGAAAGCGGTCGCTACTCTACCGAAACCGTGATTGACACCTCCCCCGGACGTATTCGCGTGGGCCGCAAAACCCTACCCGATCCGCGCAACTACGGCGCGATTACTGTGTCCAGGGTGATCGAGAAATCGAGCCAGGTTGGGGTGACGATGATTGCCCAGGAGTTGGGCCACGAACCGATCCGGGAGGTGTTTGGGCGCTTTGGCTTCGGCCAGAGTCTCGGTACCGGCTTTCCCGGCGAGAGTGCGGGCCAGCTCCCCAACCGGCGTCGCTGGAGTGAGATCGAGAAGGTCACTCTGGCCTTTGGCTATGGCCTGACCGCGACTCCGCTGCAGCTGGCGCACGCCTACGCTGCCTTTGCCAACGACGGGGTGCTGCAGCCCGTGAGCCTGCTGGCCGCCGGGGACACGCTGGCGCCGGGCAAGCGGGTAGTAAAGTCCGATATCGCCCGCGAGGTGCTCACGGTGCTGCAGCGGGTCACTGGCGAGCATGGCACGGCGCGGCGCGCGCGCGTGGCAGGATACGAAGTGGGCGGCAAGACCGGGACTGTGCACAAGGTCGGTCCGAGCGGTTACCAGGAGAACAAGTACATCGCCTTCTATGCGGGGGTGGCGCCCATTGCCGATCCGCGATTCGTCACCGTTGTGGTGATCAATGAGCCCCAGGGCGAGGCCTACGGCGGCGGTGCGGCCGCGGCGCCGGTATTTGCCCGGGTCGCGGAGGGAACCTTGCGCCTGCTGAATGTAGTGCCGGATGAACCCGAGGCTGTGGTCGCGTTGGCGGGCACCAGGCCGGGGGTGTCGGGATGACGGCTGTGGTTCCCGAGGCAACACGCAGCATGGCGTTGCCTGCGCTGCTGGGCAGCTGTGCCGATGCCTGGCCGACAGTGCAGGTGCGGGGCGTGCAGCTCGACAGCCGCCGGGTGCATCCCGGCGACCTGTTCCTGGCGGTGTCTGGAGACAGCCACGACGGCCGCCAGTTCATCGAGCAGGCGATTGCCCGTGGGGCGGTGGCGGTGGCAGCGGAGCCACCGGTTGCCGGCTTTGTCGACGCCGTGCAGGTGCCCCTGCTGGAAATTCCGGAACTGGCGCGGGAAGCCGGGGTGATTGCGGCGCGGTTTTATGGCGACCCGAGTCTCGAACTGGAGATGGTGGCAATCACCGGCACCAACGGCAAGACCACCACCACTCGTCTGCTGGCGCAGCTGCTGCGGGCGTGCGGCCGGCGCTGCGGGGTTATTGGCACTCTCGGCGCGGTTCTCGATGACACGGTGACCCCCGCGCTCAATACCACGCCAGACGCGGTCGCACTGCAGCAGCAACTCGCCACCTGGCGTGATGACGGTGTGGCGGCGGTCAGCATGGAAGTGTCCTCCCACGCACTTGACCAGGGCCGTGTCAACGGCACCTGCTTTGATATAGCGGTCTTTACCAATCTGTCGCACGACCACCTCGACTATCACGGCAGCATGGCAGCCTATGGCCGCAGCAAGCAGCAACTGTTCCGCAGTCCGGGCCTGCGCCATGCGGTGGTCAATCTGGACGACGACTACGGCCGGGAGGTGCTGGCGGGGTTGCCCGCAACCGTGCAGGCCTGGACGTTCTCCGCCAGCGGTCGTGGCGACGCGCAGATTCGGGTGACCGAGGCGCAGTTCCATCCGGGTGGGGTGCGGGCGAGCCTGGCAACCCCCTGGGGTTGCGGCACCTTTGCCAGCCCACTGCCGGGGGACTTCAACCTTGCCAACGTGGTAGCAGCGGTGACCTGCGCCCTGTTGCTGGACCATGAATTATCGTCGGTACTGGCGGCGGTTGCCGGACTCAAGCCAGTGCCGGGACGCATGCAAGCGGTGGCCAACGGCGCGGGGCTCCAGGTCATCGTCGATTACGCCCATACCCCGGATGCGCTGGCACAAGCGCTGGCGGCCCTGCGCCTGCACGTGACCGGGCAGCTGCTGGTGGTGTTCGGCTGCGGCGGTGACCGCGACCCCGGCAAGCGCGCGGCCATGGGCCGTATTGCCTGCGCCGCGGCGGACCGGGTGATACTGACCTCGGACAATCCGCGCCATGAGGATCCGCTGGCAATCCTGCGGGATATCCAGGTCGGCTGCAGTGGCGACGTCCAGGTGCAGCCCGATCGCGCCGCCGCCATCGCCGCGGCGATCGCCGCTGCCGAAGCCGGTGACTGTGTGCTGATTGCCGGCAAGGGTCACGAGGACTACCAGATTATTGGCAGCGAGCGCCATCCATTCAGCGACGCTGCGGTTGCTGAACGCGCCCTGCAGGGGAGGATCTCCGCATGATGCGCAGCTTTTACCTCAGTGAGCTGGAGCAGCCCCTGCAGGCGCTTCGCACCGGCGCTGACGTCGCAATCAGCGGTGTGACCACCGACAGCCGCCAGGTGCAGGCAGGTGACCTGTTCGTGGCCCTGCGCGGCGAACGTTTTGACGGTCACCAGTTCCTGCCCGCGGTGGCTGCTGCCGGCGCCGTGGCGGCAGTGGTCAGTGACGCTGTGTCCAGCCCGCTGCCGCTGCTGCGCGTCGCTGACACCCGGCAGGCGCTGGGACAGCTGGGCGCCTGCAACCGCGCGCTGTACCAGGGGCCGCTGGTGGCCATCACCGGCAGCTCCGGCAAGACCACGGTGAAGAATCTGGTCAGTGCGGTACTGGCGCGCCGGGGGCCGACCCTGGCTACCGCGGGCAATCTCAACAATGAGATTGGCGTGCCCCTGACCCTGCTGCGGCTGGCGCCCGAGCACCAGTTTGCGGTGGTGGAAATGGGTGCGGGCCGGGCCGGCGACATCGAACTGCTGTGCGGGTTTGCGCGTCCCACGATCGCCCTGTTGCTGAATGCCATGCCCGCCCACCTGCAGGGCTTTGGCAGCGTCGAGGACGTGGCCAGGGCCAAGGGCGAGATCTACGACGGCTTGGGCGGCAGCGGCACCGCGATCATCAACGCCGACCAGCCCTGGGCCGGGCGCTGGCGCAGCCGCGCGGCGGGCGCGACCATGCTCGACTACGGCCTGCAGAATCCGGCCGCCATCAGCGCCAACAGCATCCAGTCCCGGGGCGTGGCGGGGATCAGCTTTGTCGCCACCACCCCTGCCGGCGATGCGCCCATCCGCCTGCAGCTGCCGGGCCTGCACAATGTGTCCAATGCCCTGGCCGCGATCGCGGTCGGCCTCGCCTGTGGCCTGACGCTGGCGGAAATTACTGCCGGCCTGGCCAGCGTAGCGCCGGCTCCCGGCCGCGGCGCACTGCTGCGGGGCCGCTCCGGTGCCACCCTGGTGGACGACACCTACAACGCCAACCCTGGCTCGGTGCGCGCGGCCATCGACCTGCTGGCCGACTGCGGCGGCCGCCGCACCCTGGTGCTGGGTGCAATGCTGGAGCTGGGCGCAGACAGTGAGCAGATGCACCGTGATATCGGCAGCTACGCCCGTGAGCGCGGCCTGGACCGCTTTGTCGGCGTTGGTGCCGCCCTTGCCGGTGCCGCGGCAGCGTTTGGCGGCGACTGGTTCGAGGACTGTGACGCCGCGGCCGCGGCGCTGGCAGACACGCTGACCGCGAACGATACCGTGTTGATCAAGGGCTCGCGTGGCGCAGCCATGGAGCGCGTCCTGACGGCGCTCAGTGAACCATCAGCGGAGGCCGGGAGCTGACATGTTGCTGTTTATCGCAGAGTATCTGACCCAGTTTGCCACCGGCTTCCAGGTGTTCCAGTACCTGACCCTGCGCAGCATCCTGGCTGCCCTGACCGCGCTGGCGATTTCCCTGCTGGTGGGGCCTGCCATGATCCGCAGGCTCAACCACTACCAGGTGGGGCAGGCGGTACGCAGCGACGGGCCCCAGTCCCACCTCAGCAAAACCGGTACCCCGACCATGGGTGGTGCCCTGATCCTGGTGGGTATCGCGGTCAGCAGCCTGCTGTGGGCGGATCTGCGCAATCCCTATATCTGGATCACCATGGGTGTCACCGGCGTGTTTGGCGCGGTCGGCTGGGTGGACGATTACCGCAAGGTGGTGGAGAAGGATTCCCGCGGCCTGCCGGCACGCTGGAAGTACTTCTGGCAGTCGCTGGCGGGGCTGGCGGCGGCGCTGTACCTGTATCTCGCCTTCGACACCGCGGTCACCACGCAACTCTACATTCCCTTCTTCAAGGATTTTGCCTGGAGCATGGGGCCGCTGTTCGTCCTGCTGACCTACTTCGTCATCGTCGGCGCCAGCAACGCCGTGAACCTGACCGATGGTCTCGATGGGCTGGCAATCCTGCCGACCGTGATGGTCGGCTCCGCCCTGGGCATCATCGCCTACCTGACCGGCAACGTGAACTTCTCCGACTACCTGCACATTCCCTATGTCGCCGGCAGCGGCGAGCTGGCGGTGTTCTGTGGCGCCATGGCCGGTGCCGGCCTCGGCTTTCTCTGGTTCAACACCTATCCCGCCCAGGTCTTCATGGGCGATGTCGGCGCACTGGCGCTGGGAGCCGGCCTGGGCACAGTGGCGGTCATTACCCGCCACGAGATCGTGTTTTTCATCATGGGCGGAATCTTCGTGCTGGAGACCGTGTCGGTGATCCTGCAGGTGGCGTCATTCAAGCTGACTGGCAGGCGCATCTTCCGCATGGCGCCCATCCACCACCATTTCGAGCTCAAGGGCTGGCCCGAACCGCGGGTGATCGTGCGCTTCTGGATTATCACCGTGATGCTGGTCCTGTTCGGGCTGGCCACATTGAAATTGCGCTAGGCGACTACGGAGTTATGGCGAACGTGACACAGGATCTGATAGCGAGCAGCGGCGACGGGGTCATCTTTGGCCTTGGCGCTACCGGCTTGTCCTGTGCCCGCCACCTGTATCGCGAGGGCCGCCGCTTCACCGTGATCGATACCCGCAGGGCCCCGCCGGAGCTGGCCACGCTGCAGCGGGAAATGCCCGAGGTCCCGGTGTTCGCCGGCGACATTCCGGATGCGATTGTCAGTCGCGGTGGCGAGTGGGTGGTGAGCCCCGGTATCGCGCTGGACGATCCGCTGGTGCTGCGGGCGCTGGCGGCCGGTGCCGAGGTGGTGGGCGACATCGATCTGTTCATGCGCGCGGCGCGGGCGCCGGTGGTGGGGATCACCGGTTCCAACGCCAAGTCCACGGTGACCGCGCTGCTGGGGGAGATGGCCCTGGAGGCGGGGCTCAATGCCGGTATCGGTGGCAATCTCGGGACGCCGGCCCTGGATCTGCTGGCGGCGGACCGGGAGCTGTACGTGCTGGAACTGTCCAGCTTCCAGCTGGAACGCGCCGGCGACCTGGGCCTGGCGGTGGCGACGGTGCTGAACGTCAGCGCCGATCATCTGGACCGGCATGGCACCCTGCCGCGTTACCACCAGGCCAAGCACCGGATTTTCCGTGGCTGCCGCAAGGCGGTCGTCAATCGCGACGACCCCCTGACCCTGCCGCTGCTGGCGGCGGCTGTGCCGGTGATCAGCTGGCGCCTGCGCGAGCCCGAACTGGGCGGCTTTGGTTTGCGGCCCATGAATGGCGAGGAAACAGTCTGTTTCGGTTTCGAGCCCTTGCTGCCGGTGGCGGAGCTGGGTATCCAGGGTCGCCACAATGTCGCCAATGCCCTGGCGGCCTTCGCCCTCGGGCACGCCGCGGGATTGTCGCCGGATGCCATGGTGGCCGCGGCACGGCGCTTCCCGGGGCTGCCCCACCGCTGTCAGCTGGTGACTGCAGCCGATGGCATACGGTTCGTGAATGACTCCAAGGGCACCAACGTGGGTGCGACAGTCGCGGCCCTCGAAGGGCTTGCCCATGATCGCAACGTGGTGCTGATCGCGGGCGGTGTCGGCAAGGGCCAGGATTTCCGTCAGCTGCGCAGCGCCTTGCAGTCCCACTGCAAGGCGCTGGTGCTGATCGGTGAGGCCGCGGCGGCGATCGAAGAGTGCGTGGCCGATGTAGTGCCACTGGAACATGCGACGGACATGGTGGACGCGGTTGCCCGGGCCAGCGCGCGGGCGACGGCCGGTGACGTGGTGCTGCTGTCCCCGGCCTGCGCCAGTTTCGACATGTTCAGCGGCTATCCGGCTCGCGGCGAGGCGTTTGTGCGTGCAGTCGAATCCCGGATAGGGGAGGGCAGGGCATGAGCCAGCTGACCGGCAGGCGTTTCGCCGCCGACCCCACGCTGTTCCTGCTGGGTCTGGCGCTGCTGCTGGTCGGTCTGGTGGCGATCAGCTCGGCATCGATCGAGTATGCTGACTGGCACTATCGCGATGCCTGGCACCACACCCGGCGGCATCTCATGTACGTGCTGATATCTGTCACGGCGGCAGTCGTGGTCTACCGCCTGCCCCCCAGGTTCTGGCTGGCCAGCGGCTGGATGTGGCTGCTCGCGGGTCTGGCTGCGCTGGTGCTGGTACTGCTGCCGGGAATCGGCAAGGAAGTGAACGGTGCCCAGCGCTGGCTGCCGGTGGGGCCGTTTACCCTGCAACCCTCCGAGTTTGCAAAATTCACCATGGTCATTTACCTGGCCGGCTATCTGGTGCGGCAGGCGCAGGAAGTGCGCAACGAACTCACCGGTTTCCTCAAGCCCATGGGTGTGCTGGGGCTGGTCACCGTGTTGCTGATGGCAGAGCCCGACTTTGGTGCCACCGTCATCGTGGTGGCCACCGCGTTCGGTATGCTGTTCCTGGCCGGGGTCAAGCTGGTCCATTTTCTCTCCGTACTGGCGCTGAGCCTGCTGGGCCTGGTGGGGCTGATCTTTGCTGCACCCTACCGTGTTGCACGCCTGACCGCCTACACTGACCCCTGGGCCGACCCCTACGGCAGTGGCTTCCAGCTGATCCAGTCGCTCATTGCCTTCGGCCGCGGCGAGTGGCTGGGGGTGGGCCTGGGCAACAGTGTGCAGAAGCTGTTCTACCTGCCGGAAGCCCATACCGACTTCGTGTTTTCCATCTGGGCCGAGGAAACCGGCTTCCTCGGCTCCCTGCTGGTGATTGGCCTGTTCAGCGCCCTGATCGGTCGCATCCTCTGGGTGGCACGGCGTGCCCAGGCGGTGTCGGAGGATTTCGGTGCCTACCTCTGTTACGGCGTGGCGCTGGTGTTCTCCGGCCAGGCCTTCGTCAATATGGGGGTCAGCTCTGGGCTGCTGCCCACCAAGGGTTTGACCCTGCCCTTTGTCAGCTACGGCGGTACCAGCCTGATTGTCTGCTGCTGCATGCTGGCGCTGGTGCTGCGCATTGAGCGGGAATTGCCGACAGCCCCGGTACGCAAGCCACGCACGGCGGGAGCGGGCGCATGAGTGCCGCGGCCCCCCTGGTGTTGATCATGGCCGGTGGTACCGGCGGACACGTGTATCCGGCGCTGGCGGTGGCAGAAGAGCTGCGCCAGCGCGGCTACCGGATCGCCTGGGTCGGGACCGCCCGTGGTCTCGAGGCGCGGGTGGTGCCCGCGGCCGGCTTCGCGCTGCACACGCTGGCGGTGCGCGGTGTCCGCGGCAAGAATCTGCTGCAGACGGCGCTGGGACTGTGGCTGCTACTGTGGTCTTCGCTGCAGGCCCTGCGCCTGGTGTGGCGCCTGTCCCCGGCCTGCGTGGTGGGCATGGGGGGCTACGTGGCCGGCCCCGCCGGACTGGCGGCGTGGATGCTGCGCAAACCGCTGCTGATTCACGAGCAGAATGCCGTTGCCGGCACCACCAACCGCCTGCTGGCGCCGCTGGCGAGTGTCGTAGTGTGCGGATTCCGTGGCGCCTTCCGCGACGACCAGCCGCTGCGGGTGCTGGGTAATCCGGTGCGGCAGGCGCTGCTGGACGCCGCTCTTGAGCACCAGTGGGACTACCACGGCCAGCGCCCCCTGCAGGTGCTGGTGCTGGGTGGCAGCCTCGGTGCCCAGGCGATCAACCAGCTGCTGCCAGAGGCCCTGCGCCAGCTGCGCCAGCGGGTGGGCGAGGGCGCGATCAGTGTCTGGCACCAGTCCGGGGTTGCCCATCTCGACAGCCTGCAGCAGGAATACGGGCCCCTGCTCGAGCAGGCCGTGCGGGTGAGCGCCTATATCGAGGACATGGCGGAGGCCTACGCCTGGGCCGATATCGTGGTCTGCCGGGCCGGGGCACTGACGGTATCGGAGCTGGCGATCATGGGGCGTCCTGCGCTGCTGATTCCCCTGCCCGGTGCCATTGATGATCACCAGACCGGTAATGCCCGCGCCCTGTCTGATCGCGGTGCCGCCTTGCTGTTGCGCCAGTCCGAGCTGCAGGCGAAAGATCTTGCCGCCACCCTGGCTGGCTATATTGCAGCCCCGAAGCGCCTCGCCGCGATGGCCCACGCCGCCGCGGCGGCGGCCATGCCGCAGGCCACCGTGCAGGTTGCCGACCTGTGTGAGGAGCTGATGCGCCATGACTGAGAGAAATCCCTACACAGTGCCGGAAATGCGCCGCATCCGCCGCATTCACATGATCGGCGTTGGCGGTACCGGCATGAGCGGTATTGCCGAGGTGCTGGTCAACCTCGGCTACGAGGTGTCGGGGTCGGACCTGCGTGCAAGCTCGGTAACCGAGCGTTTGCAGCACAAGGGAATCCGCGTTTTTATCGGCCATTCCGCCGACAATCTGCAGGCAGCTGACGTGGTAGTGAGCTCCAGCGCGGTCCACGCCGACAATCCGGAAGTGGTGGCGGCCCGGGCGGCGCGGATTCCGGTGGTGCCCCGCGCCGAAATGCTGGCGGAGTTGATGCGCTACCGCCACGGTATTGCGGTAGCCGGCACCCACGGCAAGACCACCACCACCAGCCTGATTGCCGCAGTATTCGCCGAGGCCGGCCTGGATCCCACGTTTGTCATCGGCGGTCTGGTGAACTCCGCCGGCAGCAACGCGCAGCTCGGTGCCAGCCGTTTCCTGGTGGCAGAGGCTGACGAGAGCGATGCCTCCTTCCTGCACCTGCAGCCCATGGTCACGGTGGTGACCAATATCGAAGCGGACCACATGGAAACCTACGGCGGCGACTTTGCCACCTTGCGCGGGACCTTCCTCGAGTTCCTGCACAACCTGCCGTTCTACGGCCTGGCTGTACTCTGCATCGACGACGCGGTGGTCGCCGGGCTGGTGCCGGACCTGTCGCGGCAGTTCCTGACCTACGGCTTTGCCGACGACGCCGACTACCGGGTCACCAATGTCCGCAAGCAGGGGCTGACGACTGCGTTCACGGTGCAGCGCCCCGCGGGCATGGCGCCGCTGGAAATACTGTTGAACATGCCCGGCGCGCACAACGTCCTCAATGCCACCGCGGCCGTGGCCGTGGCCTGTGACGAGGGCGTTGACGATGCGGCGATCCAGGGCGGCCTGGCAGGTTTTGCCGGCGTCGGGCGCCGCTTCAGCGTGCTCGGCGAGCTGGTCTTTGCCGGTGGCAGCGCGCTGTTGGTGGATGACTACGGACACCATCCCACCGAGGTGCGGGCAACGCTGGAGTCAGCGCGCCAGGCCTGGCCGGAGCGGCGTGTGGTCATGGTTTACCAGCCGCACCGCTATTCCCGTACCCGCGATCTGTACGAGGACTTCGTGGCGGTACTGTCCCGTTGTGATGTGCTGCTGTTGCTCGACGTTTATCCCGCGGGGGAAGAGCCGATTCCGGGCGCCGACAGCCGCAGCCTGACCCGCAGCATTCGTCAGCGCGGGCAGATGGAGCCGGTTTTTGTCGACAGTATTGACGAGGTGGCGGCGGTCCTGCGCGGGATTCTGCGCGATGGCGACGTGGTCATCACCCAGGGCGCGGGCAATATCGGCCGGCTGGCGCAGGATCTGCAGGCCCTGGGCAATCTTGGGGAGAACAGGCAATGAGCTGGGAACTGGCCTCGGCCGGAACAGTCGCGGTACTGCTGGGCGGTCGCTCGGCGGAGCGGGAGATTTCCCTGCAGACCGGCGCCACCATCGTCGCCGCGCTGTCCAGCCTCGGCTGCACGGTGCGGGAAGTGGACCCGGCCGTGGATGGCTGGGTAGCGCGGCTCGAGGGTGTCAGCTTTGCCTTCAATGCCCTGCACGGTCCCGGTGGCGAGGACGGTGTCATCCAGGGCGCACTCGAGACATTGCGGGTGCCCTACTCGGGTTCCGGCGTGCTCGGCTCGGCGCTGGCCATGGACAAGCAGCGCAGCAAGCAGCTGTGGCAGGGCGTCGGCGTTGCCACCGGCGGTTTCGTCACGCTCGCTGCGGACACTGACTGGGAAGCGGTGATTGCACGCTTTGGCAAGGTGTTCGTGAAGCCGGCCTGCGAGGGTTCCAGCGTGGGCATGGCCCCGGCGGCAACCCCCGTTGCGCTCGCCGCTGCGTATCGCAAGGCCGCCGCCTTTGGCAATACGGTACTGGCGGAACAGTTCATCAACGGACCGGAATACACCGTCGCGGTACTCGGGAGCGAAACCCTGCCCTCCATTCGCATGGAGACCGATCGCGAGTTCTACGACTACGAGGCCAAGTACCTCGCCGACGACACCCGCTACCACTGCCCCAGCGGTTTGAACGCGGCCGACGAGGCGGAGGCCAGTGCCCTGGCCCTGGCGGCATTTCGCAGCCTGGGCTGCTCCGTGTGGGGGCGCGTCGACCTGATGCGGGACGCCGACGGCCGCTTTTACGTACTGGAGGTCAATACCATTCCGGGCATGACCTCGCACAGCCTGGTGCCGATGGCGGCGCGGGCGGTGGGAATGTCCATTGCCGCACTGGTGCGGCGCATCGTCGAACTGAGCTGGGAGGGTCGCCGGCACCATGGCTGAACCGCGCACAACCGGCAAATCCCCCGCCACGGCCAGGGTCCGCCGTCGCAGCGCCGCCGGCGCCACCCGGCGGCGGCCGGCACAGGCACCGCGTAACGGCGCCCGGGCGCGCTTGGGCCTGCGCCTGCTGGACGGCTGGGTCAACCGCATGCTGGTACTGGTTGCGGTGGGCGTCGTGGCTGTCGCGGGGCTGCAGGGCTGGATTGTACTGCAGGAGATCCCGGTGGAGCGCATCAGTGTCACCGGCACCTTGCACCGGACCCAGACTGAGGTGGTGCAGGAGATGGTGCAGCCGGCGCTGGTCGGGGGCTTCCTCGGTGCCGACCTGGAGCAGGTGCAGACGCAGCTGCAGGCGCTGCCCTGGATCTATCGGGTATCCGTGCGCCGGCGCTGGCCCAACGCGCTGGAGATCAACGTGCAGGAGCAGTTGCCGATCGCGCGCTGGGGCGAGGGCGGCTACCTGAATCACGAGGGCGAGGTGTTCCACTCCGCGGGCATCCAGGGCGAGGAGGCCCTGCCCCGGCTGGAGGGGCCGGCCGGCTCGACACGGCAGCTGATCGTCAGCTACCAGCAGCTGGGGGAATTGCTGCAGCCGCTGTCGCTGGAGCTGCGGGAGCTGTCCCTGGATGATCGCGGGCACCTCCGGGCGGTGCTGGCGGGGGGCATGGAACTGGTGCTGGGCAATACCGAATTTGGCGAGCGCCTGCAGCGCTTCGCCACCGTCTATCGCAGTGAATTGGCGGAGCGTGCCGCTGAGGTGAAGCGGGTGGACCTGCGCTATGAGAGCGGTCTCGCGGTTGCGTTCCGCGAGCCGGAACTACCGGCCCGGGAAGAACCTGGCACCCAGGTGGCGGGTATCGTCAATGACTGATTCAGTGGGGGAGTGACACTGCCATGGGCAGCGGACAGGACAGACGGATGATCGTGGGACTGGATATCGGCACCTCCAAGGTGGTCGCCCTGGTGGGCGAGTTCAACGCCGAGGGCGGCATCGAGATCGTGGGCATTGGCTCGCATCCCTCGAAGGGGATGAAGAAGGGCGTGATCATCAACATCGAATCCACCGTGCAGTCGATCCAGCGCGCGGTGGAGGAGGCCGAGCTGATGGCGGGCTGCCAGATTCACTCCGTGTATGTGGGTATTGCCGGCAGCCATATTCGCAGCCTGAACTCCCACGGCATCGTCGCGATTCGCGATCGCGAGGTGCAGGGGGCGGATCTGGAACGGGTGATCGACGCCGCCCAGGCGGTGGCCATACCCGCGGACCAGAAGATCCTGCACATCCTGCCGCAGGAATACGTGATCGATAACCAGGAGGGCATCAAGGAACCGCTGGGCATGTCCGGGGTGCGGCTGGAAGCCAAGGTGCACCTGGTGACCTGCGCGGTGAACGCGGCCCAGAACATCGAGAAATGCATCCGCCGCTGCGGCCTGGACGTGGAGGAAATCATTCTCGAGCAGCTGGCGTCGAGCTACTCGGTGCTGACTGATGACGAACGCGAGCTGGGCGTCTGCCTGGTGGACATCGGCGGCGGCACCACCGATATCGCCATCTTCACCGACGGCTCCATCCGGCACACCGGGGTGATCCCGATCGCCGGTGACCAGGTGACTAACGATATCGCCATGGCCCTGCGTACGCCCACCCAGCACGCGGAAGAAATCAAGATCAAGTACGCCTGTGCCCTGACCCAGCTGGCGGGGCCGGACGAGACCATCAAGGTGCCCAGCGTCGGCGATCGGCCGCCCCGGGATCTGTCGCGGCAGTCCCTCGCGGAAGTCGTCGAGCCACGCTACGACGAGCTGTTCACCCTGATCCAGGCCGAGCTGCGCCGCAGCGGCTACGAGGAGATGATCCCGGCCGGCGTGGTCCTCACCGGCGGTACGGCCAAGATGGAGGGCGTGGTGGAGTTGGCCGAGGAGATATTTCACATGCCGGTGCGGGTAGGTTACCCGCAGTCGGTGAAGGGCCTGAATGACATTGTCCGCAACCCGATCTACGCCACCGGCGTGGGGTTGCTGCAGTACGGGCAGAAGAACAGCAGTGAGCGTGCGGGCAGTGCCAGCCGGGGCAGTGTCCCCGGCGAGGGCATGCTGGCGCGCTTCAAGGGCTGGATACAGAGCAATTTCTAGGATTTCAGGCGGTAAACCGTCGCGCTTCGGCGCGGCACCATAGCAAAGGGGAGAAACACCATGTTTGAACTTATCGACAACGTACCACAGAACGCGGTTATCAAAGTCATCGGAGTCGGTGGTGGCGGTGGTAACGCCGTGAAACACATGATCGAGAATCTGGTCGAGGGTGTGGACTTCATTTGTGCCAACACCGACGCCCAGGCGCTGTCGGATATCCGTTCCAAAACGGTCCTGCAGCTGGGTGGCGCCATCACCAAGGGCCTCGGTGCCGGCGCCAACCCGGATATCGGCCGGGCGGCGGCCCTGGAGGACAGGGACCGGATTGCGGAAGCCCTGCGCGGTGCCGACATGGTGTTCATCACCGCCGGCATGGGTGGCGGTACCGGCACCGGCGGCGCCCCGATCGTGGCGGAAGTGGCTCGCGAAATGGGTATTCTTACGGTGGCGGTAGTGACGCGTCCGTTCCCGTTCGAGGGCAAAAAACGCCTCGCGATTGCCGAGGCCGGAGTGCGGGAACTGCAGCAACACGTTGACTCGCTGATCACCATTCCCAACGAGAAACTGCTGGAGGTTCTCGGAAAAAGTACCAGTTTATTGGATGCCTTCAAGGAAGCGAATGATGTATTGTTGGGCGCAGTTCAGGGTATCGCCGACCTGATTATCCGCCCCGGCATGATCAACGTGGATTTCGCCGATGTGCGCACGGTGATGTCGGAAATGGGCATGGCGATGATGGGTACCGGCAGCGCCCGCGGCGAGAATCGCGCCCGGGAAGCGGCGGAACGCGCCATCAACAGCCCGCTGCTGGACGACATTGATCTGCGCGGGGCCCGCGGTATCCTGGTAAACATAACCGCCGGGCTGGATCTGTCGCTGGGTGAATTCTCCGAAGTTGGCGACACCATTGAGGAGTTTGCCTCGGACGATGCCACCGTGGTGGTCGGAACCGTCATTGATCCGAACATGACGGACGAGATCAAGGTAACGGTGGTTGCCACGGGTCTCGGCGGCGAAGTAGTGAGAGCGGCTACACTGCAGGTCGTGGATTCCGCGCCTCGCACGGTAGAAGCGGTATCGGATGAGCCGGATTACCGGGAGCTGGATCTCCCCACGGGCCTGCGCCGGGCGCGCTCTGCCGGTGGGGCTCAGGCTGCGGCCACAGGTGGCGGTGGTGATTATTTTGACATTCCCGCGTTTTTGCGGCGACAGGCGGACTAGCGAGGCCCTTCCGACACTCTGATCGGGCGCCCCGCAAGCTGCAGAGCACCGAAAATGGGTGAAGGACTATGATTCGACAGCGCACATTACGCAATGCCATCAAGGCGACGGGCGTGGGTTTGCACACCGGTGAGAAAGTGTACCTCACGCTGTGCCCGGCCCCGGTCAACGCCGGGATTGTGTTCAGGCGCGTGGATCTGGATCCGGTGGTCGAGATTCCGGCGCGGGCCGAGAACGTGCGGGAAACCACTTTGTCGACAACCCTGATCGCCAATGGCGAGAAGGTATCGACGGTGGAACACCTGCTGTCCGCCATGGCGGGCCTCGGTATCGATAACGCCTTCATCGATGTCAGTGCGTCGGAAGTGCCGATCATGGACGGTAGTGCGGGCCCCTTTGTGTTCCTGATCCAGTCCGCTGGCATTGAGGAACAGAACGCGGCCAAGAAGTTTATCCGCATCAAGCGTCCGGTCACGGTGGAAGACGGGGACAAGACAGCCAGCTTTCTCCCCTTTAATGGCTTCAAGGTCTCGTTTTCCATCGATTTCGACCACCCGGTGTTCCGCGAGCGCTCACCTCACGCCGAAATCGATTTTTCCAGCACCTCCTTCGTCAAGGAGGTGAGCCGCGCCCGTACCTTCGGTTTCATGCACGAGATCGAGTACCTGCGCTCCCAGGGCCTCGCCCGCGGCGGCAGTGTGGACAACGCCATCGTTGTGGACGAGTATCGCATCCTCAACCAGGACGGCCTCCGTTACGACGACGAGTTCGTCAAGCACAAGATCCTCGACGCCATCGGCGACCTGTATCTGCTCGGCTACGGCGTGATCGGCGAGTACCGCGCGCACAAGTCCGGCCACGCCCTCAACAATGCCTCCCTGCGGGCGCTGATCGCGCAGCCCGATGCCTGGGAGATGGTCACCTTCGAAGACGAGGCCACCGCCCCGATCTCCTATTCCCTGAGCCCGGTCGCGGCCTGATCCCCCCCGGCAGGGCACGGTCCCGGCCCCAGGCAAAGCACGGGCCCGCACCTGCCCGCCACCTGCCCCCGCCTGCCCCCTGCCTGCCCCCTGCCTGCTCGTCAGTAACTTCACTCCGGTCAGGTGGCGGCCAGCCCCGGGCCCGCTACCGCGTCGAGTGACCTGTTCACTCCGGCGGTCGATTATTGGTGTTGGTAATATTCACGTGACTATGGCACACTCCGCCGTCAGCTCATTGCAGCCGGTTGCAAATGAAGGTCATCCTGATAAACCGAAAGCACGGCGGCTCCCGCTCGATCGAGTTAGGTCGCTGGTCCCGTGCCCTGGTATCCCTGTGCTGTCTCGGACTGCCCCTGGGTCTGGTGGCACTCGGGTACCTGGTCGGTCAGGAGTCCCAGGCCCGGGACATTCGCGACGCCTCACTCGATACCCTGCAGGACGAACTCGCCTCACAGTCCACCGAACTCGATTCCCTGCGCCTTGAAGCCGAGCGCAAGCTGCAGGCCATGACCATGAACCTGGCCGAGTTGCAGGCGCGGATGACCCGCCTGGACGCACTCGGTGAACATCTGACCGCGATGGCCAATCTGCAGGATGGCGAGTTCGATTTTGGCCAGCCCCCGGCGATCGGCGGTCCGCTTGCCGGTGAGTTCAGCGTCGAGTACCTGGCGCCTGACCTCACCGGTGAATTGCAAAGCTTTGCCGACAAGCTCAATCAGCGCGAACAGCAGCTGGAGATTCTCGAATCCCTGCTGACCCACCGCAAGCTCGACGAGCAGGCCTGGATCTCCGGCCGCCCGGTGGAGAAAGGCTGGATATCCTCCGGCTTCGGCGTGCGCACGGATCCATTCACCGGCAAGCGCGCAGCCCACTACGGCATCGACTTTGCGGGCAAGCCCGGTTCCAGCGTGATCGCTGTCGCTGGCGGGGTGGTGACCTTCGCCGGCAAGGACGGCAGCGGTTACGGCAAGATGGTGGAAGTGTCCCACGGCGATGGTCTGCTGACCCGCTATGCCCACAATCAGGAGAATCTGGTGCAGCCGGGCGACGTTGTGCGCAAGGGCCAGCCGGTGGCACTGATGGGCTCCAGCGGCCGCGCCACGGGTCCCCATGTTCATTTCGAAGTGTACAAGCACGGCCGTCCGGTCGATCCTTCCAGCTACGTACATCGCACCCGGCGCTGAACCCGCTCCATCCCTGAGACTATTCCTCCGCCCGGCACTCCCGTGACCTGGGTGGCGCCCTGACGTTTAACGCAGTGACCCACGATGATTACGAAGACAATGAAGAAGATTTTCGGCACCCGCAATGACCGGGAGCTGAAGCGCATGGGCAAGGTGGTGCGCCAGATCAACGGCCTCGCCGAGGCCATGAAGGCCCTGGACGACACCGCCCTGGCGGCGAAGACCGACGAGTTCCGCCAGCGCCTGCAGGCCGGCGAGACCATGGACAACATCCTGCCCGAGGCTTTTGCCGTGGCCCGCGAGGCCGGCGAGCGCACTCTGGGCATGCGCCATTTTGATGTCCAGCTGATTGGCGGCATGGCCCTGCACGAGGGCAAGATTGCAGAGATGCGCACCGGTGAGGGCAAGACCCTGGTGGCGACCCTGCCTGCCTACCTCAACGCGCTCGCCGGCAACAGCGTGCACCTGATCACGGTCAACGATTACCTGGCGGGGCGCGACGCCCACTGGATGTCGCCTCTGTACCGTTTTCTGGGCGTCTCCGTGGGCGTAGTGAAGTCCGGCCAGACCCAGGAGCAGAAGCGCGAGGCCTACAGCGCCGACATTATCTACGGCACCAACAACGAATTCGGCTTTGATTACCTGCGCGACAACATGGCCTTCCGGCTGGAAGACAAGATGCAGGGCGAGCTGGCTTTCGCCATTGTCGACGAGGTGGACTCCATCCTGATCGACGAGGCGCGGACACCGCTGGTGATTTCCGGTGCCTCCGAGGACAGCTCGGCCCTGTACCAGAAAATCAACAAGCTCATCCCCTCCCTGCGCCGCGATACCGAGGAAGAGCCCGGGCACTATTCCGTCGACGAAAAGCAGCGCCAGATCGAGTTGACCGAGGCCGGGCACGAGCAGGTGGAGGAATTGCTGACTGCGGAAGGGCTGCTGGAAGAGGGTGACAGCCTGTACGCGGCCACCAACCTGAACCTGTTGCACCATGTCTACTCCGGCCTGCGCGCTCACGCCCTGTTTCACCGCGATGTGGAATATATCGTCCAGGATGGCCAGGTGGTACTGATCGATGAGCACACCGGTCGCACCATGACCGGCCGGCGCCTGTCAGAGGGACTGCACCAGGCCATCGAAGCGAAGGAGGGCGTGCGTATCCAGAGCGAGAGCCAGACCCTGGCCTCCACCACCTTCCAGAACTACTTCCGCCTCTACGGGAAGTTGTCGGGCATGACCGGCACCGCCGACACCGAGGCTTTCGAGTTCCGCCAGATCTATGGCCTGGATGTACTGGTCATCCCCGCCAACAAGCCGCCGCAGCGCGTCGATCTCAACGACCTGGTGTACCTGACCCGGGAGGAGAAGTTCGAGGCGATTCTCGCCGACGTCAAGGACTGCATGGAGAAGGGGGCCCCGGTACTGGTGGGTACCGCCTCGGTTGAGACTTCCGAGGAGCTGTCCCAGCGCTTCCGCAAGGCAAATATCCAGCACAAGGTGCTGAACGCCAAGTATCACGAACAGGAAGCCGAGATCATTGCCCAGGCCGGCCGTCCGGGGATGGTCACCATTGCTACCAACATGGCGGGCCGGGGCACCGATATTGTCCTGGGCGGCAATCTGGATGCCGAACTGGAAGCCATGGGTGATATCAGTGCCGAGCGGCGGGAGGAGCTGACCGCGGCGTGGCGCCAGCGCCACGAGCAGGTACTGGCGGCCGGCGGCCTGCACATCCTCGGCACCGAGCGCCACGAATCCCGCCGTATCGACAACCAGCTGCGGGGCCGTGCCGGCCGCCAGGGGGACCCGGGTGTGTCCCGCTTCTACCTGTCGCTGGAAGACAGCCTGATGCGCATTTTTGCCTCCGATGGGGTCAAGAACTTCATGCAGCGCCTGGGCATGGAGAAGGGCGAAGCCATCGAGCACCGGATGGTGACCAATGCGATCGAGAAAGCCCAGCGCAAGGTGGAGGGTCGCAACTTCGACATCCGCAAGCAGCTGCTGGAATACGACGATGTGGCCAATGACCAGCGCCAGATCATCTACAACCAGCGCAACGAACTGCTGGGCGAGGCGGACATCGGCGATACCATCACCGCAATCCGCGTGGATGTGGTCAACGATGCGATTTCCAGCTATATCCCGCCGATGAGCGTGGAAGAGCAGTGGGATGTGCCCGGTCTCGAGCGCCAGCTGGAGGCGGAATTCGCGATCAAGCTGCCCGTGCAGGAATGGCTGGACGCGGACGACAACCTGCACGAGGAGGCCCTGCGGGAGAAGATCGTGGCCGAAATCCAGGCCGCCTATGACGCCAAGTGCGAGAGCGTGGGCCCGCCCATGCGCAAGATCGAGAAGCAGATCATGCTGCAGGTTCTGGACAACCTGTGGAAGGACCACCTGGCGACCATGGATCACCTGCGCCAGGGCATTCACCTGCGTGCCTACGCGCAGAAGAACCCCAAGCAGGAATACAAGCGCGAATCCTTCGCCCTGTTTGAGCAGCTGCTGCAGAACCTGAAGTACGAGGTGGTGAAGTTCCTGAGCCATGTGGAGATCCAGCATCAGGACGAGTCCGCACTGATCGAGGCCCGGCGCCGGGAAGCGGCGGAGCGCGAGAAGCTGGCATTCCAGCACGCGGCGGCGTCAGCGATGGCGGAAGAGGCGCTGGCCGAGGGCGCCCCGCCGCGGCAGCCCGAGCCGCCGCAGACCTTTACCCGGGAGCAGCCCAAGGTCGGGCGCAACGAGCCCTGTCCCTGTGGCAGCGGCAAGAAATACAAGCAGTGCCACGGGCGGATTGAGTAGCCGGTAAGCGGAGAACAGGCATGGCGGTAGGGGAACAGACCCTGGGGGAGCTGCTGCCGGTGCCCGGCCTGCGGCTGGCAACGGTAGCGGCGGGAATCAAGAAACCGGGGCGCAAGGACCTGGTGCTGCTGGAGTTGGCGCCGGGCAGCCACTGCGTCGGTGTGTTCACCCGCAATGCCTTCTGCGCCGCACCGGTGACGGTGGCCAGGGCGCACCTGCAGGCGGTGGCCAGCCGCCCGGCCTACCTGCTGGTCAACACCGGCAATGCCAACGCCGGTACCGGTGAGCGAGGCCTGGCGGATGCGCGTCGCTGCGCCGCGGCCCTGGCGGAAATCGCCGGCGTGGAGGTGGAAGCGGTGCTGCCCTTTTCCACCGGCGTGATCGGCGAGCCGCTGCCAGTGCAAAAAATTGTCGAGGCCCTGCCCAATGCGCTGCGGGACCTGCGCAGCGATGGCTGGCTGGATGCCGCCCACGGCATCATGACCACCGATACCCGGCCCAAGGCCCACTCCCTGCGCTTCCACTGTGAGGGCCGCGACTATGTGTTGACCGGCATCGCCAAGGGCGCCGGCATGATCCGCCCCAACATGGCGACCATGCTCGCCTACCTGGCGACCGACGCCGCGGTCAGTCCCCCGCTGCTGCAGGCACTGTTGAGCGAGGCGGCGGAACTGTCCTTCAACCGCATCACCATCGATGGCGACACCTCCACCAACGATGCCTGCATGCTGGTGGCTACCGGAGCTGCCGGCAATCCGCTGCTGGACTCGGCTGATGCGCCTCTCTATCGCGCCCTGCGAGAGGCGCTGCAAACACTGTGTGTGGAGCTGGCCCAGGGCCTGGTGCGCGACGGCGAGGGTGCCAGCAAGTTTGTCACCGTCCAGGTCAACGGCGGTCGCGGCGAGCAGGAGTGCCTGGATGTGGCCTTCACCATCGCCCATTCCCCGCTGGTGAAAACCGCACTGTTCGCCTCCGATCCCAACTGGGGCCGGCTGCTGGCAGCGATCGGTCGCGCCGGGCTCGAAGCGCTGGACGTGAGCCGGGTTGGTGTCTATCTCAACGAGGTGCTGATCGCCGAGAACGGCTGCCGTGCCGCCAGCTACAGCGAGGAGCAGGGGGTTGCGGCCATGGCGCCGGAAGAGATCGTCATCCGCATCGAACTGCACCGGGGCAGCGCCAGCGCCACGGTCTGGACCACCGACTTCTCCTACGACTACGTGCGCATCAACGCCGAGTACCGTACCTGAATGGCGGCGGTGCATGTGGCCGTGGGCGTGGTGGTCGACGAGCAGCAACTGATCCTGATCAGCCAGCGGCCGTTTGCTGCCCACCAGGGCGGCCTGTGGGAATTCCCGGGCGGCAAGGTGGAAGCCGGCGAGTCTGTCACCCGGGCGCTGGCGCGGGAGCTGCGCGAGGAACTGGGCATTGGTTTCAGCGAGTCGCGGCCGCTACTGATCGTGCCCTGGGACTATGGCGACAAGGCGGTGCTGCTGGATGTGCACCTGGTCACCGGACTCCGCGGCAAGGCGCGCGGACTCGAGGGTCAGCCGCTGGCCTGGGTGAGCGTCGAGGACCTGGCCCGCTACGAGTTTCCAGCGGCCAATGTGCCCATAGTGCAGGCGCTTCGCAGCGAGCTGGAGTGTCTGCGCGGCGAATAATCCCATCCGATCATCGAGTGAATCCACTGGTGTACAGAAGGTCTGGCTCCAGGCACTGGGATCTTGCCCGCCCGAATACCGGGCCATCAATTCCGGCCCCGGCACCAGAACAGTTTTGCTGCTTTCAAGGGGAGCCTCTTTCCCGATGGAAGCTTCTGCCCCTGACCTTCGTCTGGCACCAGAATCTCAAGGCGCGCTCTCTCCTCCTGTAAGGCACTGGCCCTGACCACCGTCTGGCGCCAGAATCTCCGCGGAGGTGCCATTGAGGCGAATATCA
>TARA_R110002110_G_scaffold250945_1_pt1 | contig 23960 bp, 22 predicted proteins | sample TARA_R110002110 | Tara Oceans TARA_R110002110 (sample SAMEA4397330) | marine metagenome | biome: Polar Biome; feature: [SRF] surface water layer (ENVO:00010504); material: water (ENVO:00002006), including particulate matter (ENVO:01000060) such as... | depth 5 m
AAAGTTAATAATAACCGTAGGCGGTATGCTAATCTCTATAGTATCTGCAGCCGCTATAGTTAAACAAAAATTAAGCACCGTAATTGAACAGCTTGAAAAAATATCGCGTGATTACGAAGACAGGCTTAGAGATCTAGATAAACGTACAGATAGACAAGAAAATTTAATAGATTTAAACGCACAAAAAACACACGTTCTTTCAGGAATTATGTCTCCTGAACGATTAGAACGAAACAATAGAGAGTTAGAACGTATACTTGTTATGGTTACAAACAATGATGATAGACTGTCTAAGATAGAAAAAATGCATAACGGTAAACACCCACAGGTAGAAAATTAAATGATTAAAAAGTTTTTTATAGTTTTAACAATTATTGTGTTGACTTCTTCTGTTGCATCGTGTAAAACAACAGAGGATAAGTTTCTTGCAGGTGAAATTATACAGGTAGAAGAAGTATGCAAGACACTTGATACACAGCTTAAAATATATAATGCTTATAAGAAAAGCTCTGAATTTGGTCAAACAATATACCATAAATTCATATATCAACAAGATTGTTTTTTATTACAAACACCAGTTTTAGCAAAGAAGTTAAAGCTAGAGTTTACTGGTGACTTTGATGATAAATTTAAAATAGAAATATGGCAAATAGTCTTCTCAGAAAATATCAAAGAAGGTGAAAAACTAGAGTATTTCTATGTGGCACATGCAGTAGAATTATCTACTGGTGAAAAAATTAAAGATTTAAGCGTGTAGTATAAGGTGATTCAGAATGGCAGATGAAGCAATAGAAGTAACAGAAGAAGAGACAGGCACTCCAAGGTCATTAAACGTTGATGAACGTAATAAACCAATATTAGATATTGTTGGAGATCAATCAGTAGGTCGAACAAACGTATCAGATTTAGGTTCTGGTCAATTTGATTTTACACAACAAAACGTACAACAAAACGAATTGTTAACAGACACAAATAAAATAGTATCACCTACTACAACAGATGTATCTACTGCAACAACTGTCGGAACAACAGGGCAAGCAGTTTCTTCTCAAGTTACCGCACCGTTAGAAGAAGGTAAAGCAAAAACAATATCTGCAGAACAACTTCCATCAGCTAGTTCTAAAATACCTGCTGCTGTTAATATTGATGGTGTGTTAACTAACCAATCACAAGTAGATGCTGCTTTAGTACAAGATACTAGAACTAAAGATCAAATGTTATCTTCTGGTACATTAGCTACAGAACAAACAGCCACGTTAGCCAAAGAAGCCACTGTAGAATTTCAAGTTGGAGAATTATATAAATCTCTTGAGGAAGGAAAGCCATTACCTGCGTGGGCTTCAGCAAATGTAAGAAAAACTCAAGAAATAATGAACGCAAGAGGTCTTGGTGCTTCAAGTGTTGCAGCGGCAGCTATGGTTCAGGCTATTGCTGAAAGTGCTTTACCTATTGCAGTGCAAGATGCTAATAAGTATGCAACCATACAGTTACAAAATCTTAACAATCAACAACAAACAGCTTTAGCTAATGCTGCTACAATCGCAACAATAGATGCTAGAAATCTAGATAACAGAATGAAGGCAGCTCAACAAAATGCTACTTCTTTTCTTCAAATGGATTTAGCTAATGCTAACAATGAACAAGCAGGTGCAGTATTAAAGTATCAATCAGAAGTGCAAGCTTTGTTTTCAGAAAACGCTGCTGAAAATGCAAGATTACAGTTTAATGCTAAATCAGAAACACAAGTAAATCAATTCTATGATCAGTTAGGAACTACTGTTTCACAAAATAATGCTAATAGAGAGACAGCAACAAGACAGTTTAACGTAGATCAAGCTAACAGTATGGCTAAATATGCTGCTAAAATAGAAGATGCGAGAGATAAATTTAATACTAGTATGCAACTTCAAATAGATCAGTCTAATGCTTTATGGCGTAGAACTATAAATACAGAAAATTCATCGGGCCAGAACGAACAAAATAGACTTAACTCTGCTGCTTTACTAGGTTTGACTACAACAGCACAAAATAATCTTTGGCAAAAATATAGGGATGAGGCTTCTTTTACTTTTCAATCTACTCAAAATAATTTGCAAAGAACGCATCAACTTGCTCAAACAGCAATAGCAAATCAATTTGCAAGAGATATGTTTGATGCAGAAATAGAAGCTGAAACTAACGAAGCTATTGGTTCTTTTTTAGGAAGTACTTTACAAGGTGTTTTTTCATCTGCTGTAGGCTCGTTATCACAATCAATATTCGGTTAAACAGGAGTTATAAGTATGAGTCTTTCGGTAATAGCAAAATTGTTTGGTGGCGGTGGTGATGAAAAACAACAACAAGCACAACAACAACAATCAGAAAATAATAGTTTCGCAAGAAAAAGATTAATACAAGAATCTTATAATACTTCTATAGCAGCAGGTAAAGAACAAGCTATGTACCAACCAAAAGGAACAACTCAATTACAGCCTAATAGAATTGTTCCAAATTTAGTAGAAAAAGTTAGAAAAAAGAAAACTAATGCAATAGCAATGATTTCTAAAACTAAAGTGGCACCTCCTTCCTCTACTTTTGTAGACGAAGGAAAAACAGAAAAACCTACTGAAAAACAAATGGCTCTTAATGTTGCGTCTAACTCTTATACTGGTAACAACATTGATTTATAAAACAGAAAGATAATTTAATGGCAATAAAACCCACAACTCAAAATTTTGATCCGTTTGCTAGGGCTATTCCAGGTCAGTCGTTTACAGATGTTCCAGGATTACGTCCTTACGAGCGACCAGCTTTAGAGTCAGATCCAGAAAAAGTGTATGACGTATTAGAAAAAGAATTGTCTGAAGAGTCTACTGCTAAAAAAATTGGAGACATACTAGATGTTGGAGTTTCTGCTGAAACAATATCTGATACGTTAATGATGAAATGTTTTACAGAAGGTGTTTGCACTCCAGACGTAGCAGAAATAGTTAAACCGTTTATATTTATGTCTGTTTTGGAAATAGGTGCAGAACAAGATATAGACGATATTGTAATGTTTAACGATAAAGAAGATAGCTCAGAGCTAACACCAGAAATTAAACTACAAATGATGAAAAAATTAAACTCTGAAAGATTTAACGATAAAATGGAATCTGTTGAAAGAGCAACTAAAGAACAAGAAGAAATGAATATGATGCTTGAAGAAGGTTTAAATTTAGATGAAGACGATGAAGAAATGTCTTCAATGCCTATGGAACAATCTGAAGAAAGTTTTATGGATATGTTTGAAAGATCTGAATTTGACGAACAACAAGAAGGAATGGAATTAGAAGAAGAAGAAGAAGAAGAAATACAGTTAGAAGAAGAAGAAGAAGAGGAGATGGTTTAATGTCTAGTTTATTAACAGGTTTTGCAAATAGATTAACTGCTGGTATGAATACATCTAAAACTAAAAAATCAGAACTTACTTTTGATCAACAACGGAGATTAAAAGAAGCTGGTCCTAGAATTACTGCAGAAGCAGACGTAAAAAGCGCAGTAATTTCAGGAAAGGCTAGTATGAATGTAGCAAATACAAATCTTGAAGGAACAAGAATAACTGCAGAAGGAGGTATTAGACAAAAAGAAATAGAACTTGAGGGGAAAAAACTTACAGATAAAAGAGAAAGATATAAACTTGGTGCAGACAGTCATTGGCAAACTTTTGCCGAAAGAAGAAAAAACGATATAGGTAGGTTAGGACCAAAGTTTATATCAAAACCTACAGAAGATCAAGTTACTGCTTGGACTCGTTCTACTCAATCTAAAGGATATGAATGGTTACGATCAAACAACCTTCTTCCTAATAATGCATCAACTAAACAAATAGAAAAAGGGTATAAAGTTAATGATTTTGGTCAATATTTAGGTACAAAAGGATATTTATTACCTAATGGTGGTTTTGCAACTCAAGATTCTATATCTCAAAAAGAAGATGTACTAGCACAAATTAATGAAGATGTTGAAGTATATACTTTAATGCAAGATCTTCTTATAACCGACAGAACGAGTAAAGACTATCGTAATGCTGAACGTCGTTTAGAATTACTTGGGTTTAACCCAAAGGATCTTGAAGATTTTAATCGTGGTGGTGCAGCCGTTAAAAGACAATATCAAAGAATAGTAAATTATATTGCTCCAAATATGAACAAAGATTTGCTTTCTAAATATAATGCTTACATATCTGCGCCAAAAAATAAAAACATACAAAAACTTTATGTTCTTGATCACAACAATAGGAAAGACTTACTTAAAAACAAAAATGTACCAAGACAAAACCCTGAAGAAATAGCAAAAAGTCAGCAAGCATTTATTCCTGCTAAAACTACTGCTGTAAAACCTCGACCAAAAACTCCTTATAGAACTCAAATGGAAGCACCAAGACAATTTGCTGTTCGTGGACAGGATAAAATAAGATTCAAAGAAGCAGAAAATAGAAGTATAAATGGCACAAAAGAAGATATAGAAAGATATAATGCTGTAAGGGAAAGAGTTGTGTTACTTACTTCAAACCCTGCAAAATATAACAAGTACAATGGAGCAGTTAATTTTGCTACGTCAGATAGTAGTTTTGGAAAAAAAATAGAAAACGAAGGAAAGCGTACAGGACAAGTTGGTAAACACTTTATAGGTTTTTCTGAGGATCATAAAATAAAAGATAGTAGTTATTTAGAAAAATTAAAACCTAAAGATATTATAAAACCTACTTCTTTAGAAATACATGAAATGACTGTAACTGCTTTGGCTGAAGCAGAAGGCGAAATTAAAAACAATATTGAAAACATCGATCACGTAATAGAAGTAATACGTAACAGGGTGTATCATCCTTCTTTTCAAAAATACAATAAAAAAGATGTACAACCTTTAAAACCTGATAATAATAATAAAAAGACTATAAACAGCGTTATAGGAGAAGATGAGGGTGATGCTCTAGGTATAGGACAAGCACAGGAAAGAGGACAAAAGGAAAAAAATATTGCAAGAGCAATAAAAGATATTGAGTCAGTAGGCGTTAAAATAGAAAAAGGCCAATTTAACCCTACAACAATTGTTCAAGCAGCAAAACGATCACCTAAATATGAAAAGTTAATTGAAAATAATCCAAACTTAAATGATGAAGATTTATCTGAACTAATACGTAAACAACAAAACGACACAGTAGATAAAACGATTAACCTTAAAAATCCTGCAGAAATGATAAAAATAAGAGACAAACGAGATCAAGAGAACGGAATATCTCGTATTAGTTTAAAATTTGGATCTAATAACATGATACCTACGGATAAATTCATAGGGAAAAATGGAGAAACAAAAGAACTTCCTACTATGGTTGATAGAAATACAGCATTAGGATACATAGCAAGTTTTAGAAATAACATTAATAAAAGTACAGGAACAAAAACACATAAAACAACAATAAAAGAGTTATCAGCACCTGATATAGCATTGGCTATGTTATCAAGATTCGAATCTTTTTTAGATCAAGTTAATAATTCAAGTCGTTTTACACCTGAAGAAAAAAAAGACATTGTTAACTCTTTTCAAAATTCTAGATATATGGACGAAATAAGATCTAACGTATCAAAATTGTACGCTTTCGATAATAATCCTGGAATGTTTATTGTTTTTAATGGTGAAACAACTTTCCCAAATCTTTCAAAACTTTCTACCGAAAATGTAAGTAATGGATCAAGGGGAGCAAGTTTTAAAGAAATTTTTCAAAAAGAATTTAGAGATAAAAGACAATTAATATCTAAACCTATGGTAGATCCCATAACAGGAGTAGCAGATCCTAACAAACTTCAATTTTTTCTTAAAGCTAAAAGTAACAATTTTTTGGTTGTTCAAGGTATGACGGAAGCAACTAAAGAACAAATTGGAAGTAATGGGCAATTTGTATTAGATTTAAAAGTGTTTCCTAGTGTAGAAGGAATACCAGAAACTGTTAAAGATAAGCTTGGTGATGAATTTGGTAGCAATAAAGTTATAAATATGTTTCATCCAGATTCTAAATTTATACATGATGACCCATCAAAAGAAGCTTTTGTAAATGAAGCTATTGCTCCTATAAAAGAAGCATTACGACGATATGACGGAACTCCAGAATCAGCTACAAATCTTGTAAACATAGTTTCAAAAAACGCAGGAAAAATAAAAAGTTTGAGCAATATTATAGGTTTCGATGGATCGTATGTAGACGGTCAAAAAATTATACAAATTGCAACATCTCTTGCTGGTGAAAGGGAATTACAAAACAATACAAGTATTACCCGACAAAAAAATGTAGGAGGCGTAAACGTAAATGTATCTTCCTCAAGAAGCACAGGATTGACTAAAAAACAAATGGATTCCGATCCTCATATGAAAGATGCTGAAAAATCTTTAAGTTCAGCTAGAGTGGTTTTAGATTATTTATTTGGTTTAGAAAAAGCTCAACAAGACTCAGGTTTGTATTCTAAGGGCATAGATAAGTTAATGCCACCAAGTATGGTAGAAGGTGCTAGAAAAATTATTGAAGAATTTAAAGAAAACTCAGGTAATTTAAATGCAGCTTTAGAAGAAAGTAACTTTAGTCCAGATGAAGTAAGACTATTTAAACAAATTATATCAGAGCAAGGTGCGTTACAAACAAATCAAATTCAAACTATTTTTGATAAATTAATACAAGGTGGTAAAAGTTTTATTAACTTTGCAGAACAATTTTATGATAATGAAACTAAATCTTTAAATAAGGTATATGAAAGATCAATTTCAATCGATCAAGGCAGTGGTTTAAATGCTACAAGTCGAGATTTTTTAAAAAATGTAAAAGGAATAAGAGAAAAAGTTTTTGAAGAATATAAGAAGGCAACACAGTTAGACGATTCGTCGTCTGACAATCGAAATAGAAAAAGAAGAGCAATAGCTAACGCTCAAAGAAATTTCTATGCTACGGCTTTAACATATCATTTTGCAGGTTTAGTACAGGGTGGATCGGGTGGTAGAGCTATATCCAACGAAGATTTTGAAAACTTGTACAGAGCTTTATGGGGAGCAGGAGGAGAACTACAAGCTTCTAATGTAAAAAGAGCTATAAATATTGCTCGAACTTCAATCAATAGAGCAAAAGCTGTTTTTGCAATTGGTGCTTTAGCTCCAGGTGCTTCTGTTAGGGCTTTAAACTTTTTAGATCCAATAATACGAGCAGTAAGACGTAAAGAAGAAGCCATACATGTAAACAGAAATATTAGAGACAACTATAAGGTTGTAACTCCAGAAAATATGACAAGTCTCAAAAGTATTCAATTACAGTATAGCGGTGAAAATGTAATTGACGGTAGACCTACTGACAATGCTTTTAACGCTCATATGTCAGTTAAAAATAATACTATTAACCTTTTAAAAGGACTAAACAATTCAGATGCAATAAAAAATGGTCTAAAACAAGGATTAAAAAACATTAAAAGTACGTTAAATTTAGGACAAGATGGAAACGATTTTAGTAAAATTACTGCTGGAGAGTTTTTTAAAGCAATAGATAATTCTTTTGTAAATGAACAGTTTTTAGAAAGAGGAGATTTTCCAGATTTTAAAAAAATTAGTAGCGTTATTGAATATTCGATATTTCAAGAGTTGAGTAAACAAGAAAATAAAAAATTGATTAGGTATACTGGAGAAGTTACAAAAAATTCAAATGCACATGGTATGTCTTTATCTGACATGTATATTAGAGCTACTAATCCTAAGATAATATTAGACGCTAGAAAAGAATATTTAGAAATATTAGAAAGATATTATACGCCTATTATTAGAGAATTTTTAAATTAAATTAAATTTAATACAGCAATAAAGGTTATTTTAATGGCTGAAGAAATACTATTAGAAAAAAATGATGAAGATCAAGAAACAGTAGTTTCTATGAATAACGAAGATCAAGAAAAAGTAAATGTTGTAGACTCTGTAGATGAAACAGACCAAACAGTAGATGCCACTGCAGAACTGTTTAGTGAAGACAGGGTTTATGACGAAGGTGCTACTAGTGATGATCAAGTATCTCCACTTACAACTAACGAAGATTTTTTAAAACCTTTAGATACAACTCCAAAAAAAGTTAGCATACTTGATCGTCCAGCTACTGACGAATTTAAAGAACAACAAAGTGATAATTCTTTAGATAACTTTTTTAATAGACTTAGGCGATCAATTAATAAAAACGAAGCAGAAGATAAAGGCGCACCATTTAGAGTAAGAAAACCATCTGGAGATTTTGAATTTCAATTATTATCAAAAGAAGAAGAAAAAGAAGAGACAGAAGTAGACTTTTCTTCTTTAAAAAACATAATAGAAGAACGAAAAGATCCTCCAGAAGATACAGAAAATGCCACTAAAGCTGTAGAAAATTTTATTAAAACTGTTGGTGCTGCTCCAAGATTAATAGGAGTAGCTAGAGAAACTGCGATAAACGTATCGACTAAAGATCTGCCAGCGTTTTTAAAACTTTTAACTCAAGCTTTTGGTTTTACAGGTGTATCTTTTCTTCCTGGAGTATCAGATGTACCAACTGAAGATGTGTTGGAAAATATTATATCATTTATTAAAAATAAAAAATTGGACGTTGTAGATCTTTTGTACGGTAGTAATAGTGCTAACCTTAGAAATGATTTTAGACCTATTGAGTGGAGAACATACCCTATAGATGGTAAAGACTTACCTCTTCACGAACACGTAGAAGAATTAGATAAACAACTTGGTTTTACTAAATATTTTGAAGAACTTAATAAAAATCTTTTAGAGGGAATAAAAATACCTGAAAAAGATAGAAACATGTTAGAACACATGGTTAGGTTCGGTATTGAAATAGGAATGCCTTTTGCTCTTTTTCCTTTTAGATCAGGAGTATTGTCTTTGTCTAAAGGTTTTAAACATTTAGATAACCATAACATTTCATTTCTTAAAAGAAATTTTGATAAAAATTTTAAAGGCGGTGATATAGAAGATCTAAAAACAGCCATAAATATTAACAACTCATTACGTAAAGGTGAGACAGTTGTAGGTCTTACAAAAAACGGTGGTGCTAAAGTACGTTTACGAAATGGACAAATAAGAATATTATCTCCTATGAACGTTAAGAATAGGACTCTTTCTGGTAAATCTTTAGGTATTATGCGTAATATAAATATGACTGTAGGAGCAGGAGTAGCTGGAGGTGCAGTTTATTCTATCCTTATGAGTATGCCTGAATATAAAGAATATGCTCCAGTAGCATACTTAGCCAGTATAGTAGGTGCTATTAAAGGTGGAAGTGGTTTATTAAAAACTGCTACTAGAGTTCCAGGAGCTGCATCTCCGTTAGGTTTTGCTACTGATGGAGGTTTCTTAGCCGCAGCAGGTTTTGGATTAGTAGGTTTTACTAATTTAGCTAAAAGAAAATTTGCTTCATCTAAAATAGCGCAAAGTGCAGGTGCGCTTATGTTTGCAATTTCTAAAGGTGGCGATAAACTTCAATTTTTAGAAAGTAAATGGGGTAAATTTATGATGGCACAGGCTGCTGGAGTTTCAGCAGCTAGAGCTTTAAGTGATGTTTACAAAAACGATGGTCGTGGTCTTGATAAAATGATAGCACAAGAAAGACTTCCCGAAGGAGCATATAAACATCTTCAAGGATATTATAACTCATTACCTGAAAAAGAACGGTTACAAATACGTCAAAGTTTAGAATCTGTAACTAACCTTTCTAAAAGATTAAGCGAAGATCTAGGTGCAGAAGGAATGAATGATCATTTTTTTATGTTGGATCAAGTTTTAAATTTAGCTGTAGTAAGATCACAAAGACAAATACTTATGAGTACAGTTAAATTTGGTAAAGAAGGTTTTCTAGGTAAATATAGCAGTCTTCCAATGTTATTTGGTAAGAAAAGAACGGCAGCTAAACTTTTGTCACACATGGATGAATATAGTCAGATTGTAGAAAATCAAGTAGAAGGCATGGCTAAAGCTTTAAAGAATTTAAGAAATAAACCAGCTGCTTCTGTACAAGGCACTGAAGCAAGAGTTCGTCTTATTAATATAATGACGAACCATATAGATTCAGTTTTAGAGGAGTCAAATTCTTTTAGAAATCAAATTGACAATTATAAAAATAGAGCTGCAGAATTTACAGGACGCATAGACCAAAATGGAGATCAATTTTTAGATACAGTATTAACTTCTCAACCTGAAGGCGGTTTGCTACTAGAAAGATTTTCAACTACAGGTAGATCACAAGAAGAACTAGTAGATATAGACAACGAAATAAGATTTGAATCTAAAGACATAATGGAAGAAGCTTTTAATTCAGCTAAAGCTAAAAGTGATGAGCTATATAATAAAATAACTAACAACCCAAAATTTCAAGATGTACTCATTCCAATAAACAAAGTTATAGAGGAACTGTCTAAAAGGACAAATGTAAACGATGTAATTCAAAAGTTATCTGGTCGTGAAAGCGTAAGAACATTACGAGAATACGTAATAACAACCAAACAAAATTTTTTACGGAACGAAGATTTTGAAAATATAACTGAAAGAGCTAAAACTGTTTTAAGGTTAGCTTTGAAAAATAAAGAAAGTTTTACGTTTAGAGGAAATACGTTAACTGATGATTTAATAGACGAAATACAAAATAAAATTTCAGATCTTTCCGACATAGGTTTAACAGGGGAAAACACAAAAGAAGATTTAATAAATTTAATTACTGATTTTGTTCCTGTTGGCAAACAGTCATCAGATATTTTTAACGCTATAGTACCTAGTGTAGATACTTTAAAAGCTATCTCTGAAATTAAAAGTAACTTTTTAAAAAAATCAGTTTCTTCTAATTTTTCTTCTAGCAACATAAGAAATTTTGATGCTGGTGAAAATGCTGATGCTTTTGATATGGCTCTTAAACAAGATTTTTCTGAAAGCGAAATAAAAAATCAACTTTCATACCAAGGTTTAAGTACTGAAGATATTAATGAATACATAAAGTTAAAAAAGATAGCAGATAACAACTATAGAGATACAATAGGGTATGTTTGGAAAAATAAATTTGGAGATACGTTACGTCAAGATCCAAGAAACTTTGCAAGTAGTCAAGGTATGATTGCAGATAATGAAAATCTACTTCGTTTTTTAACGCATACGGACAATGCAACGTCTAAAGATGTAAATGTTTTTGGTTTAGAAGCTTTTAACAGAGCGTTTCCAAAAAGTAACCCTTTGTTGAGACAAAGAGCTTCAGAAATGATGGTTCATCAATTAGGCTATATGGTTTATAATAACCCGAAAGGTGGTTTAGATTTTGTTACAAAGATTAACAACATAACAATAGATGCTTTTGTAAAAGAAAAAATAATTGATGAAACAATTGGAGAAAATTTAAAAAGAGCTATAAATTCTTTTAAAAAAGGTAATGCTCCAATACCAGAAGTTAAAAAAGCACAAGAAAGATTAAAAAACAACATAGATTCTTTAATTAAAAAATCAGATGAATCTGTTGAAAATTCATGGGTAGGGAGACTTGCAAAAGATAAAGATTTTAAACAAGAAGATTTTGTAGACGACTTAACAAGGGGAATAGGTAAATCAGAAAGGGTCTCTAAAATAACAACAGCACCTCTTATACAAAGTATAAAAGCAGATATAGACACTTTAGAAGACTCATCTAGATTTTTAAATGACGCATCTATAGAGGATACAGAAAACGTTATAAAAGCAGTAGATAACATAGCTGCTCGTGAAATAGATCAAACTAGAGATGCTAATATTAATATATTTTTAAGATTTGTTACTGATTCTGATGATCCACAAAAAGCAATAAACATAATAGAAGATACTACAGATCTTATTCTAAACCAAACATATCTTGATGCATTTGAATTTTCAAAATTTAAAAAAACATTTGGAATGACTAAACCACAATCATATGGAAAACTTGAAGGTGAAATAGAAAAAGCAGATAATTTTAAGTTTAATAAACTTAGAATGGATGTAAATCCAGAAAAATTAGCTGAGTCTTTAAGTTTTAAAAAGAACGTATTAAAAAGACTAAATGAAGCTCAATTAGAATTAGCTAAAAAATCTGGGAATGTAAAATTAATAGAAGAAGCAACAGCTAAATTAAAAATGATACAACAATTAGATGATATTAATGAAGCATTAATTATTGTTAAAGGGCAACAAGATAGTATAAATCCTATGGGTCAACCAACTGAATTTGTAGGTTCTCAAGTATTATCTAGAGTATATTCATGGGCGAGAGGAGTTGTTGGAATACAATACTTAGCAACAGAAGCAGCTTACAAATCTTGGCACGCTGCACATGCAAATATGATGAAAGAAATATTGTTTAATCCATCAGCAGTCGATACTTTACACACTATAGCGGTATCAAAAGGAAAGATAAGTGATGTTAAAAAAACAGAACTTGCAAGTATTGTTTTTAAAGCTTGGACTAGAGGTGATGTTTATTCAAATGAAGAAACAAGAAAAGAAGGTAGTCGATTGTTGGTAGCAAGACAGAAAAAAGAAATTGTATTTGATTCAATAGATAAACTATACGTATTGCTTAATTCTGTTGTACCTATAGATCCTAATCCTGTATCTAACGAACCTATTCTTCCAGAAAAAACAGAAAATTTAAGAGATATGTACATACCTAAAAATAATACTTATTCTGGATCATCTTTAAGGGGAGAAAAATAATGATAGGAATACTTAGTTCACTACTACCAGTTGCAACTAAAATAATTGACAGGGTTGTACCTGATAAGAATGCTGCACAAAAAGCAAAACTTTCTATGGAGAAAGAGTTAACAACTGCATTCAACAAAGCTAATCTCGCACAAATAGAAACAAATAAAATACAAGCTGCTCACCCTAGTATCTTTGTAAGTGGTGCTAGACCAGCTATTATGTGGATATGTGCTTTTGGATTAGGTTGGCAGTTTGTGTTTCAACCAGTAGCTATATGGGGAATGGCTGTTGCAGGATTAGACTTAACACTTCCTATTATAGAAACAGAAGGTCTTATGTCGTTAACTCTTGCATTGTTAGGTTTAGGTGGGATGCGTAGCTTTGAAAAATCTAAAGGTGTCCAAAGAAATAACATGAGAAAATAGTTAAAGTAACTTAGCTATATCTTCTTGATACTTATCTGTTAGTTGCTTCAGACGTTTCATAAAACCATAAATAAGTTCTGTATTCTCGTACTCAGGTAACTTAGAATCCATTGCTTTCTTAAACTCATCAGCGGTAACATGGTCATAAATTAATTCCAAGTTACCGTATTTTTTTAGATGTACACTAACACAAGATAATACTATATCTTCTATACCTTTGTGTGTTTCTTTTTCTACATTCATATATCCACAACTTCGCACACTCCAGCACTGCAAGCAAGTTCTTGAGAAGCTTTAGTGTTGTCCTCTTCTTCGTATTCATCAAACTTTTTCCAATCAATAGACTCAGGCATTTCAGAGGATAGTTTTTTGTACTCTTCTTTCGTACTGTCTTGGTACGGTGCTTGCCTGTAACTGTGGTCAGAAAAAGGCAGGAAGCTGATGCCACTCAAACTGTCAAAATTAGAGTAGCACCAGTTCCCTACCTCAATCCATTCATGCTCTTTAACACTCACCGTAATAGAAGGTTTATGTTCACACCAATGGTCACTAAAACGTTTCCATACGTGTAGTTGCTCCAGAGCCTTCATGTCAGTCCTACATATTGCAGCTTCAGGTGATTTGAAAGGAAAGGAAAAAACCACCGTATTGCTAGGACTGTTAAAGTCAGGTTCATTTGGAATGCCTTGATCCATGAGGAAAGCTGATAACGGATCTTTAACATCCCCACGCACAGTTCTGACGTAGTACGGAGCGTGTCGAGCATGAATACCACTAGAAGCGTCAGTTAGCTGGCTGACAGTTCCAGATGGTTTAACACAAGTTGTAGCCGTTGACTGAGGGATGCCAAGGAGACTCGACCACTTCTTGTTAGTTTCTACAACTGTATCGCGTAGTAGTTGTAGTGTCTTTTCGGCATTGGACGCATGTAACACAGCACAGTCCATTATGCCTGTCAAAGATACGCCAAGTAACCGTTCTTCTTCGGTATTGTTCTTCCAGCGTGTTCTAAGATATTTAAAATCTGTAAGTGTAGCTTGTATTGTACCAAGTATAGAAGCAAGTTCTGCTTTCTTACGTAAGGTTTGTAAGGTGTCGTTTGATCTACACACAACTTCAGACAGATTACAAAATTGATTGGGACGCAATATTATTTCACTGCAAGGGTTTGTTCCAAAGTCAGGATGCGCCTCTCTTCTCCCGTTACTGGTAGCTTTGTTCTGAGATGCTACTCTGTTAAATATACCACGTTCACCAGACTTGCTTTCATAAAGTGCAAGCCACTCCTTCATAAACGAAGCTGTGTCAGGAGTTTCCGTATATGCCACAGAGTTATTTGCCAAAGCTCTATGAGGATACATATGCCACCAATCGCCAGATTTAGCAGAACGCATACGATCATCAGTAAGATTACTGAGAGACAAAAGAGCAGAACGCCTGACACCTCCAACAACCACGACTTCGCCAGTTTTACACACAATGTCGTGACATTCGATAGAAGAGAGCTTGCGTCCTTTAGCATTTTTAAACACTCCTATCGTAAAGTTAAACAGGTCTTTTAACGGTTCAGGACCTGACGCTCTACCGCCAAACGTTTTTAATCTTTCTCCTGCAGGTCTAACTTTAGAGTAGTCTAACTTAGGCACACGATTAGTATACAAGAAACCTATAAGGTCTTTAAAACTTCTAGCCCAACCTTCCTTAGAGTCAGCAACACTGATAACGTCTTCCGTATCTTCGAACGGTTGATCAGGTATTGTTGGTAGATTGTTAATGTATTGTCTTTCTACAGAAAAACCTACTCCTGTTCCGTTCATAAGAATATATAATATTTCGTCAAAAGACTTAGGGTTATCTATAGGAACATAAGAACAGTTGTAACCAGCTACGTTTTCTCTTTTTAATGCTGGACCTGCAGTCATAAGAGAACGCATTGAAGGCATTACCTCTAGACCTAGTATAGATTTCTTCAGTAGTTTTATTTGATCGTGATTGCTTATGTCCTTGTCTGTTGTGTATTTAACATGTTCAATCATAAAGTCTAGAAACCTTGTTACTGTTTCGTTCCAAGTTTCCCTACGATTTTCTTCTTCAAGCCATCTAGCATATCTGCTTTTGTGTATAAACTTTTGATAATCTGTTGGCAAATCAATCATCTACTTTTTCCTTTAACTTTTCTAAATACCATAACGCCTTACCTAAATCTTCCTTTGGGTTTCCCTTGTGTTTATATCTTATAACATACTTTAAAGCGTTTCCTTTTAAATAACCAAGAAACTCTATCTTAGTCATAGACATTTCTATCAGATCAATAGCCTCAACGTCAAGCATATTATAATGTGACGGGTTGTTTACTGGATCTTCGTCTTCTTTCTTCTTCTCAATCTTTGTTGCTTCCACCATCATCCTTATCCTCAAAAGAAAATGTTAAAGTTACGTTATCCTTTTCTTCTTCTTCGCTGTTATTTCTGTAACTATCTAGTGATACTACCTTTTGACTTTTTTCAATCTCTTCATTTTCATCCCTAATAGAAGCGATACCTATATCCATAACATGTTCTGTCTCTTTACTGATTAACTCCGTAAGACCCTTACCAAGTATCTGACAAACGTTAGCTTCGCCATCTTCTCTATTAGTCGTTGTGTCCAAACAAAACATAGAAAAAACATTATCACCCATATCCTCATTAAGTTCCAAAACCATATACACTCTGTTAGGCTTGAGAAGATCCTTCTCCGCTTCTAACATTTCGTGAAATTTATCTTCATCCATATTGGTCACTTTAGCCATGCTCTAGGTATTTCTCCTTCGGCATATTTAAACCCATGTTTGTTACACCAATCACCATAATTGTTTTTCGATCCTTTGTAAAGCTTATTTTTACAATTTTGAAAAATAAAACGTATGTCAATGTCTGGATGTTGTTCCTTGATTAACAAATGTTTTGACCTATCTGGTGATGTGAATAAACCCTTAGTTTCTATAAATATGCCATAGTCCTGTAAATAGAAGTCTGGGTTGTATGTTCTTATTTTAGGTACGTATTGTATTTTAGTTTTCTCATACTCGTACTTAATCTTATTGTCTCTAAGAAACCTAGCAAAGTTACTTTCAAAGTTTGATCTAAATCTGTTCAACGGTCTAATCCTAATGGTGTAGGACTATATCTAGCACTAAAACGTAGCATTGTAAAGTTTAAAAACTCAGATACTTTGTTGGAGTTTTCTCTTATCTTTTCAACACTGAACTCATCGTGATCAAAAGACTCTCTACACATTACGGCAACCACTGTAGGATTTAATGCTCGTACTACTTTGTCGTAAGATTTTGTAAATTCACTTTTAAATATTTCCATTTCAGAATCTTTCCAAAAAGAACCTACATCAATACCGCCATGTTTTTTAAGTATTATTGGAAGAGAATTAGGAAGGTGTCTGAACCTGTCGTTAACATCAGGACTACCTACTTGTTTACGATGGTCAGCGTATATAAACAATACGTTTTTATTTTCTATTAGATCAGCCGACATTAGTTTAAACATAGAAATTATTGGCATTAATCGTCTACCTCTTCTTCTAGCTCTAGGTCACGTTCTCTCATACGTCCGTCTTGAAAGTCATAGAACATTTTAGAACAAAGACCAGTAAGACCTGTAAACCTATTCTTAATAACGCGAACGTATGTTGTGTGCCTTTCTATCTCGTCATCAGCTTGTCCGTTACGTTCCAATCCGATAACAATGTCAGACAGTTGACCAATACTTGCAGATCCTCTGAGATCAGAAAGAGAAGTGCTTAGACCCTCCTCATGCGACCCTTGCATTGGCCTACGTAAATGAGACACAGTAATTAAACATATGTTAAGTTCTTGTACAAGCGTTCTAAGCTTAGTCATACACTCATCAATAGTTTTACGCTCATCAAATGTATGTTCTTGTGAGCTTACAAGTATGCTGATATGATCTAGTATTATATACTTACACTTTGCAGCTTTAACAAAGTATCTTATTCGTGAAAGAATGTTGTCGATGCTGTTAGATCCAAAGTGATCAAAGAAAAAGTATCGTCCTGAACCAATCGTATCGTCATACGCTTTCTTGTATTCTTCGTCTGTATATTCTGTAGACGGTAAGTGTAGTTGTTTACCTATCCACAAACTCATCATTGATTCTGCAGTGGTTCTAACATTCTCCTCCATAAACATCATACCAATATTATCTTCAGTCTGTTCGAATATATGTTCTATGATCTCACGTAGAAAACTACTTTTACCTATGCCTGTTCCAGCACAAACTGTAATAAGTTCTCCCATACGTATGCCGTATGTCATTCTATTTATACCGTCAAAAGGATATGTAACTTCAGTCTTTGCAGGACCCTCTTTTAGTTTATCCCAAAGATCTGTTCCTGCTATGATACCGTCAGGCGTATACCTGTCTGCGTTCCACCACAGCTTCACAAAATCATCGCTTTTATTTTCTATAAGATAATCGTTAGCATCTTTAAGCTTGAGTGTTACTACTTTAGCTTTAGGTGCTAAGAGTTCAGCTACTTGCTTTGCAGCCTTCCTTCCAGGTCTGTCGCTGTCAAAGCATACAACTATGGTGTCGTAACTCATAAGAAACTCAAAAGATTTCTGTACATCGTTTATAGCACTAGATGCTCCGTTCTTAATAGATACGACAGGCCACTTAGAGTCCATCATTTGATAGGCTGCAAGAGCGTCAAGTTCTCCTTCGCACAACGTTATGTACTTACCGCCTTTTCTACAGTTGTTTTGATTAAACAGTACAGTACTTTCCCAATCACCTGTGGTCATAAAACATTTTTGTTCGTTAGCATAATACTTAATCTTATTAGCTATCCATTCGTTGTCTTCATTGTAATATGGGAAGTATTGTTTAAAACCATCAGAACCTACAGTAACGTTAAAGTCCTCACACGTTTGCTGTGTTATGTTACGATTAGGTATACTCACAGATTTACCTTTTTCCAACAAACTTGGTTTAACACCTATATGTCGCATAGGTTGTTCCTCTTCTTCGTCGTCTTCTAACAACTCATCAACAGGAGGGTGATAAGTATCGCAAGAAAAACATTTAGTGCTTCCATCGTTGTTAACTGCAAGCGCATTACTGCTTCCGCAATCTGCACATGGTTGATGCGTCTTTTGATATTCCATTGTATTATCCCTTTACTAATTCTGATACAATTCCGTTTGTAAATATAGATAAAGCCACACTGTTTACAACAATTAAAGCTCTATCGTTCCACACTATAGAGACATACAGCCATCCAAGTAATCCTATAAAGTGTACATATAGATTATAAGGGAAGATGTTTTGGCTTGTCAAGATCATACCAAGCATCAACACTATAGACGATGCCCACTTAACGTACCAAGTTAGATCTCTTTCCTTTCGCTCTGTCATTACACTATCAGTTCCTCAACTTTCGGCTCTTTTTCTACATGTGTAAAATATTCTTTACCTTGTGCGTAAAGAAATACTCTTAAACCATCCCCATCGTTTGCGTCTTTCCAACAATCAAACTTATACTCGCAGAAGACGCAGTTCTTATCGATAACGCGATTACCTGACGAACCTTGTGGTTTATCATCATAACATCTTTCTGGGGCATCTTTATCTTTTACAAGTTTCTTTAAATGTTTAACCCTATCCTCTACATCTATCATGGTTAGTTCGTCAATCTCTGTAAGAACCATGTCAGCGTTGCTTTTATCATACGCCCAAAAATAGCCGTTATCTCCTCCTTCTGCTTGAACGTAACCACTTAACTGAGCTATGTACCCAAAAGGATCTTCGTGTATAAGGTTATTCTCTTTAAATTTTTTAAATCCAAAACTGGAAGCAGACTTAACATCTACTAGGACATCGTCTATCTTGCAATCTATATGTCCTTTTATTCCTCCGACCACGACTTCTTTCTGTCGGTCTGTTACTCTATGTCCAGCTTCTTGCGCCAACAATAAAAGAAAAGACTCTACAAGATTACCAAAGAAAAATCTTAGTTTGTCTTGTCCCGACAACTCTTCTCTTTTAAGATCGCTGTTAAATTCGTACCAAAGCTTACGATCTTTTCTTCCAATAGAAGACATACGTAATCTTGGACTACCATCTCGTTTTTCTCCAGATAAGAATATACCTATATCCTCACGTAAAGCGTTGAAAAATTCTTTTAAATGTTTCTCATCAACACCTTGTTTTTTACCTTCCATAAGAAGATTGTGTATGTCTGGTATTAATGTTTCAATGCTTTTTTTCATTATAATATATCTTTCGTTGAAAGAAAAGTTATGCTAGTAGCCCCGTCCCTCGCTCTAGCACCGATAGCTCCTATCCACTACCCCTACCTACTTTTACGAAATGAAGATTTAAAGTTCTTCGTCTTCGACATCAAACGGAATGTCATCTAGCTCTTCAGGTTCTAATACATCGCCACCTGCACCTGCATAGGCTTCCAGTTGCAATACCATTACAGAGTTAAGGTTAGCACTCTTACCTGATTTGCCTTTAAACGTCCAATCAAAAGGGTTGATGGACACTTTAATCTTAGAACCATTACCGATAAGCACAGTTCCATCCATAGGTGTTCCAAGATTATCTACTACCTTCGGTCTGTACTTACTAGCTTTTGCTGTAATATACATACCTTGGTCTTCTTTATTGCCTTCGCCCTTCTTAACTGAAAGACCTACTTTCTCCAGCGTCTTGATTGTTTCCTTGTCAAGATTGCATATATCAACTTGATACTTTCCCGACATTTCATTTACATCAAAAACTGAAGCCCACTTCGCTGTTCCACGTACTATCATAGATTTTCTCCTATTATCTATTTTTAAGGTTTAAGCAGTCTACACTGCTTGTTTTACGCTGTCAACATCTTTTTTCCAATGAAGAATATTGTCAACGTTTTCGATGATGTCACTCATCAAAACTTTACTGATTACATCTTTCCTACCGTTTCGTTGTATACACTTATAGATTGCATCGGTAGAATTTTTAACAAAAAAAGGTGCAACTGCTTTCTCGCAGAATTTTGCTAGACCTACTCTGGGTATTAAAACAAAATCATCTTCTCTCTCAAAAGCTATTTTGTCAGCTTCACCATATAGCCAACCATTTCTTCCTTGAACGTTATGAAACTCTATCCACACCAACTCATCGTTGTAAGAAGAATCAGATCGTGTTGACTTCTTACGAGCTTTTACATCTACTGTAAAACAATCTATACCTTTAGAGTGCTGTAAGTAAAAGTCTATGTGTTTAGCCATGTTGTCGTAATTGGAAGATTGCGTAACTTCATATCCACTATCTATTGCCAACTCTTCAAACCTGTCTTCTGCTTTTTTACCATGTTTTTCTTCTAGTGCGTACTTGCCCATGTCTTACCTACTTTCGCGTCTGCGTTAAGTTCTAATCTTACATTAAGAATTTTTCCAGTTTCTTGCATCATTTTGTCAGCACCTAAAACGATTTCATCTACATCGCTGTTAGCTACCTCGTACTGTAATTCGTCATGTATAGTGTTCACAAGATTAGCATCTAACTTGTTAGCCTTAATATAACGGTGCATACATATGCTCCATTGTTTACAAACTATTGCTCCAGCACCTTGTAATAAAGTATTCAAAGATGCATGTTGATGTCTTATAAATATTCTTCTACCATCTAGCCCCCTTACGTTGCCTTTTTCGCACACACGTTGTACCTTGTTAATTAATCTGTTTAGAGATGGCATGTTATACAGGAATTGTTTTTTAAGTTGTGCGCCATCTCTTGCTGTACCGTTTACTACAGTACCTAGTTTCTCTGCTCCAGCACCATATAAGAATGCATATATAAAAGTCTTAGCTTGCGCTCTTGTAGTAAGACCTGCAGCTTCTTGATTTGCAGTATGTGGGTCACCATGTAACACAATGTCAATGTATTCTGGATCATTCATATAGTGTGCTAACATCCTAAGTTCAAGACCTTTAGCATCCATACCTACTAAACTATAATTGTCAGTGTCACCCACAGTAAAACATTCTCTGCACTGAACGCCATAAGGTTTTTCAGATGATACGACATTCGCCATGTTGGGATCAGCGTGTGTCATGCGACCTGTTACCGCACCCATTGTAAAGACCTTACCATGTATGCGATTGTCAGCTTCACAAAACTTCAGCCATCCCTCTACAGTCTTCCAACGTGACTCCAACATCTTCCACTCTGCAAGTTTCTTTGCTGACGCTGGAGCATTGTCAGATATTGTTTCAAGATTACGTTCACATATTTTAGGGGAGCCTTTAGGCGTAAACAATACAGGCTTCCAACCACAAGAGTTCAATCTCTCAATAATCTGTTTCGGGCTTCCTAGATTAAAAGGTTCGTACTTAAACAATGAGAAGCTACCGCCTACAACATTACAAGCATTGTCAATATCTCTAAGACCAACACTAGATAACGTACCGTCCTTTTTGATCTTAGGTGTTACCTCTCTAATAAGTTTAGCTTTAGGTTTAAACTCAAGCTTAATCTCCTGTTCTATAGATTTAGCTCTAGTGTATGTCTCCTGATACAGTTTGCTTGCTTTGTCAGTATCTAAATAGAAACCATGTTCCTTCTGCTTGTTTATTACATGTGCAATGTTATGCTCTAAGTCTATAGATTCTCTAGAGAAACTCCTACCTTCTTGTTTTAAATGTATGTATAGTTTTTCTGTAAGCTTTACGTCCTGTTTACAATACTCAATCATATTGTCAGACAATCCTTCAAAATTGTCAAACGATAACTTATAGAACGCAAGACGTTTACCCCAAGAACCTAACGAATGTCCACCCTCTCTTTCTGGATTGAATAGACGCGACATAATAAGAGTGTCACGTATCTGTGGTAGTTTTATACCAGTGCGCCACAGTCTGTTAAGAACTGGTATATCGAACTCTATACCATTGTGTGTTACTAGTATATCGTCTTGTGTTATAAACGATAGATGTTCTGGTTTAGTTGCAACAACCCATTCATCATGGTTTAATGTTTTAACACAAACACACCAGATAACCTTTGCGTCAAGGCTATCTGTCTCTATATCGAGAATGTATGTTGTCATCAATCTTTCCTTTGTGCTACGCATATTGTGTCATTGTGTATACCACCATGAGTTACTAACATAATCTCTTCGCAAGTAAAACCTTTTTTTCCAACACCCATACTATTCCATCCAAAAGACAAAACAACACCTCCTGTTTTAACTAATGGTCTAATACGATCTTTCAGCTTAGTATAGAATGTAGATTGAGTATCTTGTTGCGTTGCTTTAATACCGACCTCAGTAAAACATTCACTAATCTGTCTAACACTGTATGGTGGATCATATATAACAACATCTGCTTTAACGTTACTTTCTAATAAGTGATCTAAGAAGTCTTCTGCCTTCATATGAAATCCAGCAGACGTATTAGGATTAAGATCGTTCGTTATTGTTCCTAGTTTACAATTTCTTGCAAACGGATCAACAACAGTTTTATCAAATTTATTATGGTAATCTTCACCACAAACTGATTTTATCCAATCCTCCATAAACAATCTAATTGGTTTTATTTCTGAACATGCTTTGTTAGGCATTGCGAATGTTTGGCTGAACTCTGTCATATTTTCCCTTTCAAAATAATTAATATTATGTAGTTGACATCCAAATTGTTATTCTTTATAGTTGCTTTGAATTTGTGTTGTCAAGCATTTTTATTTGAAAAGGAAAAAATAATGTCAGATTTTAAAAAATTATTTGTAGGCCATGTCGGTAATCGTTTCTTTAGCGTCAAGTTTAAAAAGCAAAACGGTGCTGATAGAATACTAACAGGCCGTTTAGGTGTAACAAAACATCTTAAAGGTGGTTCTAGATCCGCAACAAACGACAAGTATCTCATTGTATGGGAATCAGCAACAAAAGGTTATCGGTACGTTAACATCGATACGTTGCAGTGGATAAAATGTCGTGGTATAAAAATGGATGTAGCAGTATGAACATATTCTATTTATCAGATTGTCCAGAACAATCAGCAAAAGATCATTGTGATAAACACGTTGTCAAGATGATATTAGAAACTGCTCAGTTACTATCTACAGCACATCGTGTGTTAGATGGTGACGAGTTTGCAGATACTGGAGGTCTGTATAAGACAGTGCATAAAAATCATCCATCTGCTAAGTGGGTTAGAGCGTCAGGAACTAACTACAAATGGGCTTTAAATTTGTTTAGGTATTTAAATAAAGAGTACGTAAGACGGTATAAGAAAACACATAAGTCTTTTACGTTAATGCAGATGCTTGCTGTATTACCACGCAACATACCGTTTGCTAGGTTTGTAGAGCCTCCGCAGTGTATGCCAGATCATTACAAACACGACAATACTATAATAGCATATCGTAACTACTACAAAGGCGATAAGCGTAGGTTTGCAAAGTGGTCTTACAGTGATAAACCCTCTTGGTGGACGGAGTTAAGCTATGACTATTAGTAAAAAATCAGTACGACCTTATAACGAAGAAGCCTGTATACAGTCACATAAGGCTGTTCTAGACGCAATACGAGATCTTACACGAAAACATCCAAAAGATACTCAAATCATCTTGCATGGGGCTTTACACGCTGTATTCAGCGAAATTTTAGTAGAATCTCCCTCTGGTATGCATACAGTCAGCTTTATCTTGAACCAGCTATCTAATATGATGGACGAAGCTATCGTTACCAGTGAACAAGAACTACAAGACGAGTTGTTAGATGAAGCTTTAGACGATGACGAGGAGACAATGCACT
>TARA_R110002110_G_scaffold205066_4_pt1 | contig 23816 bp, 16 predicted proteins | sample TARA_R110002110 | Tara Oceans TARA_R110002110 (sample SAMEA4397330) | marine metagenome | biome: Polar Biome; feature: [SRF] surface water layer (ENVO:00010504); material: water (ENVO:00002006), including particulate matter (ENVO:01000060) such as... | depth 5 m
TGTGCAGAACTGTCACAATGTCATAATTCTGTAATACACCGTCATAATGTCACAAATGTGTAATAAACCGTTGCTAGACTCCTGCCCCTTGCTGGAAAGGCCAGCGCAGTCTGAGCTAAAACAAGCAGGAACCGCAACGGCCCATAACGAGGAAATACGCATGCTTCGCAACCTATCTGGAACTTGTTTACTAGCCGCCAGCGTCCTGCTTGGCTCCACCACCGTCCAGGCAGAGGATTGGAAAGATACCCTCAAGAACATGGGCAAGCTTTACTCGAGCGACGATGGGCTTGTGCAGGAAGTGAAGGTTTTCGGGCGCCTGCACTATCAATACAACTACTCCGATGGCGAGCTTGCCGATCAAAAGTTCAGCGGCGACTACGATGAGCTTCGTCGCCTCAGAGCCGGCATGTCGATAAAGTTTCTCGACGGTTTCAGGGTGCTGGGTCGATGGAACGCCAGAGAGCGGGGACTCGACGACAGCACTACGCTTTACGACAGCTGGGACGAACTCTACATCGATTACAGCAAGAGCGATGTGCTGGGCTTTGATAAAGCCTCGGTTGGTTATGGCCGCTATAAGCTGCTTTTCGGCGGTGAGGAGCACCAGTCCTCCAAGCGAATCAAGACTATCGAGCGCAGCGGCATCAACAACCGCTTCGGCAGCCGCCGCCCTACGGGTGTAAACATCAATCTCGAAAAGGGTGGCGCTGAGTACATAATCGGCGTTTGGTCCACGGAGCTTGATTTGGAAAACTGGGCGGGCTGGGACGAAGATGTGGCACTTCAGGCGAGCGCAATCCTGCCCGTGGCAGAGGGCGAGTTGATTCTCGACTTCATTTACGCGGACAACGAAGACAAAATCCTGACGCCGTTTGGCTATGATTGGGCTGGCTCGGTGACGTATACCCGCCAGTTTGGTGGAGTGAACGTGATGACTAACGCGACTCTCGCCGATAGTAGGCTTGACCCCTACGGTTTCGTGATCCTTCCGAGCTTTTTCATTGTAGACAACAAGCTGGAGGCAGCTTTCCGGTACCAGTACTCGAGTGTTAGTACCGACCTGGGCGTACCGCGCTCGAGTGGAAGCCGGGGCCTGCGACGTGTGGCGCTGGAAGAGCGCGTGGGGACTGGTAACGGTGACGAGTATCAGGCCCTCTACGCGGGCTTGAACTACTACATTGCAGGCGACAACCTCAAACTCATGACTGGCGTCGAGTACGAAGACATCGGCGGCGACCGCGATAGAGAGCTCAGCGGCGTCACTCTCTGGCTTGCGGTGCGCGCATACTTCTGATTCCGCCGATCATTGCAGCAGCTTGGTCTTTCCCCTTAGTGCCGCAGTCTGTTGTGGGAAATCCACTGGCGGTTCGTGGGGCAGGCCCTTCAGTGAATCTCCCACAGCAGACCGCTGTATCCAGGAAAACGGCCAGCAGCCCCCTCCTACGAGTAATCCAATACAGCATTGCTGTAGCAGGAGCATCCGGTAAGGGCCTGCCCCATGAACCGAGCCGGGTGCTCCTGCTGCAGTAATGCGGCATCGAAGCATCAGCACTTCCACCCGTAACCTTGAGACACCGGAAAGTCACCAGCTTACTCGGTGGACCTGTTCGGGTAGCTACTTGATCTTTCGCCTTGGCGCCGCAGCCTGCTGTGGGAGATCCACTGGCGGTTCATGGGGCAGGCCCTTCAGTGAATCTCCCACAACAGACCGCTGTATCTAGGAAAACGGCCAGCAGCCCCCTCCTACGAGTAATCCAATACAGCATTGCTGTAGCAGGAGCATCCGGTGAGGGCCTGCCCCATGAACCGAGCCGGGTGCTCCTGCTGCAGTAATGCGGCATCGAATCAATCAGCGTTTCCAGACGTAACCTTGAGACACTAATAAGTCACCAGCTTACTCGGTGGACTTGTTCGGATAGCAGCTTAAACTTTCGCACTGACGCCGCAGCCTGCTGTGGGAGATCCACTGGCGGTTCATGGAGCAGGCCCTTCAGTGAATCTCCCACAGCAGACCGCTGGATCGTGCAGAACTGCCAGGATGACTAAGAGCATCGCAATGCAGCATTGCTGTAGCAGGCGCATCCGGTAAGGGCCTGCCCCATGAACCGAGCCGGGTGCGCCTGCTGCAGTAATGCGGTATCGAAACAACCACCACTTTCAAACCCGTGCCCAGCAAGCAACCACTAAACCATCCGCTTACTCTGCACAATCCGAAACCGGCTGGCGACAAACGCCAGGTCCGTAAGACAGGCGTTACCGGCCGGATTCAGGCCACTCACGTGGTAATCCGAATAGGCCGCCGCAAAGTTGATCGGCATGCCCACCAGGTTACAGGCCACCGAGGCGCCTGCAGCATGGTAGGCATCGATCGCCTCATCCAGGAACGCGTCGTTAACGGAATAGACATGCGAGGTAATCGCACCGCGCTCGCGCGCATTGGAGGTTGCATCGCGCAGGCAGTGTGCCACGGTGTCACCCTTGATAATGAACGACACCGGGCCAAAGATTTCATCCCGATAAAGCTCCCGCTCCGCCTCCGTGACCTGCAGAACAAGGGGTGAGGCCGTGCGCGCCGCCGGAAAATCCGCATAATCCAGCGGGCCGGAGTCACGCAGCAGACGCCCGTGTGTCTGGCTCAACGTCCGGTAGCGCGCGATCGTCGCAAGGATACTGTCATCCACCAGCGTGCCGCACAGGACCTGCGGATTTTGCAGGTACACCTCCACTTCGCGCACGATGGCGGCGGCGACATCATCAAAACTGACGTGTCCGCCGCCGGCCTGTATGCCACCTGCGGGAATATGAACATTCTGCACGCTGGTACACATCTGCGCCGAGGCCTGGCACAGGGAGTGCGCTATCGCCGAGGCCATGCCCTGCAGATCATCCGTTGACTCAATAACCACCGAGTTGCAGCCAGCGGTTTCGGTATACACCAGCTTGTCACTGCAGTGGCTTTCTATCCACTGTCCGAAGCTCGGGCTGCCGGTAAAGTCGATGATTGCGGTAGCCGGATGCTCAAGCAGCGGCATGGTCGCGGGTTCTTCGCGGGTATCAGCCACCATACTGACCAGGTTGGGATCGAACCCGGCTTCTGCCAGAACCTCGCGGCACACCGTGGTCACCAGCGCCACCGGGAGTATCGCACTGGGGTGTGGCTTGAACACCACCGGGTTGCCGGTCGCAAGGCTGGCGCACAGCGCGGGATAACCATTCCACAGAGGGAAAGTTGCACAGCAGATGACAACGCCGATGCCCCGCGGCATCAACTGGTACTGCTTTTCCAGGCGTGCGGCACCGCCTTTGCCAAACTGGCGCTCCCAGTGCGCGGTCGCCGGCACGTCGGCCATCGCCTTGTGGGCATAGGCGAGTGCTTCCAGGCCGCGATCCAGTGCGTTGGCTCCGCTGCCGGCAAACGCCATGATGTAACTCTGGCCAGAGGTATGCATGGTGGCGTGAGCGTTTTCAAACAACTGGTCAGCGCAGCGATCGAGGATCTCCAGGCAAACACCGATACGGGTCTCGGGGGATGCGCGGCGCCAATCGTCCTTGCCCGCCTGAATGGCCTCGTACAGCTGTTCAACGTCCATCTTTGGATAGTTGATACCCAGCGGCTCACCGGTGTAGGGGGAGACTTCCGCACCGGTACGGCCTGTTTCTCCCGGCTGTTGCAGGGGATAGTCGGTGCCCAACATGGCCTCAAAGCGGGCTTTGCCGGCTGCCGGCTTTTCCTGCCCGTGAATCTTGCTGCTGGGACTCTCAGGGTAGGCCGTCCACGAGTAACGTTTGGCGCAGGCATCCAGCGCCTTGTCGAGGGTAGGCTTGTGGCGATCAAAGAAATCAGTCATGGGAATTTCCGTCAGGCGGTAGACGCCGACAGGTCAGCCGGCGCCAGAAAACAAACACAAAAATGACGAGCTGGCGGCGCCTTGTCAAGACGCCGCGTAGAGATCCTCGCCCTGGGCCCAGGTCGCATGAAAACCATACGGCACACGGTGCGGCAGCTTTACTCTGGCAACAGGGCCGCGTGTGATGTCAGTGGCATCGAACACCAGGCACCAGGAGGTCCAGTCATTGCTGTCGGTTACCAGCGTGATGACATAACCATCGTCCTCGGCTGAGCTGCGGTCTGCCCCGGGCTTGGGCGCAAAAACGGCCTCGCTGCCAAAGACCCCAGCGCCGTAATCCCACTGCGTACTCTGGCCGGTATCGTTGTTGTATTTCACCAGCCCGGTAAAGCGCAGGGTATAGCCACCCTCATGCAACAGGGGAATACGCTGGTGATAGGAGTACTTGCTTTGCACGCCGTGAAAGATCGGGTTCGACTTGTTGAATTCGGTATTGAGGTCATCAATGGGACCCTCGCGCACCTCACCGGTGCGCAGGTTGAAACGCCAGCGATAGGCATTGGCCTCCAGGCGCATGTAGGCCAGCATGCTCGCCAGGTCACCCTCGCCCGGCTGCGCATCTGGCATCGGATTGGTGGAACGGCAACCGTCCATCACTACCCAATCGCCCGCTTCCCAGCAGTTGGTGGTATGCAGGATGTAGCAGGGTTCGCATTCAAACCAGCGCACGTCGCTACTCTGCCCACGGCGCGGGATAATGCCAAAGCGTGTCGGGATATCGCGATGAAAGGTCAGCACGCGGTACTTGTGCTGGCGCAGCACATCCATGTCGTGAAAGAACGGCAGATCGTGGAGGATGGCGTAGTTGGTGGTGAAACCAATATCGTGCGGCAGCCGCGGCCCGGGCAGGTCGATTGCCACTTCATGCAGCAGCTTGCCGCTGGGGTCTGCCACGCCGTAGGTCATGTAAGGCGGCTCGTCGCCATAGTCGAAAAACAGCAGTTCCCTGGTGGCCCAGTCCACCTTGGAGTGCGCAGACATGCGCCGCTGCGATCTGCCCTGCAGATCAAAATATCCACGTGTTTCCAGCGTGTGGCTGTCCAGACGGTAGGGGTGACCGGCGTTGTACCACAGGGTCATCAGGTCGCCCGCGTACCAGAACACATCGGTGTTGGAGGTGTCTTTGATACCAAACTGGGATACGTCGTAATCGAAAGGCCCCATCACACCCGGTGACACCGACTTACCGTCTGCCAGTTCCTGAATTTTGGCCGCCGTTTCGACATATTTATTGCGGTAGGCAGCCTTGCCATCCCGAAAGTAGACACCGTGCACCATGCCGTCACCATCAAAGGGGTGATAGCGATTTTTGGGGGCGAACACTGGATTGGGGCCATTGCGAAAGTAACCGCCTGCCAGGTCTGCTGGCAACTCACCCTGCACTTCAAGATTATCGACCTGCAGCTCATCCAGCGTCGGCGCATACACGCCATGCAGATAAGGATTGTCGAGGTCGTAGATCCACTGGGGAGCATCGTCAAACATCGTCACACCGCCCACTTTGCAGTGCTCGGTACTGGGGTATTCACGGAATTTCTCTGCCATCGCCATGGCCTGTCTCCTTGCAGCGGGCGCAGTGCCCTTCCATCGTTTTGACCACATTACAGGATTAAGGTTCTTTTATGCAAGCATCAGCGATTCGCGGGCTCCTGTCTTGCCAACACCGGAGCTCTGCTCTAGCATCAGGTCTTGTTATAAAAGCCACAAGGTAAGCAACGTGCAACCGCTATCGACCAACCTCCGCCTGCCGCTGATTCAGGCGCCGATGTTTTTACAATCTGGTCCGGATATGGTGATTGCCGCCAGCAAGGCCGGCGTGATCGGGTCTTTCCCATCGCCCAACGCGCGCACCACAGAGGATCTGGCGAACTGGCTTAAGCAGATTTCCGGCGCCATCGACCCGAGCACAGACGCTGCCTGGGCCGTCAACCTGATGATGCACCGCTCCAACAGCCGCCGCCTTGATGACCTGGCGCTGGCGGTGGAATACCAGGCGCCGCTGGTGATATCGGCATTGGGTAGCCCGCGCGAGGCGGTGCAACAGGTTCACGCCTATGGCGGCAAGATCTACGCCGACGTGATCAACCCGCTGTTTGCGCGCAAGGCACTGGATGCGGGTGTGGACGGGTTGGTGCTGGTCGCTGCAGGCGCTGGCGGTCACACCGGGCAGCTGTCAGGCTTTGCCTTTGTTGAGGAAGTGCGGCAATTCTGGGACGGCGATCTGGTGCTGGGCGGCGGCATCTCTTCTGGCCGCGCAGTGCGTGCAGCAGAAGTATTGGGGGCCACCTATGCCTATGTGGGTACGCGATTCATCGCGACGCAGGAAAGCATGGCGGAACAGCGCTATAAAGACATGGTGGTGGATGCAAGCGGTATGGATATTATCTGTTCAGACTCCATTACCGGTGTCAAAGCCAACTGGCTGCGTGCCAGTCTGGAAAACGCGGGATATGATCCTGACAACATGCCGCCGCCGGGTGAAATCGACATCATAAAATCCTCTGCCGATACCAAACGCTGGCGCGACATCTGGGCTGCGGGACAGGGGGTTGGCGCAATCCACGATATTCCTTCCATCAACGAGTTGGTTACGCGTCTGGCCGATGAGTATCAACGCGCCGCCGCACCCGAGGGCTGACAGCCATGCAAACCACGCCACCGCAACGCATCCAGGAGCTCACCGAACAGGGCCTGTGGGGTACAGACACCCTGCACGGCCTGTTAGCCAAACGCGCCGCCTCACACCCGGATGCACTGGCACTTGCAGACCAGCCCAATCGCGCCGACCTCACCGGAACGCCGCCGCGCAGGCTCAGCTTCAGTGGGCTGGACACAGCCAGCGACTACCTGGCAGCCAATCTGCTGGCGCAGGGCGTAGGCGCGGGCGACAGGGTGATGGTGCAACTGCCCAATATCAGCGAGCTGGTGATCTGCTACTACGCGCTGAGCAAACTGGGCGCCGTGATCTCCCCAGTTCCGGTGCAGTATGGGCGTCACGAGCTGGCCAGCCTGGCAGCGCAGCTCAAGCCCAGCCTGTTTTTGTCCATCACGCGATTCCGCGAAACGCCACTTGCGACACTGGCCAGTGACGCTTTACCAGATACACCGATCATGCGCTTTGACGAGGAGCTGTCGATCGACGCTGCCAGCCAGGAAGCGCTCGCTGCCCTGCAAGAGCATCGAAACAAGACACCGGACGATGCGAATCGCACCATCACTATATGCTGGACGTCGGGCACCACAGGCACGCCCAAAGGCGTGCCACGCTCGCACAATATGTGGCTGGCTACCGCGCGCGTCACAGCACATGCCGGGGGCTACCTGGAGGGCGAGACACTGCTCAACCCGTTCCCGCTGGTGAACATGGCAGCCGTGGGCGGTTTTCTGTTTGCCGCCGCAGAGCTGGGCTGTGCATTGGTACTGCACCACCCGCTGGAACCCGCGCTCTTCTTGCAACAGCTGCAGGACGAGCGCGCCAATTTCACCATTGCGCCACCCGCGCTACTGAACCAGCTGGCCAAAAACCCCGCGATGTGGGCGCAGTTCGATTTCTCGGCCCTGCGCGCTGTCGGCTCCGGTTCAGCGCCGCTGTCGGCCGATATGATTGCGGTGATGGAAGGCGATTACGGCAAGCCAGTGATCAACTTTTATGGCTCCAACGAGGGTATATCGCTGTTTTCGACGCCAGACACTGCACCGGAACCCGATGTTCGCGCCGCACTGTTTCCGCGTTTCGGCGTTGCCGACATGCCGTTCAGCGGCATGGTTCACGACACGGTCAAATCCAGGGTGATTGACCCAGAGACCGGAGACGACATCACCACCAGCGGCACGCCCGGTGAACTGTGCTTCGCCGGCGCCACGGTGTTTGACGGCTACCTGGACCACGACGGCACAGACGTCTTCACTGCCGATGGTTATTTTCGCACCGGTGATCTGGTGGAAATCTGCGGCGAACCACCGCACTACTATCGCATCGTGGGGCGCTGCAAGGACATCATCAATCGCGGCGGCATGAAGATTTCCCCGGCAGAAATCGACACCCTGCTGGAAGGGTTTCCCGGTCTCGCCGAAGCCGCCGTCTGCGCCTATGCCGATGAACGCCTGGGGGAGAAAATCTGTGCCTGCGTGGTGCCACAACAAGACAACGACCCACCCAGCCTGGAGGCCGTTTGCGATTTTCTGCGTGAACGTGGGCTGGCGACCTTCAAGCTGCCTGAACGCATCGCTGTGCTCAAGGCACTGCCGCGCAACCCGATGAACAAGGTGGTGCGCGCAGATTTGCAGAACGCCATAGCAAAGAGTGAGAACCCAATATGAGTGCACCCGTTTATATTCTTGGTGGCAGCCAGACCGATTTCGCGCGCAACTGGGCGCGCGAGGGTCTGGGCATCTACGACATGTTTGAACAGTCTCTGCGTGAGGGTATTGCCAGCGCAGGTATCGAGCCCGGGCAGATTGAAGTGGGCCACGTCGGCAATTTCGTGGGTGACCTGTTCGCCGGGCAAGGGTTGCTTGGGGGCTTTTTCGGCCAGGTCTACCCAGAGCTGGCGAGTCTCCCCACCTCGCGCCATGAAGCCGCCTGTGCTTCGGGCTCCATCGCCGTGATGGCCGCCATGCGCGATATCGAAGCCGGCCACTACGATGTCGCCTGCGTACTCGGCCTGGAGTTGATGCGCAATGTCGACGGCCGCACCGGGGCCGAGCACCTCGGCGCAGCGCGCTGGCTGGGGCAGGAAGCCAATGACGCCAGGTTCCCCTGGCCCTACCTGTTCGATCGCATCACACGCGAGTACGACGAGCGCTACGGCATCGACAGCGACTACCTGACACAAATCGCCCAGATCAATTTCAGCAACGCCAGAATGAACCCCAATGCACAGAGCCGCGGCTGGCAATTCCCCGACGGCTGTTTCACGGACAACGATGAACTCAATCCTGTCATTGAAGGGCGTGTGCGCAAAATGGACTGCGGGCAGATTACCGATGGGGCGGCCTGCGTCATTCTGGCCAGCGAGAGCGCGGCGCGTGACTACGCCAGCAGCAACGGCCTGCAACTGAATGACATTCCTCGCATCAAGGGCTGGGGGCATCACTCAGCCCCGATTCTGCTGGAAACCAAGCTGCAGTTATCCAAAAACCAGCCACTGCTGTTCCCCCACGCCAGGGCGACACTCGACGACGCCCGCAGGCGCGCCGGTTTTGAAAAACTCACCGACCTGGACGGCCTGGAAACCCACGACTGCTTCAGCGTCACCGAGTACATGGCCATTGATCACAGTGGTCTCACCGCGCCCGGTGAAAGCTGGAAAGCCGTGCAGGAAGGTCGTATCACGCGCGATGGGGATTTCCCAATCAATCCCAGTGGCGGGCTGATCGGCCTGGGGCATCCGGTGGGAGCGACAGGCGTGCGTATGCTGCTGGACTGCGCAAAACAGGTCAGTGGCAAGGCGGGTGACTATCAGCTACCCGGAGCGGAAAATATGATCACCTTCAACGTCGGGGGCAGTACCACGACCTGTGCCAGCTTTGTGGTGGGCGTAGGAAGCTGATATTCCTACACCCCAACATAGCGCTGCACCAATTCCACTGTGCGCTGGTCCATTTCCTGTTTAACATCGCGCAGCATCGTCACAAACTGCGTCACCGCTGGACTGCGTGTACGATTTGCCAGCGTGATGATTCCCGAATTCAAACTGACTGGCGAGCTGGCCATCCTCAGCACCACCAGCGTTCCGCTTTCCAGCTCGTCCTCTAACTGAATCAAGGGTGCCAGGGTCACACCGTCAGATCCGTGTACCACGCGCTTGGTGGCAGAGAACGTTGCGATGTCGACCTTGCCAAGAAACGGCGCGTGAGCTGATATCTGTCCAGAGCGCGCCCTGCTGCTCAGATACTGCTTGATGCGCCGGGGCACGCGGTTACCCAACAGCGGGTAGGAGGCAAAATCCTCAAATTGCAATGCTTCGCGCCCCGCCAGTGGATGGCCCGAGCGCGCCACAAAGTACAAATCATCCCTGAGTATCGGTTCGATATCGAAGCGATCATCCCTCTCAACCTCACTGAGGTCTGCCACGGCGATATCGGCGCTGCGTTCCAACAGGTGCTGTGACACCTCCGTCCAGTCCACTTCACGCACACGGCAATCCAGATCGGGGTGTTGAGCCAGCAACCGGCCCAGGGCATCGGGCACCAGCCTGTCTCCGGGATAGGGGCCAGTGGAAATGACCAGCGAGCCACTGTGCAGGCCCATAAACTCGGCAACAGAGGTCTGCAGGTAATCGCGTTCGTCGAGCACTCGCTGGGCGCGCCGCACAAAAACCTCCCCCACCGGGGTCAGCACCACTCCGGAAGACAGGCGATCAAACAGTTGCGCGCCAATCATGCCTTCTATCGCTTTGATACTGCGCGTCAGCGCAGGCTGGCTGAGGTGCAACTCGCCCGAGGCGCGCCTGAAGCTTTGCGTCTTTGCCAGCACGCACGCGTGATGCAACTGCCGTAGAGATGGACCCATACTTTTAAATTATCAACTATTGATAGAAAATGCATTGGCATTATAGACAGGCTCCGCTTTAATAAGAAGCTGCGCACTTGCGCATGCAACACCTGTTTCTGGACAGCCCTACTCTATTTCGAGGACAACTTCTCATGCTTAAACACCTTCTCAGCCGATGTCGGCAAGGCGCCGTGGCGGTAACTGCCACGCTGTCATTGACGGCTGGCGGCGCGATGGCCGCAGACAAACCCAATATCCTGGTGATATGGGGCGATGATGTCGGCCAATCCAACATCAGCGCCTATACCCGTGGCGTTATGGGCTACCACACCCCCAATATTGACCGCATCGCCAATGAGGGCATGTTGTTCACTGACTACTACGGCGAGCAGAGCTGCACCGCCGGTCGCTCGTCTTTCATTATGGGGCAATCCGTGTTTCGCACCGGCCTCAGTAAAGTCGGCCTGCCGGGTGCTGAGCTGGGGATGCAGAAGGAAGACCCAACCATTGCCGGCCTGCTGAAAAACCACGGTTATGTCACCGGCCAGTTCGGCAAAAACCACCTGGGCGATCGCGATGAGATGCTGCCCACCAATCATGGCTTCGATGAATTCTTCGGCAACCTCTACCACCTGAACGCAGAAGAAGAGCCTGAGAACGAAGACTACCCCACAGATCCCGAATTCCGTAAGAAGTACGGACCGCGCGGGGTGATTAAATCCTCTGCCGACGGCAAAATCGAAGACACCGGTCCGCTGACCAAAAAGCGCATGGAAGTGGTCGATGATGAAACCTCCGCCGCCGCCATGAAGTTTATCGAAAAAGCGGTCAAGGACGACAAACCCTTCTTCGTCTGGTGGAGCGGCACGCGTATGCATTTCCGCACCCACGTAGCGCCAGAGAAGTTCGCTAAAATCAAGGAAACACATCCACACGCCGATGAGTACACCGCCGGCATGATCGAGCACGACATGCACATCGGCATGTTCCTGAAGCAGCTGGATGACCTGGGCGTAGCCGACAACACCATCGTGTTCTACTCCACCGACAACGGGCCGCACATGAACACCTGGCCGGACGCCGGTATGACGCCATTCCGCGGTGAGAAAAACACCAACTGGGAAGGCGGCTGGAGAGTCCCGTCGATGGTGCGCTGGCCTGGCAAAATCGAAGCAGGCTCAGTCAGCAACGAGATCATGCACCACATGGACTGGCTGCCTACATTCCTGGCCGCCGCTGGCGACTCCGAAGTTAAAACCAAACTGCTCAAGGGCCATCGCGCCATTGGTCGTAACTACAAAGTGCATCTGGATGGTTACAACTTCCTGCCGTTTTTAACCGGCGAAGCCAAAGAAGCACCGCGTCGCGAGATCTTCTACTTCTCTGACGACGGCGACCTGACTGCTTTGCGCTACAACGACTGGAAAATGGTTTTCATGGAGCAAAAGGCAGTCGGCACCTTCCGCGTGTGGATGGAACCGTTTGTTGAGCTGCGAGTTCCGCTGATTTTCAATCTGCGCCGCGACCCTTACGAGCGTGCGGAAGTCACATCCAATACCTACTACGACTGGTTGTTGGATCGGGCTTACCTGCTGGTACCTGCGCAGGACTACGTGGGTAATTTCCTGTCCACCTTCAAGAAGTATCCGCCGCGCCAGAAAGCGGCCAGCTTCTCACTGGACCAGGTGATGGAAAAACTGGCGACGCCGAGTGGCGCGCAGTAACGCCTGGCGAAGTACCTGAACATCAAAAGGCCTCTTACGAGGCCTTTTTTATGTCTGGAATTTTTGGTTGGTTACCTACAAAACGGCCAACTGAACACACAGCCGGGAGCTTAAAGGTCAGCTTCCCGGACCAAAGAATCAAGCACTTCATCCGTATGCTCACCCAGCACCGGCGGCGGACGCCCATACTCAACCGGTGTACGGGAGAGCTTGATCGGGTTACCTACCAATTCAAGCTCCGCATTCAGCGGATGCGGCACATTGACCCGCATGCCGCGCGCCTTTATCTGCGCCTGGTCAAACACCTCGGCAACTGAGTTGATCGGCCCTGCCGGCACCCCTGCCGCTTCTAACAGCGCCAACCACTGTGCCTTGGGTTTCTCCAGCATCTTCGCCTGCAGCAGGGGAATCAGGCTATCTCTGTGTTTCACACGATCACCGTTGGTGGCGAAACGAACATCCTGCCCCAGCTCAGGCACCCCCAGCACGGTGACGAAGCGCTGGTACTGCGCATCATTACCAACCGCCACAATCAAATGACCGTCTTTCGCCACGAAACTCTGGTAGGGCACGATGTTGGGGTGGGCGTTGCCCAGACGGCCGGGATTCAGGCCGCCGACCAGATAGTTGGTGGCCTGGTTGGCGAGCGTCGCGGCCGTGACATCCAGTAGCGCCAGATCAACATGCTGCCCCAGGCCGGAGCGATCACGTTCGGCGAGCGCCGCAAGTATGCCCACGGTGGTGTAGAGGCCCGTCATGATGTCGGTCAGCGCCACGCCGACTTTTTGCGGCCCGGCGCCATCGGCACCATCAGGCTGGCCGGTCACGCTCATCAGGCCGCCCATCGCCTGCACCAGAAAATCGTATCCGGGGCGCTCGCGCTCTGGCCCGGTCTGGCCGAACCCGGTAATCGAGGCGTACACCAGACCGGGGTTGTCCGCCCTGAGGGAGTCGTAATCCAGACCGTACCGTGCAGCATCGCCGACCTTGAAGTTCTCTACAACCACATCGCACTGCGAGGCGAGCTGACGCACTGCAGCCTGCCCCTCAGCCGATTTGATATCGAGGCAAACAGACCGCTTGCCGCGATTAGTGCACAGAAAGTAGGCGGATTCTGGCGTTACGGTACCCGCTGCATCGGTCAGGAAGGGCGGCCCCCAGGCGCGCGTATCGTCACCGCTGCCGGGGCGCTCGATTTTGATAACCTCGGCGCCCAGGTCGGCCAGCAGCTGGGTGGCCCAGGGACCAGCAAGTACCCGGGACAGATCCAGCACCTTCAGGTGCGACAGGGCGCCCACGCTTAGAACGCAGGTATATCGGTCTGCGTGCGGCCCAGGATCAGCGCGTGAACGTCATGGGTGCCCTCGTAAGTATTCACCACCTCGAGGTTCACCATGTGCCGCATCACCGGGTACTCATCGGAGATACCGTTGCCGCCCAGCATATCGCGCGCTGTGCGGGCAATGGCCAGAGACTTGCCACAGGAGTTGCGCTTGATCAGCGAGATAAGCTCCGGGGCTATCTGCCCAGCATCCATCAATATACCGGCGCGATGGCAACCCTGCAGGGCCAGGCTGATTTCTGTCTGCATGTCGGCCAGCTTCAACTGCACCAGCTGATTGGACGCCAGCGGGCGACCAAACTGCTTGCGCTCCATGGTGTATTCGCGCGCGGCATGCCAGCAGGCCTCGGCGGCGCCCAGTGCACCCCAGGCAATGCCGTAGCGCGCATTGTTGAGGCAGCCGAAAGGTCCTTTCAGCCCCTCAACGTTCGGCATCAACTGCTCCTCACCCACGAACACCTCGTCCATCACGATCTCGCCAGTGATTGACGCGCGCAGGGCCAGCTTGCCTTCAATTTTTGGCGCAGTGAGGCCCTTCATGCCCTTTTCCAGAATGAAGCCGCGAATTTTGCCGTCATCAGTTTTTGCCCAGACGACAAAAACATCCGCGATGGGACTGTTGGTAATCCACATCTTGGCGCCACTGATGCTGTACCCACCGTCGACGCTGCGCGCGCGGGTCACCATACTGCCGGGGTCTGAGCCGTGATCAGGCTCGGTCAGGCCGAAACAGCCAATCCACTCACCGGTTGCCAGCTTGGGCAGGTACTTTTCACGTTGCGCCTCGGTGCCGTAAGCGTGGATCGGATACATCACCAAAGAGGATTGCACACTCATCATGGAGCGATAGCCAGAATCCACGCGCTCCACTTCACGCGCCACCAGCCCGTAGGAAATGTAATCCACACCCGGGCACCCATAACCTGAAATCGTTGAACCCAGCAGGCCCAGCGCACCCATTTCACCGAAGATTCCCGCGTCAGTCTCTTCCTTGCGGAACGCTTCCTGCACCCGTGGCAGCAGCTTGTTCTGCGCGTATTGACGCGCGCTGTCGCGCACCATGCGCTGCTCATCAGTGAGCTGCTGTTCGAGTAGGAACGGATCCTGCCAATCCAGTTTTTGCCAGCTTTTTCCCTGTGCCATGTGAAGTCTCCTGTTGAGTGGCCGATGAATCACAAAGTAGCAAAGAATATTACATTGATAAAATATATGTTTTATATACTATCAATATATATTTAATATGAGCCTGCCTTATGGATTTACGCAAACTGGAGATCTTTCTGCAGGTTGCTGAACTGGAGAACTTCAGCCAGGCGGCGCAGCGCCTGCACATGGCGCAACCGGCAGTCAGCATTGCGGTGCGCAAGCTGGAAGAGGAGCTGGGAAGCCAATTGTTCGACCGCAGCGGCAGGCGCGTTGCACTCACCGCAGAAGGGCGCAATCTGCAGCAGCGAGCGGCACTCATACTGCGCGAGATCGAAGATCTCAAACGCTCGACCGGCGCCCTGCGAGACTTGCTGCAGGGCGAACTGCTCATCGCCTGCCCATCGATGCTGGCCACCTATTTTCTGCCTGACCTTCTCAGCGGGTTTCTAGCCGAACACCCTGGCCTGAAATCCTCTGTCACGCAAGCAGGCACGACACGCGTCGAGCAGATGCTGCTGGACGACGAGGTCGAAATCGGCGTGACCACCAGCAGCGACCCACAGATCGCCCACGAGCTGGACCTGGTGCCACTGGTGAGCGAGCAGATGGTGCTGTGCGTGGCGAGCAATCACCCCTGGGCCAGGCGGCGGCGCATCAGTGTAAGAGACTTACAAGACGCCCCCATGGTGGTGTATGAGAGCGGGTACTACATTCGCAGCAAGCTGGACCAGCTGTGCGCGCGCGACAACGTCACACCCGATTTACGCATGCAATCCAACTTCCTGCCGCTACTGGTGCGCATGGTCAAACAGGGCCTGGGCAGCACCGTCGGGCTGAAGGTCATGGCTGAGCAGGAACCGGGTATTGTGGGTATCCAGCTATCACCCAGGGTAGACGTCAGCCTGGCACTGGCCAAACGGCGCGGGCGCAGTATCTCGCGTGCCAACCAGGCTTTTTTGGATTGGGTGGCTCACAGGGTATGATGAAGCACGATGACCCGCATACAGGCTCCCACACACATCATGCCCACCCTGGCCCAATACAGCCGGCATCTGGCCCGGTTGATTCCCACTGTCGGCAGCCGCGAGTTTCCTGAACAACTGATACAGTTGCTCAGGGCACTGGTGCCCTTCGACGATGCCACAATCGTTCTGTATCCCGGTACCGAACTGCCAGTGATCGAATATTTCGAAGTCCCGGCCAGCACAGGTTCCTCCTCGCTTGACCGGTTTGTCAAAGGCGCCTTCCTGCTGGATCCGTATTATCTGGCCGCCACGCGCGACAAAAAGTTCGGCGTATTCCGATTGCGCGACCTGGCGCCCTCGGGCTTCCGTGAAAGCGAGTATTACCGCAGTTGGTACCGTAATTGTGGCTACCAGGACGAATGTGGTTACCTGCTCGCTATCGGAAAGCACGGTTTCGTCAATATCGCACTGGGTAAAACGCGTGCACGCACCCGCTTCAGCCAACAGCAGCTGGGGCGTCTTGCCGCCGTATTACCAACGATTGAAGTGCTGTGCCACCAGCAGTGGCAAGACGCAGCGAAAGCCGGAACCAAAGCCAACCTGCGTGCGCAACTGAACTCGGCACTGGATGCGTTTGGCTCCAGCCTGCTCACCGAACGCGAAGCGCAGGTGATCAACCTCGTATTGCACGGCCACAGCACCAAAACGCTGGCCGAACGACTTTCCATCTCGGTAGAGACCGTCAAACTGCATCGCAAACACGCCTACGCCAAGCTGGAAGTCAGCTCACAGGCTGAGCTGTTTTATCTGTTTCTGGATTCTGTGATGAGTGCCACCGACTACGATGGCGGCGACACCCTGATCGCCTACCTGAGGCCACCCGAAACCGCACAGAGATCCTCAGCATGAACCACCCTGAAGACCCAGCCCTGAAAACAGAACTGGAGACACTATTGCGCGAGGGCTTCGATGCGCTGTCACGGGGTGACCTGGCGAGCGCCGGGCAGGCCTGCCAGGACGCATTAAACAGGCAGCCCGACCTCGTGCCCGCGCACTTTCTGGTGGGGTTGGCGGCGCTGGATGCCAAAGACCGTAAAACTGCCTTCAGCGCGTTTCAATCAGTGGTGCGACTGGATCCCGATCACGGCGCAGCGTGGGCACAACTTGCGCGACTCTATATGACCGAGGGACAGGTAAACCGCGCGGACCGCGCACTGCGCGAAACCCTGCGAATTCGACCCAGCGATCCACTGGTGCTGGATCTGATCGGCACCACGCTGTCGCAAATGGGCGAACACGGCACCGCACAAAGCTTCTTCGGCAGAGCGAACACGCTGCGCCCGGATTTTCCGCCGTTCATGCTCAACCTCGCCAACAACCTGGTGTATCACGGCGAAACAGAACAGGCCGATAAACTGTTCGATGCCATCATCGCACGGCAACCCGATAGCCCGCAGGCGCACTGGGCTCTGGCAACGTCCAGCAAAGCCACAGACGACGCTCACATTGCGACGATGGAGACACTACTGCAGCGACGCGAAGGCGATGCGCGCGCCCGGGCCTTTTATCTTTATGCCATCGGCAAGGAATGGGAAGACCTGCAGGAATGGGACAAAGCCTTTGCAGCCTTCAGCGCGGGGGCTACAGCCCGACGCGCCACCGTGGAATATGATGAAGCCGCTGAAATCGCCCAGTTCGATTACCTGCACGAACATTACACCGCGCAATGGCTGGACAGCCTGCCCGACGGTATCGATGACCGTTCGCCCATCTTTGTGCTGGGCCAACCGCGCACCGGCACCACGCTGGTGGAGCGCGTGATCAGCAGTCATTCGCAGGTGCATTCAGCCGGGGAGCTGCAGCACCTGGGCCTGGCGCTGCGGCGCCTCGCCAACTACCACAACCCAAAGCGATTCTCCGCAGAACTGTTTGCCGCTGCGCAACAGCTGGAGCCCGCAAAAGTTGGCAGCCTTTACCTGCAGACCAGCAGCCGTATGCGCGGCAACACGCCGCGTTTTGTCGACAAACTGCCACAGAACTATCTGCTCATTCCCCTGATCCTGAAAGCGCTGCCCAATGCCAAAATCGTGCACCTGACGCGCGATCCGATGGATGCCTGCTTCGCCAGCTTCAAGCAGCTGTTCGCCGATGCCTACCTGCATTCCTACGAGCAGGGCGAAATGGCACGGCATCACGCCCGCTATCATCACCTCATGCAAACCTGGCGAGAGCGCTTCCCGGGGCGTTTTTTCGATATCAGCTATGAAAACACCGCCCGCGAGCTGGAACCCAATGCGCGAGCGCTGCTCAACTATCTCGAGTTGCCATGGGAAGACGCCTGCCTGGACTTCCACCGGCAGGACAGCGCGGTATCAACGGCCAGTGCTGTGCAGGTGAGGGAGCCGGCCCACACGCGGTCCATCGGGCGCTGGCGGCGCTACGAAGCGCAACTGCAACCGATGGTTGAGGCGCTGCAAGGCGCCGGGCTTGATGTGCAATAGTCACACAACACGCTCACCCCAACCCTACCCCATAGGGGTATATTATTGCTGTGGCGCATTCAGTAGTTTTAATTGCAAGCTCCGGCCGTCCTGAACAGGTCGAGACAACGGAGCAATAGCCAGGCGCCACTGCAAGACTACCTAAAAAAATTCACTCACTGCATAGTTTGGGGAAATCATGATCAATCACTCAGCTCAGGGCCGGCATGTACCTTCTGGCCCGACCCGGAAGAAACCCATAACCCGCGCCGTTTCTGCCGCCGTCGTCGCCTCCGCACTGGCCACACCCGTGCTGGCACAAACACTGGAAGAAGTGCTGGTGACTGCGACCAAGCGCAGCGAATCGACCCAGGATGTGCCACTGTCGATTACTGCACTGTCCGGGGATTTCATCAACGAGGTGAACCTGACCAACGTTAAAGACCTGGTCGCTTTCACCCCCGGCGTCAGTGGCAACAGCCAGGACAGTTTTATCGACGCCATCAGCGTGCGGGGTATCCGTACCCAGGATTTTGGCATCGGCCTTGACCCTTCCGCGGCATTCTTCAAAAACGATCTGTATGAAGGGCGCAACGGCTCTGCGGTGACCACACTTTACGACATGGAGCGGGCAGAAGTACTGCGCGGCCCCCAGGGTTTCCTGTTTGGCCGCAACTCGATTGGCGGTGCCTTCAGTGTACACACCCGCCGCGCTGAAATTGACAGCTCCGATGGCTATATCCAGGCGCAGGCCGGCGAACGCGGCATCCTGGGCGCAGAGGGCGCGATCAACATTCCCCTGGGTGACAGCCTCGCCATGCGTGTTGCCGGTTATTACTACGAAGAAGACGGTTTCGTGAATAACCTGTTCCCCTCTGATGACCTGATCGAGCGTGACAACTGGGCACTGCGCTGGTCTGGCACCTATGAATCAGGCCCGCTGGCCGTTTACGCCACCGCCGAGTATGAGGATCGCAAACAGTCAGGTTCCGTGTACCGCGCCGTTACCGAGGGCGAAGTCTGGGACACGCTGGAAGCCGCACTGGGACCCATTACCGTGGATGGCTCACAGGATGAAGCCGACGTGGACCGCAGCGGCGGCGACAACGACGACGCCACTATCGCCAGCTTCGGCTTGCGCGTGGACTACGAGTTCGACTTTGCGACCCTGACGTCCAATACCGGCTACAAGGATCACGATTACTACTACAACGAAGATTACGACGGCACACCACTGAACCTGGAAACCTATCGCCAGGACCAGACCGGCGATTACTTCCAGCAGGAGCTGCGCCTGACTTCAGACACTGATGGTGCATTGTCGTGGTATGCCGGCGTGTCGTACTACAAGGAAAACATCGAATCCGACTACCGCTTTGCCGGTGATGAGGACGTGTTCTGCCAGTACTACGGCTACTACTACAACTCGGGCATGACCTTCAGCGGCTGCCAGGATCTGTACAATTACTACGGCTCTGAATTCACCCCCGCAGCCAACGGTCTGTTGGAAGAAACAGCCAACATCAAGGGTGAGTACGAGGGCTGGGGCGCCTACGTAAACCTGGCTTACGACATCACTGAAAACTTCCAGATCGAGGGTGGCCTGCGCTACACCGATGACGAAAAAACCTTCACTACCTTCGTCCCTACCCCGGACAGTGAACTCGGCCCCTACTGGGCCTTCGGCTACTCCACTGCGGAGTCGCTGAGCGACACACGATCCTGGGATGACCTCACGCCGCGTGTCATTGCCAAATGGACGCCTACTGAAACCGCACTGCTGTTTGCAAGTTACACGGCGGGCTTCAAATCGGGCGGCTTCGGTACTTTCTCGCTGACCGATGACCCGGATGGCAACATCGCCGTCGGCAACGTGGACATCGTGCGCAGTGATGGCTTCCTGCCCGATCAGGTAGACCCGGAAGAAGTGGATTCCTGGGAAATTGGTTACAAGGACTCGATGTTTGATGGCAAGGCCAACTATGACATCACCGCCTTCTACTACGACTACACCGATTTCCAGGTCACTGTCGGCACTGAGAGCGGCGCAACGCTGATCGAGAACGTCGGCCAGATCGAATCCTGGGGCGTAGAAGGATCGATCACCGCGGCACTGGGCAGTAACTTCACCGCCTACGTCACCATGGCCTGGCTGGACAGCGAAGCCACTGACATCCAGGACGCCTGCGGACTGGAAGACCCGAATGGTTGTGAAGGCAGCCGCATCTTCTGGGCGCCAGAATTCTCGGGCTCCTTCGTGCTACGCGGTAACTTCCCCACCGAAAACGGCGCCTTCACCAGCAACTTTGAACTGGTGTGGGAATCGGATCGTGGTCGCGGCTGGGAAGACCTGGCAGAGACCGAGATCGAGGCCTATGAGCAGATGTCCCTGCGGGTGGGCTATGAGTCCAACGACAACTGGTTTGTTGAGGGCTACGTGGAGAACATGACAGACCAGTTCACCTGGGATGGCATGAACAACCTGGGCGGCAAGGAACCGAATGCATTCTTCGGCCCGCGCCGGCCACGCACCTACGGTATCCGCACCGGGTACAGCTGGGACTGAGTCAGCAAGGGTTACAGCCATCACAAAAAAGGCGTCCAGTGGACGCCTTTTTTATATTCGTGCAACCTGCATCACAGACAAGCGTCGTATTCCATCGGCGTCACCTGGCAATCGAAGGCGTCCATCTCCTGCTGCTTGAGCGTGGCATACACGTTCTGGAACGTAGCGCCGAGTTCATTGGCGATAAATTCTGACTGCGCAAAACGCGCCAGGGCATCGGGCCAGTAGCGCGGCAGGGTCGGCGGCACTTGCTCGTAAGCGTTACCGTCCAGCGGCTCGGGCGGCTGCAGAGAGTGCTCGATGCCATGCAGCATGCCCGCCAGAATAGCGGCGATCGCCAGATAAGGATTGGCGTCTGCACCGGCCACGCGGTGCTCGATGCGCGTTGCGGCTGGCGTGTCTGCCGGAATCCGCACTGCGACCGTTCTGTTCTCGTAACCCCAGCTCGGTGCCAGCGGCGCATGCGCCCCGCGCTGGAAGCGCCGGTAGGAATTGAGGTTGGGAGCGAACAACAGCATGCAGTCGGCCATTGTCTCAAGACAACCAGCCACGGCATGCTGCAGCAGGGCATTGCCTTGGTCGCCGCCATCACTGAACGCGTTATTACCGTCCCGATCAACCAGGCTGCAATGTATGTGCATACCATTGCCCGCCAGATCGCCAAAGGGCTTGGCCATAAACGTTGCACGCAACCCGTGGCTCTTGGCGACACCTTTGATAACACGTTGCAACATGACCGCCTGATCGGCGGCCGCCAGCGCATCGGGATTGTGATAGAGGTTAATTTCGTATTGGGACGGAGCCCCTTCCTTGATCAGGGTATCCACCGGCAGGTTCTGCGCAGCGCAGGCATCGCGAATACCGTGCATTACCTCTGCCATATCTTCCATGGTATCCAGGCAGTAGGTCTGGCCACTGGCCAGCACACCACCCACGCGATCCGTCTGGGTATGCACTGGCCGCCCGAGGCTATCGTTTTCATCACGCAGCAGATAGAACTCCATTTCACTGGCGACGACAGGTGTTAAACCCAGCGCATCAAAACGCGCCATCAAGCCACGCAACTGGTAACGGCTGTCATAATCACAGGGCTCGCCGAGCGTGTCGTTCATGGAAATCAGCACCTGACCAGTGGGGCGTTCCGCCCACGGTACCGGTACCAGCGTGCGAATATCAGGGACGCAATAACCATCTCCATCGCCAGTATCAAATACCAGCGCCTGCGCATCGCGACCCCAGACATCAAACGCCAGGGAACTCAGCGGCAATTTGATTTCTGTATCAAAGACCTTGTGTATCTTCTCGCGCGTCACCCACTTGCCGCGCAAACCACCGCAGACATCCGGCAAGATAACCTCGAAGATCTCGATGTCGGGATGGCTCTGCAGAAACTGATCGAGCCTGTTATTGTCGTCGGCCATGCATTGTGCTCCGGGCTGGGCTGGTCAAAACACCACTTTAGGGGTAATTCCCCGGGGCAGTGACTGTGACACACTATTTAACTACGCAGAACCCGATGCGACCATACCACTTGAGGGTAGCTCGCCCGCAGCACCCGATACAGGAGAGCAACCGCATGAACAGCAAAGTCGAAACCAACCAGCTGCGCCAACAGGACCGGGCACACCACCTGCATCCGTTTACGGATCTGAAGGACTACAGCGAACACGGCGGCCGCATCGTCTCGCATGCGGAGCACATCTATATCTACGACAGCGACGGCAACCAGATGCTGGACGGCATGTCTGGGCTGTGGTGCTGCAATCTGGGCTACAGCCAGAAAGACATCATTGATGCCGTGTATGAGCAGATGCAGCAGCTGCCCTACTACAACAACTTCTTCAAGTGCTCCAACCAGCCGGCCGTTGAACTGGCGCGTGAGCTGGTCAGCGTGACTCCGGATCAATTCAACCACGTGTTCTTTACCAACTCGGGCTCAGAAGCCAACGACACCAATCTGCGCCTGGTGCAGCGCTACTATGACCTACTGGGCAAGCCTGAGAAAAAGCAAATTATCAGCCGCAAGAATGCCTACCACGGCTCCACGATTGCGGCCGCCTCTCTGGGCGGCATGAGCGGCATGCACAAGCAGACGCGCGGGTTGGACTATATCCACCACATCAACCAGCCTCACTGGTTTGAAGAAGGTGGCGACGACAGCCCGGAGGACTTCGGCATTCGCGTCGCGCGCGAGCTGGAGACCATGATCGACAGCCTGGGCGAGGACAAGGTTGCCGCGTTCATCGCGGAACCGGTGCAGGGTGCGGGCGGCGTTATCATTCCGCCGGACTCTTACTGGCCGGAGGTCAAGCGTATCTGTGAAGAGCGTGACATCCTGCTGATTCTGGACGAGGTTATCTGCGGCTTTGGTCGCACCGGCAACTGGTTTGGCTGTGAAACCTATGATCTCAAGCCAGACCTGATGACTTTCGCCAAGGCAGTCACCAATGGTTACATGCCCCTGGGCGGCGTGATGGTGGGCGACAAGGTCGCGGACGTGCTGCTGACTCACGGCGGCGAATTTACCCATGGCCTCACTTACTCGGGCCACCCGGCTGCCTGCGCCGCGGGACTGGCGACGCTGAAAGTACTGAAGGACACGAACGTGATAGCGACGGCGGCTGAAGACATCGCCCCGCATTTTCAGGCACGGCTGCGCGAATTTGAAGATCACCCGATTGTGGGCCAGGTGCGTGGGCGTGGCCTGTTTGCAGCGCTTGAGCTGGTGCGGGACAAATCTTCGCGCGAGCGTCTGGCGCCGGAATCGGCGGGCGCGGTGTATTGCCGTGACCAGGCGAACGCGGGTGGCCTGATGGTGCGTCAGACGGGTGATGCGATGATCACGGCACCACCGTTGGTCTGTAATCGCCAGGAGATCGACACCCTGATTGAAAAACTGGGTATGGCGCTGGACAAAACGGCGGCGCATTACGGAATTTCCTGACGCTCTTTTTGAACCCGGCGATTGCCGGGTTTTTTGTGCCTGGACTGTTACCCTGGATTCGCCCGGTGCCTGACTGTTGACGCTGGACACGCCGTGAACCCGTCCTTGGGGGCTTGGGCTGGTACTCTGGATTCGCCCTGTGCCTGACTGCTGACGCTGGACACGCCGTGAACCCGTCCTTGGGGGCTTGGGCTCGTGCTCTGAAATCGCCCTGTGCCTGACTGCTGACGCTGGACCCGCCG
>TARA_R110002110_G_scaffold230431_3_pt1 | contig 23759 bp, 29 predicted proteins | sample TARA_R110002110 | Tara Oceans TARA_R110002110 (sample SAMEA4397330) | marine metagenome | biome: Polar Biome; feature: [SRF] surface water layer (ENVO:00010504); material: water (ENVO:00002006), including particulate matter (ENVO:01000060) such as... | depth 5 m
AATGATATCTAGATTCATCAGCCCATATCCACCAATCATGGTCTAATAATGTATATCCTCTATTAATAAGACATATTGCGGTGCTTCTATTTTTTTGATGACTAGCATTTAAAGAAGCATCTATAAATCCTCCTAGTGCCCCACCAACAAATCCAGTAGCTACATCTAGTGCAGGGTCTATACTTGGAGTAAATGAAGGAGTAATTGCTCCTGTTACTGCGCTCATACCTGTTTCTACTGCAATATCAGCAGTTGAATTATCATGAGATTGAACTAAGCCACTACAGGCAATTCGATCTTGTTGATATTTTAAAGGGTCAGAAACAGTTTTTAAATCCACTTCAGGCTTTTTCCAAGGCCAATCAAGATGCAGACCTGCTGGAAAACACCCAGTTAATAAAATAATTACAATCAGTTGATAACTGAGTGTCCTCGTCCATCTAAGCATTTTCTTACCATCTCTGCATCATCTTTAAACCAACCTTCAGTAAATTTTTCAATTAACCATTCACATTCCATGTGATCTTCTTGGGCGTGTTTTGCTTTTTCTCCTTCACTTGCTTTAAGGTCAATTAAAGGTTCAAAATCACCACACCCTGCTAAGAATAATAAAGGAATTGTCAATATAATTAGTTTTTTCATTGATTTCCTGTACTTCCTAGTCCTCCTCTCTTTAATGAGAGTTTTCTTTTCATTTCATCTGCTAAACTTACAGATTTAACAGCATCGTCTTCAATATTAATTGTTTCTGAAACTGCGTCTACATATGTAAAACTTACTTGTGGAATTTCTCTAAAACAGGCTTGAGCAATTCTATCTCCTGGTTTAATATGAAACCCGTCGTAAACATCACAATTATATAATATAACTTGAATCTCTTTACGATAACCAAAATCCACAGTTCCAGGAGTATTTAATACTGTAACCCCATGTTCTGCTGCTAACCCACTACGAGGTCTAATCTGCATTTCCCAATTTGGTTTACTAAATTCTACATGAATTCCTGTTGGAATTGCAGTATGCCCAGTGGGTAATAGAGTTATTGCTCTATCTATACAAGCTCGTAAATCAAAACCTGCGTCATAAGGAAATTGTTGTTCTAATTCCCATTTAATTTTTAATGACTCCTCAAGTTGTTTAGCTAATTCTGTTTTTTGAATTTTAATTTCTAAATTCGACATATTTATTTAGTCCTTTCCATACTTCTTCACCATCTTTTCCTGCCATAATTGCATGTTTATTATATTTTGTTAAATTAATCATTTGTTCATTACGTTCAAGTAATTTTTTACTTTGATTAAGATTTTGAATATATTTACTTTTTCCTCTAACTGGTAATGCTTTAATTAAATCTGGTAAATTTTGATATTTTTTAGCGAGTCCTTGCGCCCTTTTGGGACCAATTCCTTGTACTCCAATTATCGCATCACTTTTGTCTCCCTCAATATATCGAGATAACAAATATTCATTAGGAGTTATTTCAAAATTATCTTGTAAATATTCTAAATCAACTTCTCTGCGAGAAAAAATATTAAAAATACTAACGTTCTCGCTTACTAATTGGTATAAATCTCTATCACTTGAGATAATCCATGTATGTTCATAAGATTCGGATAATTTAAGAGTTAAAAATGTCATTAAATCATCGGCTTCAATACCGCGATATTTATGTTTGTCATATGTTAGTTCATCATAAACAGCATTAAGACAGTCAAAAAATTCGTGGTATTTTTGTATCTCTTCTTCATCTGTGGGTTTTTTTCTTGTGCTTTTATAATCGTCAGAGATATTCATTCGGTAATAGCTTTTACCAAAATCAAAACATACTATAGTTCTACTAGCTTTATAGCTATTTCCTAAACTTTCAATAGTTCTTATATAATCTTCTTCAAAATGGTTATAATTTCTACGCTGTATCCAACGATACGCTAAATTATTTCCATCTATGATTATAAGATTATTCTTTTCTCCTAACTGATTTTGCACAGCGGCTAGATCATTCCAGCCTTTAGCATCAGTCATTATTTAACCTTTCATTGTTATTATTATTATAATACCATTAATTAAAGCATTAGTCTACTCTTAAATTAGGTAACTAACCCTTTATGATACACAGTTTTTCCATTTTCTTTACTTGCTGTTAGTACTTGTTTACGGTTTTTTTCTCTACTATAAGAGCAATGAATCCAACCTGAATTTTGATCTCCTGAAGTATAAAATTCTAAAATTAGTTGATCGAATTCGGGAACAAAACTTTTTATCCATTCCGCTAATTCATAATTATCTACTCCCGTGATTTCAAAATCAGCGGCTTCTCCTTTAGAATGTTGAGATTTACTTGAACCTCCAATAGCTGTATTTAATGCTGCACTTCTATAACCAGAAGTAACTCGAATTGGTTGACCTTTAGAATCACGAATAGGCTGTAAGACGTTTTCTACTAAGGCTTTTAAATTTTCTAAATGTTCCTCGGAAGGTTGATTAGATATACCTCGTCTAGTTGCTGTTTGACTCTTAGTTAACTCATTTAATGAAAAATTTTCTGATAATTTCATTTTAATTTCCTTTCTTGTATTCAATAATCCAGTCTTTTAATAACCCCATTTTGAAATAAAATTCAAAACATTTAATTTCTATTTGATTTTTAATAATTAGTTCATCACTCCAACAAACATAATCTTTTGACCTATTCCACCTATAGATTAATAATGGTTTCTTTTTCATTACTTCAGCTTCTCTAATACATTGTGTCCAAAATTCATAAAGATCAGAAGATTTTGCGGTTAATAAACCATTCCAATTTACCATTTTATAATGTTTACATTCAATACAATATGGCCATCCTGCAGTATCAAAAGGAGTCCATAAATCTCCTTTTAAATATTCAAGTGCTCCACTTAACGGCATCCTTTTAAATTCAATATCTAATTCTGCAGTTAATAAATCACGTATTTTTGCTTCATATGCTGACCCTTTAATTTTACTTCGGTTCACCATTGCTTTGATCTTTCTTTTTAAAATAACTAACTAAGTCAGTATACCCTCCGATATGGATACCATTAAGTACTATTTGAGGTACTTGTGTAAATATAACTCCTAATTCTTCAACCGCTTCTCCTTTAGTAATTTCCACTCCTATAACTAATTCTTGGAAGGGAATTTTCCGTTCAGTTAAGACTTGTTTAGCTAACTCACAATAGGGACATAATGGTGCAGTATAGATAATTGCTGACATTTTAATGTGACCTCTCCCCATTAAAAACGCATATAAATTCTACAGGCTCACCAGTTTTATTATGAACTCGATGAAAATCATTATCCTCAATTAGAACTATTGATCCAGTAGTAACTTTTTCGATTGTTTGATTATCGTTACGTTCAATTTCCATAAGAGCATTTCCCTCAATAAATATATATACTTCTTCTTGTCCTTTATGTCTATGCCCTGTAGTACTTTTATAAGGTTTTAAGATAGTTTTACTTACAATTAGTTGATGCAAATTAGCATTATCATAGACTTCATATCTATCACTATCCTTAGCTAATTCACCTTTAATATTCCAGTTGTTATAAAAATATGCCATTATTTTATAAACTAATTCCTTTAAATGTATCATTTGTAATATCTTGTTTAATCCCACCAATAACGTAAGATTCAATTTCTGTTTCTTGTGGAGCATTTTGTAATTCTCTTGAATTTAACCAATGTTGAGTCCATGGAAGAGGATTATTTCTAACTGAAATATCATAAATAGGTTTTAGGTTAATTGCTCTCAACCTTTTATTAGCTGTCCATTCTACATAATCACTTAAAAGTTTAGCATTTAATCCTACCATTGATCCATCTTTAAAAAGGTATTCAACCCATCTTTTTTCTTCTTTTACTGCATCATCATACATTTCATATACAAGATTTTTTTCTTCTTCAATTATTTCTAACATTTCATCATCATTTTCAGTTGCTTTATAATTTTTAATTATATGTTGAGTAATAGATAAATGTTGAGATTCATCTCTTGCTATAAAAGATATAATTTTGGCAGAACCTTCCATTACTCGTAATTCTCCAAAAGCAAAAGTACAAGCAAAAGAAACATAAAATCTAATTCCTTCTAGAATATTAACATTTATTAATGCTTTCCAAAGTTTTCTTTTTAGTTCTTTACGGTTAGTTTCTAATCCAAATTGATATTTATGAGCATAATTAATAAAATCATCATAAGCTTGAGTAACAGAAGCTGCTCTTTCAAGAATCATTTTATCTTCTAGAATAGTATCAAAGATTTCACTTGGATCAGAATATAAATTTTTAATCATATATGTATAAGAACGACTATGAATTGTTTCCATAAAGTTCCAGGCTGTCATACAACTTTCAAGTTCGGGAAGAGAACAAAAAGGTATAAAAGCAAGTGCAGGACCTCGTCCTTGAACTGAGTCTAGGAGTGTCTGGTATTTTAAATTAGTTGTAAAAATAAATTTTTGTTCAGGTCGTAATTCATTAAAATCGTTTCTATCTTTTTGAAGAGAAACTTCTTCTGGCCTCCAAAAATAACTTAACTGACTTTGGGTGAGTTTATCAAAAATTGGATACTTAAAGTTATCATATCGTTGCGAATTTAATTGTTCTCCAAAAAACATTGGTTGTTTTGTGAAGTCAATCGGATTGGGATTAAAAACAGTTTTCATATTGTACAACTTTCACAATCTTCTGGTGGCAACAAGTTTTTAGAAGGTAGAGTCATTACTTCCATATCAAATTCATCATCTTCATTTTCATCTTTCTTGGAATCATAAGTATTTTGATAGTATGAAGTTTTCCATCCGTATTTATACGTGTCAACTAAATCTGTCGCCATTGTACTAAGAGGAATTTCATTATTTTCATAATGTTCGGGATTATAACTCCAGTTACCACTAATAGCTTGATCAAAATACTTTTGTATTGCGGCTACAATTTTATTATATCCTTCATTAGTTTTCATATCCCATAACAATGTATAATAACTTCTCAAGTGATAATAGCCCGGAACAATCTGCTTAAGAGGTCCCTTTTTCGATTTCTTAACGGACAAGAACCCCCGTGGTGGTTCGATTCCATTTGTGGCGTTCGACACAACCGAACTGCTCTCCGATGGCATCTGTGCGGACAAAGTGCTGTGCCGTAGCCCGTGGTTTCTAATGCTCTCGCGTAAACTATTCCAATCATAATTTAACTCCGGTGATATAAATTCATCAATTTCTTTTTTATATGTATCAATAGGTAATATTCCTTTTGCGTATTTTGTTTGATTAAAGGCTTCACAGGCCCCTTTTTCTTTAGCTAATTCCATACTACTTTTTAATAGATTGTATTGAAAAGCTTCTGTTAATTCATTTACTAATTGCCATGCTTTTGGATCATCATATTTAACTTTATTTTTAGCAAGATAATGTGCTAGTCCTATATAACCAATTCCTAAACTTCTTCTAGCTTTTGTAGATTTTTCTGCTGCTTTAACTGGATAATCTTGATAATCAATAATTTCATCTAAGGATCTAACTGCTAAATCGCATAGTTCTTCTAACTCTTCTAAAGAACTTAATTTACCCACATTAATAGCAGATAAAATACATAAAGCAATTTCTCCATTAGGATCGTCAATGTGTTGAATTGGTTTTGTGGGAAGAGTAATTTCTTGACATAAATTACTCATATATACCTTATCTGTAAATGAGCTATGTTCATTTACATGATCAATATTCATAATATAGATGCGTCCAGTTTCTGCTCTCTCTTTAAGGATTGCCATAAATAGTTCTCTTGCAGAGACTGTTGTTTTATTTATGTTTTTATCTTTTTCACATTTTTTATAAAGAGTATCAAATGTTTCATTATATCCAAAAACTTTATATAATTCTGGAACGTCATGAGGGCTAAAGAGAGTTATCTCTTTATCTTCAATAAATCTTTCATAAAATAATTTAGAAAGTTGTATTGAATAATCCATTCTTCGTACTCTGTTATCTTCAGTTCCTTTATTATTTTTTAGTACAATAATATCTTTTATTTCTTTATGCCAAATAGGAAAATGAACTGTAGCATTACCACCTCTTACTCCATTTTGAGTACAACAACGAACTGTTGATTCAAACTTTTTAAGAAAAGGAATAACACCAGTATGCTGAACTTCACCATCTCTAATTTTAGAGTTTATAGCGCGAATTCGACCAGCGTTAATTCCTATACCAGCTCGTTGAGCAGTATAATATCCAATTGCACTATCACTACTAAATATACTTGATAAAGTATCATCAACGTCTACTAATACACAACTTGCATATTGTTTAATAGGAGTTCTAACTCCGGACATTACTGGAGTTGGTATATTAATTCTAAAAGTTGAAATAGCATCATAGTATCTTTTTACTAAACTTAATCTAGTTTCTTTAGAATAATTAGCAAATAAGGTAGCCGCAATCATCATATACATATATTGAGGAGTTTCGTAAACTTGTCCTGATGATCTATCTTGAACTAGGTATTTATCCATAACCTGTCTTAAACCAGCATAAGTAAAATCAAAATCTCTCTTGTGTTTAATATATGAATCAATTTTTTCTAATTCCTTTGTAGAATACCATTGATTTATATTTTTATCATAGACTCCTAATGTAATATTTTTTTCTATTAATTCATTTAAAGGAATATAATCAAATTGTCCAAATACTTCTTTTCTTAATCCAAATAATAATAGTCTAGCTGCCACATATTGATAATTTAGATTTTCTAAATCAATTAAATCTGCTGCACTTCTTACAAGAATTTGTTGAATATCGCTTGTTTTAATTCCATCGTAAAATTGAATATCACTATTCATTTCTACATGGGACGCACTGACGCCACTTAAACCTTCACATGCTTCATTAGTCATCACATGAATTTTTTCTAAGTGAATTAACTCTTTGTGACCGTCTCTTTTAATAACATGTAGGGCTTCTTCTGTCATTTGTAATCCTTATTCTAAACAACTAATGTTGTTATTTTTAATAATATTAATTTTATCAATTAATGGATGGGTAAAATCATGAGAAATAAGAAAAATATTTAAATTATTTTCTTCTTGTAATATTTCTATTAATTTTTCTTTACCTGCTTCATCTAATACTCCTGTAATTTCGTCTAAAAATAGAAGATTAATATAATTTCCTCCAATTTTAGATAAAACATTACGAATTGCTAATAAAATGGCAGTTTGAATTCTACTAAATTCTCCACCAGAAACAGTTTCTATAGGGGATTCTTGACCATTATTAATAACTATTATATTTAATTTTTCACCCGTTAAACGAAAAACAACTTGAAATTGTCCGTCTGATAAATTAGATAAATAATCATTAATGACAATTTCAAGTTCTTTGGTTAAGTTCTCAAGTTTAAATGCAACAATTCCAGTGGTACTGAATGCTTTTCGTAAAATATTAAGATTTTTAATTTTTGATTTAAGATTAAGTATATCATTATTTAATAGCTCTTGTCTAGCTAAAAAATATCTTTTTTGTTCAATTAGGGTATCTACTTTAGTATTATGAGTTTTTATTTTTTCATTACTCTCAATAGCATCTTCTCTTTGAATTTCTTGAATTTTTAATTCATCTTGTAATACTTGTATATCATTTTTCAATGTATTAAAATTAGGATATTCTGTGGGTATAGTAGTATCTATAAATTGACTAAGTTGTTCAAATTTTTCAATATCTTTTTTATTGTTTTCCCAATCTTTAACTTTATTTTCGTATTTTTTAATGTTATGTTCTAAGTTAATTGAGGTTGTTAATAATTGTGATGATCTTGATCTATTTTTAAATAAATCTTCTTCCAAATTACTTTTTAGATGAACTGATTGTGAGTTATCGATTGATTGTCCACAGGCGTAACATTTATCTGTTATATCTAAATTAGCTAATGCCTTTTCTAAATTTTTTTGACTTATAGAAATTGCTGTTACTTCATCATTTAATTCTTTTTGATTATTATATATATGTGTAATATTTTCTGGTTCTGATAAAGAAATATTAAAAGTTAATTCTTCACGTTCTTTAATATACAAATTATTTTTATCAATTTTTTTACATAAAGATTCATATTCATTAATTTTATTTTTTTCAGTAGCTAATTGATTTCTTATTTCTTCATTAACTATAGGGACTTCAACTAGTGATTTTTTATCTTCTATAAGAGCATTATCTAAATAATCTTTTACACTTTTCAGTTCTCCATCTAATTTGAAAGATGTTTTTTCTGCTTCTGAAAGTTTTAACTTGATTATTTCGCCAATATTTGGGTATTTTTCAAGGTTAAATAAGTTAATTAAAAACTTCTTTCTATTAGTATCAGTAGCTTTTAGAAATTCTAATAAATCTGTACTACTTTGATACGTAAGTTGAGAAAATATTTCAAAATCAAGACCAATAAGTTCTTGTATTTTTTTATAGGTATCAGGAATTTTATGTTCAGTTAAGTCTATTATCTTTGAATCAATTTGTTCAAAAAATTTTACTTTACTCTGATTTTTAGTTCGTTTAACCTCAACAACATACTTTCTATCCTCAACCGTAAAATCTAATTTTCCCGACCAAGTATCTCCTTTTATATATCTATTAAGAATATCCGCTTTTTTTATATTTTTAATATTTTTACTATAGAGCAGTTCTTGTAAGATAAGAGCTATAGAAGATTTTCCACTTCCATTTGGAGCAGTTAATTGTGTAATTTTATTAGAACTTAGGTCAATTTCATTATTTTGACCATAACTAAACATATTACTAATAGAAAGTTTATTTAACGTAATCATTGAATATTTAACTCTTGAAATTCGGTTATTACAGCACCAGGATCTCCTATTTTAATATAGTCTAAATAAGCTTTTAGTTCTTCTATTAAGGATAAATCTTTTAATTCTAATTTTGAAGATTCTTCTGGTTTAAATGCAATTTTTTTATCTAGTTGATCGTGATTAGAAATCTTAGATAATTCATCAATACTTCCAGTAATTTCATAGATTACGTGGTGATAATCATCTTTTTGCATTGATTCATCTACTTTTATAGTTTTACGGATTAATTTAGGTAATTTTAAATCAATAAATTCTACTTTATAGTCATTTATATTATTAAAATCTATAATATCCACTCCATATTGTCTTTTTTCATCTCTATCAAAAGACACATTCAGAGGACTGCCAGGATAATAAGCTGGATAATCCAAGTAACGATGATTAAAGTGTAAGTCACCCAAAAGTATGAGTTTCCAGGGACGAAGCTTTTCAAAATCGTACTCAGGGGTAATATGGGGAGGTACTTCTCCTCTAATATGCGTAACCAAAATATCATTCGGCACAGGGTTGGGCAAATTATCTGTTTGCATTTCTCCATAAGGAAAAAATTGAAATCCCTGATCGAGAATGTTTTTATGGATATTTTGAGTGATAACTTCCACATTTGAATTTTTAATAGCATTATCTTCATGGAAATGCGATAAAAAAGTATAACCTTTTTTAGTTGCTTCATGATTTCCTGGTATGACAAATGTAGGAATTGAAACTGAATTGATATATCTTAAAAATAAACATATTTCATCTGGTTCGGGTTTTTTATCAAACACGTCTCCTGCAATAATATGAATGTCACAATCTTGTTCTAATTCATATAGTTTTTCGTAAAATAATCTAAAACGATTAGCTTGCCAATCGTTTGGAATTTTTTTCTTATGTAGTGCAATATGCCAGTCTGCCGAAAGTAAAATTTTCATGATTCTAATTCTAGAAGTAATTCCGATGTGTTAAAGTTAGCGTGTTCATGAGTGGGGTGTTCATGCATAAAACGGTATCCTAGAAATTCGGGATAGTTTTTCCAAAGAACTTCTAAATTATTTGTTTCTGGAAAATCTTCATTACCAGTCCAATAATCATCATTTACAAAAAATGCATTAACCCCATTAGAATGAACTAAAGAATAGCTTTTTGAGCGAGCAAGATTACAAAATGCTTTTAAACTAGCCCCATGATAGATATTATACGGACCAGCATCCCAAAAATTTGGGTCATATTGAATAACTTGATCAACATTAACATCTAAACAAGCATTATATTCACAGACAAAAGCTCTAACTTGGTAATTACTTAAAACTTCATTAAGTATATACCAGTCTATACCATCAATATCGAGAGAAAAATAATCAAATTCATAAGGTACTTGATAAGATTGTAAAATTGAAATAATATTTTCTTTATTAACCATATGCTTGTGAAGATTGATTAATGGGTTCTCATATTTGGCATCAATTTGTATTCCTGTCCATCCACGTTGCTCTCTTAAAAACCGTGTATTACATTCACTTCCATCTTGAGTCCCAATTTCAACAAAGTATTTAGTTTCTGTACCTATTTTTGTAAAAATATAGTCTGTTATTCCATCTTCTCCAAATTGAGAAAATACTTTTTTTTCATAAATTTCTAACATTTTACTGAGGTTTAGAACCCCCTACGGCTTCCCAATTAAATATTTTATTGACATCGCCTTCAAAGGTATAACTTCCGACATGATTAAGTTTTGTGTTAGGATCGAGCCAAATTTGTCCCCCTATTTTCTGCCAGCGACGACAAAACGTATAATCTTCTGATAGATATCTATTATCATCAGGATCATGAATAGTATCAAAAAAGGAATAACAATATTGATTAAATTTCGGATCAATACTACTATCATTTAAATAAAATAATTCTGGGTATCCTTCAATCATTCTATCTACTACTTCACGTTTCATTAACCAGAATCCTGTACTAGCATCAAGGACTTCTACTGCTCCCATATCAACTCTTACTTGTGTTCTCTCTTCATCAGAAAACTTTAAATTGATTGCATAATCTACGGGTAAAGTTTTCTTTGGATAAGCTCCTGTAATTAACTCTTTATCCATCGCTAACATGCGTATTATTGATTCTGGTTCGAATTCAATATCAGCATCAATAAACATTAAATGAGTACATTCTTTAGCTTCTAAAAACATAGCGTTTAAAATATTACGCGCTCTCGGAACTAGGCTTTCATTTCTAAGAGTCGTAATTCGAAAATTAATATTATATTTAATAAGCTCTTGAGTTAATCTAAACATACTCAAAAAGTATTGATCGGTAATCTGACCTCCATAACAGGGAGTTGCAAAGAAAATATTACTTTTTCTAATAATATCCATATCAATAACAACTTGGTCATTTTCAATTTTTTTAAATGCGCCTCCTACTGGTTGTTCAGTTGTGGTAGGGACGACAGCAGTTGGGGAGGTTGTAGCCTCCCCAATTTCTTGTGCTTGCCCAGTAGCTTGTACTAACTCATTGAGCTTATACTTTTTCATTTAATCTAAGTCCTCTGCAGTTTCGGTTGGCACAAAATCATCTCCTGTAGAAGAAGCGAAAAGTGCGGTATTTTCGAGCATCCATTTCTTTTGCTCTTCGTAAGTTTGGCGTTTATAAATACGACTAAGATCAAATAATTCAGCTTTTTGTTCCTCTTCGGTAAGGACTGTACTTGCTCTTGCAGGTAAACAGGTGTATTTAACATTTTGAGGAAGTGGACCTGTTTTTTCCTTCTTTATTGTAATGTCATATCCAGTTTCATGATTTGCGGGATTTCCATATTCTGGATTAGATGCAAAATCTACAATTTGACGATAAATAGTACTTTTAAGATCAAAAATCTTAATTTGACCATCATTTCTATCAATTATATTACAGATATATGCAAATTGCGGTTTGTCACTAAAAACATCCGCTCCTAATTCTTTAAAAGGGTCTTCGTTAGAGTCTACAAATTTTTCTTCCTCACGTACAAATCGTAGACATTCTAAGGGCATTCTTTTTCCCTCTGTAGTGGTAATCCAATAAACATAACGCGGCATAACTTCGCCTATTAATCTAACCTTGGTTTCCCCAATGGGGAGAGTTAGTCGTTGGATATCTCGTCGTTCTCCGCCACCTTGTGACGGTGCTTTAGCTTTATCCCAAGCTACCATAGTATTTCTCCTATTCTAAAATGAATTCCAATTTATCAGTTCGTTCTTTGACGAATGTATTTTTCCAATGTTTGGAAGATACATAATTCTTTGGAATGTAATGGTTTGAGTTGGTTATTGAGCGTTTACTCAATAAATAAAGATATTCTACTTTATTATTAGGATTTATTGTAGTAAATAAAAATTCCTTATCTTTAAAGTAGCTTTGTTTATCTTTACATTTATAAGCACTAAAAATAGAATTATTTTTGAGTACTTTTAATTTGCTAGTTCTAAATAATTGAAAGTCTATATTATTAATAAAAAGTTTCTTCATTAATTGCTGACTCGAACTTGCAATAATATTATTATAACCTATTGTTAGAGCATGTGTCAATATCAAGATTGCTTCAGGTTGCCCTTTTGAGTCTGCCCATAGCTCTTTCCAATTAAAATAATACATAATTAGTAGTAAGGGTCAACGTCTGAATTTGGATCATCAATTCCTTCTACCAATTTTACTTCTGGAAAATAATGTTTAATCATATTTTCTACACCCATTTTTAATGTTTCACTTGACATAGAACATCCACTACATGCTCCTTTTAAAAATAAATACAAAATTCCATTATCTGCATCCCACTCTCTAAATTCTATACTACCTCCATGCATCGCAACTTGAGGATTAATTTTAGTTTCAAGTAAAATTTCTATTTCTTTTTGTAGTGTAGAAATTGAAAGTATTTCCGACTTATCTATTGACGATTTCTTTTTTTTAAATAAATTCATAATATAAATCCTTTTTCTTGGTACCAATTTAAACGATTAAGTTGTTGTTTATGTACAATTGCCCCTCGTAGTTGAAAATCTCTTATTAAAGGGTGTTTTTTATCTGGATGTTCTCGTAATATTCTTCCAATCCGTTGTTCTAACTTAATTGGGTTATTACTTGGACAAGTAAGATATAAAGTATCTAATCTATGACAACTAATACCTTCATCAAAAATTTTAGTTGATAAAATAGCTTTATATTTGTTACCTGTATTATTTAATATGTCTTTTCTATTTTCCTCTTTAGTTTCTCCAATAAGTAAAACACTTCCTTTAATTAATTTTTGTAAATTTTTTAACATATTTACTCGATCAGAAAGTATGAGAGGACAACGTCCATTGGCAATATCTTGGGTAGCTATTTCACTAATAAGATTTATATATTCATTTCGTTCAGTTAATTTATTTACTTGACGGCTCCAATCTCTTTTAGGATCAAGAACTTGAAATGGAATATCTGTTTTAACTAATTCTACTAAGGGGCTATCTTTTTTGCTTAAATCTTGAGCATAAACTTTGAAAGCGGTAAAATAATCATCTAAAACAATATGTTTTCCATCTTTTCTTTTAGGTGTCGCAGTAACTGCGATTTTAATTTTGCAATTAATATTATTTAAAGCATTTGAAAAAAGTTCGGCTGGACATAAGTGTGCTTCATCTACCATTACCATACTAAATTGATTACTTAGTGCTGTTAAATTATTATATATACTTTTATAGATTCCGACTGTAATTTCTTGAATATTAAACTCACCATCACCTACAGTCCCTATAGGAATTCCAGGTAATTGTTTGTGAAGTTCTTCTTGCCATTGTTTAAATAAAAGTTTAGTATGAACCATAATTAATGTAGGTACATTGGCTCTGGCTATAATATTACATCCAACATATGTTTTTCCCCATCCACAAGGTGCTTGAAAGAGTCCACTAGTTACTCTCCCTTTTCTTTCAAAAAAAGCATCAGATACTTTCTGTTGTTCGGGTCGTAAAGTTCCCCTAAATTTAAAGTCAGTTTTTGCTTCTTTAAAATTACGTTGATCACTATAACTTTGTATATCTAATTTATGATAAGAATTACTCGGAATAGTATATAATTCACTCTCTCGATCATAATCAAACCATTCAAATATATCTTTATCTATAATTTCTCTAAATTGAGACTCAAAACGTGCGGGATCACTAATATCTTTTTTAAAGATATACATCTTGTTCTGTAAAATTGCGTTTCGAATTTTTATTTTTTCTATCATGCTAATAACTCTTTTAATAAATCTTTTCTTTTAGCATACTCTTTATTTCTAGTACGTTGTAATTAGGATCTTCAACAAAGAATGTTTCTTGTTGATAGCTTGTATTATCAAATCTTGTATATGGAGTATCAAGAAACTTAGCTTTAGCCTGCACCCTATCTTTAACATCCTTGTATCGATACAGGGGTAAGTGAATACCAAAGTGTGGTACATATACATCTCCCATATCAACACTGTATCTTTCTCTTTCAAGACTTTTTCCATCTCGAGGAGACGTTGCATGAAGTGTTAATTCATTACCCCAAAAGTCAATATCTTGCCATTTACCTTCTTCTGACATATCTAACTTGCAACCTAGTACTGTTTGATACCAAGGAACTGTTATTGATAAGTCGCCACCTGCAATAGCTAAATGAAATCTATTACTCAACTGATTACTCCTTTCTTATATATGTTGCTTTTACATATTTATTTTTTCAATCATTTTCTAAAAACTGTCTCAATAGAGCTTTTCGTACTAATAAACCATTTTTAATTTGTTGAAAATATTTTGCACGAGGATCATTATCAAATGCAATTGGTAATTCTTTTCTTCTAGGTAATGGGTGTAGTACTAGAGCTGTTTTTGGTAACTGATTTAACTCAGATAGAGAAAGTTTATATTCCTCTTTAGATCCTCTTTCTTTTTGAACTCTAGTTACATATAAAACATCTGTAGTAGACGCGTATGGTAAAAATTGAGTTGATTCATGGTCACTGTGTTTTAAATATTCATTAGGTAATTTTAAACTAGATGGACTAATTAAGTTAATATGTACATTAAATAATCTTAATATTTTTATTAGACTATGAATAGTACGACCGTTTTTTAAGTCTCCCATTAAAGTAATATTTAGCCCATCAATTCTAGATTTTTCTTTCCAAATAGTATATAAATCTAATAAAGTTTGTGTAGGATGTTCTCCTATACCATCTCCTGCATTAATAATGGGGACTTGTGATACCGAAGCTGCTCTTTTTGAAGCTCCTTTTTCACCATGACGTAAAACAATTAGATCAACATAACTACCAATAGTTTTAATAGTATCTTCTAGGGTTTCTCCCTTAGTTACGCTTGAATAAGTAACCTCATTAATAGGTAAAACAGAATATCCTAATTGTGTAGCAGCACTATGAAAACTTGCACTTGTTCTAGTAGAAGGTTCATAAAATAACGTAGCAATTTGACCTTTTTTAGAATAACTTGTTTCTATAAATCCATATTCTTCTTTAGCTACCTTTTCAAAAAGTGTATGTAAGGTTTGATAATTATATTGATCTATAGAAATCAAATGCTTCATTTTATAGGCCAAATATATTCTAAATTATCGGGTTCAGTCCATCCATATTTGCCATAAAATTCTGGGTTTTTTCTAAGTAAATTTGATCTATGACTAGCATGAATCTTTTCATCACCAAACCAAGGAGGATAATCATCATCACTTAACTCACCTACATCCACAATTTTCATTGTATTTTTATATCCTCTACCTTTCCATAACATAATAGAAAGATTCATATATTCTGTAAGGGCTTTTTCATATCCACGCCACATTTTGGTTGCTGGATGATTAATCCACCCACCTTTTTCACGTTTCATAGCATTAAGTAATTGCATTGCTTCCACTCGTTGTTTACCTAAACGTCGATAATCTAGGCAATCTAGTGATAAAACAAAATCATCATAGGGTAAAAATGTTTGCATTATATTTTAATTTCTCTTATATAGTTGTGTTCGTGTGTAAATTCTTTAATATACCATGTATGATTTACTTTTACTAATAAAGCATATAAATCTTTAGATTTAAAATTATCAATCATATAAGGTATTTCAAATGGGTATGAAATTCCATCAACCCACAATAAATTATCATTTTTCTTTTTAACTTGTGCTATTTGGGCTTTAAATTTTTGTTTGCGTCCTAAATTAAAACTTTTTCCTTCAGAATCTAACCCCCATTTTATTTTATCAATTGACTTAATAAGGTAAGACAAAGAAATAAATGTAAAATCAAATACTATACGAGTTTGTGGATGAGTAGTATCCAGTTCTAATAATCGTTCTGCATAATTTTTTCCAAGTAAAGAAATATCATCTAGAATGTAGACTTTGCCATATTTAAATTTAGTTAAAATAACAGAGCTATTAGAAAATGATATTTTATATGGTTTATTTTTAAGACCAAAAAAAGGAAATTTTATATCATCAAATTTTGTAGTCATTCAGATCACCCCAACTAGGGCCAACTTCAAAGTCTACTCCAATTGGGCAATTTGGAATTTCTATTCCTCGTGGTTTTTGTAAAAATCCTTGCACATTAGTTACCCACTCATCTACATAATTATCTTGTACTTCGGCAACAATAGAATCATGAACTACTGTAAAAGGAATCATAACTTTATCATATTTATTTGTTTTAATCCAATTAATTGTATCAATTACCCCAAGTACATTAATATCACTAGCTACACTTTGTACTAAGAAATTTACTCCACTTCGTACAGCGTGTTTTGATACTCCTTTGTTCGGACTTTTACTTTCTGGTAATCGTCTTTTTCTTCCAAAATAACTATAAATATAAGCATTATTCTCAATAAATATATTAGATTGGTCAATCCATATTTTTAATCTAGATGCTTCATTAAAATATTTAGAAATAAATTGTTTAGCTTGAGGAAATGATATATTTGCTGTTTCAGCGACTTTTGCAGGGCCTGCTTGGTACATTATACCAAAGGTAATTGCCTTTGCATATTGTCGTTGATCAGGATAAGCTGTCTTAACTTCATCAATCCTACATGATAAATTGAATATTTGTTTTGCAACATAAGAATGAAAATCAAGATTTTCAATAAAAGCACGTTGAAGAAAAGAATCTTTACTTAGTGCAGCTGCATAATAAACTTCAGCTGTTTTTAAATCACATTGTACTATTTGAAAACCTTCTCTCGCTCTAAACAATTTTTTAATATCCTTATTATCTCTTGGAATATTTTGATAATTTAGAGTTCCTGAACTGCTTAGTCTTCCACTTGTTGTTCCGTGTACATTAAAAGATGATCTAAGTCGATAATCTTTATCTAACCCTTTGAGAATATTACGAATATAAGTATTACTTAATTTAGTTTTTTCTCGTAAATCTAAAATAGCATCGGATAATGGGTGATCTAGTTCTGCTAAAACTTCTTTATCAGTAGATTGTGCTCCTGTCGCTGTCTTTTTAGTAGATCGAAGTTTTAATATATTAAAAAATACTTCTCTAAGCTGCATCGTACTGTTAGGGTTAAATGTTTTTTCATGTATACGCTCAAATCTTTTAACTGCCTCATCCATCGATATTTCATTAATACATTCTTCAATATCAATTTCATAATTATCGTGAAGATCATTAGCATGATCAATACTGATTGGGCCACCATTATTCTCTAATTCAGCTAATGATGTTGTTGCTGGTTTAAGTATTTCTTCATATAGCTTACTGAATTTTTCGTTACCAGAAACTAAAGGATAAAATTTATCATATAATTGAAATGTTCCATCAGCGTCTTTACAAGCATAAGGAGCTAGAATATCTACAGGTAACATTCCATAATTGAAATCCTCTAGTTTAATTTTGTTTTTTCTAGCGAATGTCTTTTTATAATCGTCTAACTCTTTTTCATAATCTCCTAGATCAGTAAATCGCAATGCTAATGGCTTTAAACCATGAGTTCCGACTGTTTCTTCCAAACAATAATGAAGAAGCATAGTATCTTCAAATTTGGGAAACTCAAATCCAAATTCATATTTTAAAAAGCTCATATCAAATTTAGAATTATGAAATATACACGTTTTTTCTTTAAATATTTGTGCTAATTCTTCAATATATATTTCTGCTACTTCTGCAGTAACATAAATTCCCTCGTGACTTTTAGTACTTAAGGCTATACCTAAAACTGCTCCTTTCCTTGGAGATAAGGAGGTTGTTTCAATATCAACTACAAGTTTATCACTTTTATATATTTTTTCTAAATATAATTTAAATTCTTCTTGAGTATCAATTACTTTATGATACTTTTCAAATTTTTCTGATTCTATATCACCTTTCTTAACTTTTTCAATCATAGAGAAAGCTTTTTGTATGTCCTCTTGATATTGAGGTTTAAAAATAGTTAATTTAGGATGTATTATAGGAATATATTTTTTTTCAATAAAGACTCCATTATATTTTGTAATTCCTGTCATTCCACAGACATATTTAAGAGCTTCTGCTCCAACAGGACATATTATTTGGTATTTGTCTAATTTTGTTAAGTCTAAGTCTACATCTTTTTTAAGTATTTTTTCTTTTTCTTTTGAACATAAAAAATAGGTGTCGTATGATCCGATTTTTTTATCATAATCGGATAATATTTTAGTGGGATTTTTTTCAGATGCCGAGGCAAATATAAATGCAATTGTGTTAGTCATGTTTTTATTATACTCTAAAATTAAGAATTTGACAAGTAGTATTTAATTTCATCTGCGGTTAACGCTCCTGGGTCCATATGTAAAGGTAATTTAACTATTGAAGTTTGAAAATCAAACTTTTCTAATAGGCGACTTATTTTTTTGGCTGCTAGAAGTCCAGCAGAATCTCCATCCATCATTAATTTTACTGATGTGATTCCTAGTTTATCTAACAATTCTATCTTTTTATCTCCAAAATTTTGTGTTCCAAAAGTACAAAGAGTATTATGGTATCCATGTTGCCAAAGATTCATCATATCAAATAATCCTTCAACTATAATAACTTCTACACCTGCTTTAAGCTTATCAATTGGAAATAATATATTATTTACTGTAGCTCCGCCAGGTCTTCGCATATATTTTGGGTTATCTTGATAATTTTTAAATCGATATCTTCCTTCAATAAATCTTAATTTGTTAAATTGATAAATTGGAATACAAATATAGTTAGTTAATCCATATTGATCAGTAAAAAAAGCATCAAAATCAGCCATTGTTTCAGTAGAAATATTTTTATATTCTCCCTTTGCTGGTCGCCTATTTGAGGGCATATTAATACTGCCTTTTTCTATTAGCTTTTTAATTTTTTGTTTAACTTTTAATATTTTATAAGGTTGTTTCGTATCAAGTGTGAGATTAGTACTAATTCCAATACTTTTTAGAAACTTATTTTTACCTCCTTTAAATCCACAACTCCAACAATGAAAAATATTACTATCTAAATTATAGCTTAAACTTGGATTTTCATCATCATGATTTCCTCCAGTACATTTAATAAGAATTTCACTTGGATTATTAGTCTTGTTATAACTTATTTTATGATTATCGAGTATTTCTAATAGTTCTGACATTTATTACTTAAACTCTGGGTGGTGGTTATAAGAATTAGCAAGTTTTCCACCTACTCTAGCTAATCGTACACTTCCAATTTCGTCAGTTCCACTATCATACCATAATCTAGGTATAAAGTGAACGTGAGGCCATTCTACTGTTTGTCCTCCTGCTCTATGCATATTTACCCCAACGTGATAACCATCAATTAAGCCTTTATTTACTTGATATTTTCCTTCATCAATTGCACATTTAAATGCTATAGTAACATGAAATTGCTTATTAAGTTTTGGAACGAATAATAAATGTCCGTCACAAACAGGATATTTATCCCAAATAGCTATACAATGTTTATGTTCTTTATAAATTAAGTTTTCACCCTTCATAAAGGGTGTATCTTTATAAGATGTATATTTATGCGTTCCGTAAGTCATTTTCTGATTCTTTTTTATCTGATCCATATTTAGCAATTCCAAGTGGTTTTTCATTAATAAGATGGCTATCTGCGGAAACTACTTTAGTACATTCCCAATTCATTCCAATATCAAAATTCATAGCTTTTCCATTTCTAATTTTAGTTGTATGAACTATAATTCTATTAGAATCTTCGTTTTCATTAGGAGGAAAGAAATTAAACCCTCGATCTGCACTATCTAAAATACCTTTCGAAAATCTAGCTTCTCCACCTGCATCAATTTGATAAGGACTAAACATTGTAATATCATATTTACGACTCATTAATTTTAATGCTTCTGCAATTGCGATTTGAGATTTCCAATCTTTTTGATCGTCATATTTAACAATATTAATATAATCTACAACTCCCATTGTAAAATTATTATGTTTACTATTAAACATATTACAATAATGATCAATTCTATTTAAGGAAATGGCCGCATCATCGATAATAAAGAATTGTCGATCCAATTTTTCTGGTTTATTAATTTTAAAATCTTTTTCAAAGCTGTCAAAATCATAATCATTTTTTAATTTAGTTAATTTTGCCTCAATAAAATCTGTCTTTTTATAGAATGTTTGACATTTACTTTCCGCTATTTGTATTTTTTGGTTGTCACTTAATTTATTTTTATAAATATCAAGAAATGGAACGTTACTTACAATACTAAGAAGTCTATCTTGAACTTCTTTATATCTCATTTCAATTGTAAAAAAAGCTACAGTACTTCCTTGTATAAATCTTTCAATAGCACAATTTAAACTAATAATAGATTTTCCAGAACCTCTTCTTCCACCTAATAAAACTAATTCTTGTGTTGCAAATCCACCATTTACTGCATCATATTCAGCACTAAGTCCTGAAGGAAATAAAGTAAAATCGTCTGATGTAGGAAAAAATTCTAAATCTGCAACGTCATAAAGTTCTTCAGAAGTTGGAATAGCATTATTCATACTTAATAAATGATCTTGAAATTTATCAATAATTTCAATTTTTTCTAAATCTTCTAAATCGTCAACAAATTTATCTAAAAATGTAATAGTTTCTTCTCTAACGAAGAAATCTTGTAATTGACTAACCAAAAAATCATTTTCTATATTAGGTACATAATTATCTTCTCCTAATATTTGGGATTCAAGATATTCTTGTATAGCTTCATCTTTATTAATCATTATCATTTCTTCCACTGATGGAAGTTTAAGATGTGCTTTATAAAAATTTTCTATTTTTGAATATAACCCAGTATTAGCTCCTGTAAAAAATTGAGGAACTAACTTTGTAAAAAAATCATGATTTTGAGTTTCTAAAAGTTTTCTGATAGTGACTTTTTGTAGATCTAGTGCCATTAATTACCGTTTTCATGTCTAATTGGAAAAAGTTGATGTCGAGGAAGTTCTCTGTAGTGACTTTGATCTCCCATAATTGCTATTAGATAAGTTTCTCGTCCATAACGAGCAATATCTTCTTGATGTCTTGCTATTTCATGTTTCATAGCAAAAGCTTTACATGATCTACCATTATCGTATTCCCAATAAATATTCCAGTGAACATCTTCTTGTCCTTCAAATTCTTCTCCAAATTTTTTACGAGCTTCTTTAATAGCGGAAAGTTCAACATAACGAGAACGATAACTTTCACTATGATACTGAATCCACTCTTCATCAAATACATCTTGGATAGTTGCGAACTCACTAGTATTAGAGACAAAAACTCTGTCTCCAATACTAAATTTTACTTCTAAATCTTGAATAATATGATCAACTTTAGCTGCCCCTTTCTTTTTTCTTGCTCTTAGGGGTATTCCATGACTTAAAAGTACCTTTTTTATACGTTGAGGAGTGAGATAAAGTTTCTGTGCAAGTGCAGACATACTTTCTCCCTCTTCATATGAAGAAATTATACTTAATTCTTCATTATGGGTTAATGATTTATGTCGTGCTTTTGTTTTTAATTCTTTAGTACGTGCTTGTTTATCTCGAAATTCACTTATAATTGTGTCTATTCTTTTTGTATTATAAGCAATACCTAGATGTTCACAGATTGATTTTTTTGTCTTATTTGTTTTTAGCATCCAGATAGCTTGTCTTACTTTAGCTTCTGGTATTTCAATAGTTTTAGCCATAATTTATATTATACTTTATAAAGAGAGGAGTAGTCAAATTAAATATATTTTTATTCATCATTTTCTTGTAGTTCAGCTACCCTTTTTTCTAAATAATTTTTAACCACTATAAGTGAATGATCTTGTTTCGGATTTTGTTCTACCATAACCTGTATAAATCCTAATTCTGATTTTAACCCTGATAGAACTACGTACTCATGACTGCTTAGCATAGGATTACCCCTTTTGATTAATCAAAAAAAAACCGACAGTTAAAAATTCTTAACTATCAGTTTATATTTTACCTTATAAAAGGCAATTAGTCAATATAGAAATTACATTAATTTGTATATAACTATTAGATTAATGAGTTATCAAATCGTCATCTGCAAAATAAAGATCAGAAACACTATTTCGGAGTAAACCAGTTTGTGTATAAACATTAGTAAACCCACTTCGAAATATTTTGTTATTTCTATAAATTTTCTCTACTACAAAACTTGTTTCGTAAGCGACTAATAATCTTTCAAATTCGGGAGCGCTTTTATTTACATTAGGATAGAATTTATCTATCAATGTTCCATAATAAGTTAATCTTTCAACTTCAGGAAGTGCTAATATATAATCTATAGTGTTTTCTTTAATTTCATAAAGATTCATAAAACATGCCCCCAATGGGAAAGTAAAAAAAAAGCGACGAATGAACCGCCGCCTTCTCTTTGTGATTTTAAGTAGATTACTCTGCCGATTTCGGCGTGTAATCCGCAGCACTTAACCCACGACGGGTAAGCACAGTCTTGACTCCACGTACAGTCTTGCCAAAATGTTCGGCAAGTTGCTCAACGGTTTGATCAATCATACCGTCGATTCCCTCGTAAGGATCGCTCTTAGAAGCCTTCTTATCTCGTTGTGGTGCCTTGAGACCCATGCTGAGAAGCTTTCCGCGAACGGAAGCTACTGTCTTACCGACAGAATCTGCAATTTCCTCAAGATAGCTTCCACCCTCGACCATAGCACTAATAGTGCTCTCTTCGTCGGCGGTGTAAGTCTTAGGCGTAACCTTCTTCTCAGCAGGCTTAATGTGCTGAGTCATCTCTAGTGAGAGAGCCTTACCATTGATCTGGCGGGCGGTGAATTGGCCATCTGCAAAAGTTTCGGCAATCTCTTCAGCGGTGTTAACGCCGGAATTATCCGAAAGAAATGAACTGAGTGCCTCAGTTTCCTCGGTTGAGAAAACTGGAGCTGCTCCAGGCTTCTTCGGTACATCGTGACCTAGCTTGCGCAACTTCGCCGTTACTGAACGGCGAGGAAACTCAAACTCATCACATAGCTCTTGAATCACTGCTTCAGTGACTCCAGGGCTGGCGGCTGACTCCATGCGGGCAACCATTTCGTCTGTATAATCAAACTTACTCATATAAGTATTTTCCCCTCTATTTGGTGGTGTGTAGTTGGTTATTTCCAACTCTTTTATGATTATAACTTTATATTCAAGAAAAAGCAAGAAAAAAGTTAAATAAATGTGGTACTGGTTAAAGCTTTCCGTTCACTATATCTCCTCGGTTATCCCAATAATTGATAATTTTTATACCTAATTGTTGGGCCTTGGACATTTTGGAACCAGCTGCACCAGTATCCGAAGTAATCAGAGCGTAGCAGTCTTTAGTGACTGTGTTAGTGACGTGAAAATTGAACTCAGTTAATATATCGGAGAGTTCATTTCGTGTCATATC
>TARA_R110002110_G_scaffold3458_6_pt1 | contig 23656 bp, 28 predicted proteins | sample TARA_R110002110 | Tara Oceans TARA_R110002110 (sample SAMEA4397330) | marine metagenome | biome: Polar Biome; feature: [SRF] surface water layer (ENVO:00010504); material: water (ENVO:00002006), including particulate matter (ENVO:01000060) such as... | depth 5 m
TAGTCAGCACAAGGTACTTTTTGCCCATATAATGTCATTGAAACTAATGTAAGAAGTGTGATTAATATTTTTTTCATTTTATTTTATTTTATTTGGTTAAACATTCGATGTATTATAGTATACGTAGAATTTATCTTTGTAGTTACAGGTTGTAAGGATTATTTAGTTATAGTATTTTTAATACTACAAAGATAATAAAATTAATTTAGAATACCAAGATATTTATAATAAAAACAATATTATGCATTTTCTTAAAAACATGTTAAGTAGCGGAAGTAAAGTATCAAGTAAAAGAGTCGTAACATTTATATGTCTATTATTTATGGTAATAGGGTATGTAGCTAATCTATTCTGGAATTTTGAAGTAGCAGCCAATATGTATGAATCATTACAATGGATTGTAATGGCTGGGTTAGGGTTTACAGCCTCCGAAAATTTTGGTAACACACCACCACCAGAACCAGTAGAACCGGAAGAGCCAACGCCAACCCACACAACTGTTACTCATGAATATGACCATGGTCATAACGAAGAAGATATCTAAAAACCCATTTAATCCTTTGACATATTTGTATTTTCATCCTATTATTTTAATATGGTAAATAAAAATACAACAAATTCTAAGAAGAGTTTACGACACCAACCAATCCCATTTGTAATTAGCACTTTTGATGAGAGATATTTTATCGTGGATAAATTATTAAATGACATAAATAATCTTTTTGACCAGTCTATAGTATTTTTAGCTAGTGAAAAAAAAGAGTATAATAGTGAACATAAAAATATTATATTTAATCATTTAAAATATGATAATAACCCAAGAACCAATAACTTAAAAAACGAATGTCAATCATGGGGACATAGATTATTTAAGAGCCTACAAAATTTAAAAGAGAAAGGTCATGAATATGTTATATGGTTATGTGATGATACACGTATTAATGAAGTTAACTATGACTATGACCTTGTAGAGGTAATGAAAAAACATAAAATAGATAGATTTCATTTAAGTAATATTACAACACGACTTTATAAATTAGAAAATTTTGAAGGTGATTTAAAACGCATCAATCCAAGCTCACAATACTACTCCAGCCATCAAATATCTTGTTGGAACATCGATTCTTTATTAAAAGTAACATACCCTACTGACAACGCGGGGAAACACGAAGGAGAGGCAGGAAATAGAGCTAGAAATCATAAAATGTTATTTACATGCCACCAACCACCAATTTACCAAGCAATGAATAATTATAGGGAACAACACGGTGGATTTGCTCTGAAAACTGAAGAAGAGGTTAATGGCCATATAGAGAAACTAAAAGACCACCAAAACTTTAACTAAGAAATATGAAATTAGGGGAATTAGCACGAAAACACGGAACAGATAAACTAAGTCATGGTTATATTAACTATTATGATAAATATTTTAACCAACTAGACATAAAAAACTTATTAGAAATAGGGGTACGTGAAGGATGGTCATTAAAAATGTGGTCAGAATATTTACCCAGTAGTAATATATATGGGATAGATAATTTTATTGATATCGCTGTAAGAAATGTGGATAAAGAAAAATTAATTTCCTCCCTAGAAACTGATAAAATTAAAATATGTGTGGGTGACCAGACAGACGAAAAATTCTTAACTGAATTTAAAGATAAAAATTTAGATGTTATAATTGATGACGGAAGTCATAGAATGCACCATCAACAACTAAGTTTCATTAATTTATTTCCTATGTTAAATTCGGGTGGTATCTATGTCATAGAAGACCTACATACATGTAATAATCAAAATTATTGGGACCCTAACTATAAAAATGAGAAATGGACCACATTAAACTTTTTAAATAGATTAAAAACAGGAGAGTTTGATTCTCCACATCTAAAAGACGAAAACCAAATAAATAAAATTGTAAAAGATATAGATAATATAGAGATACATATAAATAAAATTGCTTTTATTAGTAAAAAACAAAAAACCACTTAATAAGTGGTTTTTTAATATCTATATATGTAGTTAATTAATCACTAGATTCACAATACGCTTTCGCTAAACCAGCTCTTCTTGACCAAGGACTACCCGCTTTTTTTGCCTCGTCCCAACACCCTTTAGAACAACCATCTTTATATCCATGGTCTACACACCATTTATGAAACACACCTTCGGTTCCTCTTTTTTCTATATCCTTATCTACTTTTTGCATCCAGTCGTCACCTTCAGTTAATCTTAATCTTCTTTTTAATCTAGAGATTAATCGTGATTCATTCACACCATGAGCAATCTTAGCAAGTTCATCTACTAGTTGATGATAATTGATGTTACCATCAGAGTCCATCATACCATTCAAGTCATCTATCAGTTTCGCTATACCTTCAGCACAAGACCCTGGATTTTCTTGTTCAGTAATACTTTCCATCCACGCATCTTCATCATCCGAACCTGGTTGGTCTGTTACATTTACATTTAATTGTTCTTCTTCACCATTACCCTCTTCTAGTTCATCCTCTCCTTCAATATCCTCTTTTTCGAATATTTCTTTATATTTTGCGGTAGGAGTACCCATCAAGCCAAAATTATGGCCATTACCGTTCGCTGCTCCTTGAGCGAAATTCTCTTTGACCAACTTCTCGATTAAAGACACAAGCTCTGTTTCTGTTATTCTTACTTTTTTCATAATTGGTTAACTATTTGAAATTTTATTTGTTTACTATAAATATCTACTTGTTGATTAGAAGTTGCCTTGATATCAATGTAGTATTCGTTAGGTATCATCCAAGAGGTGTCTAAGAGGAAATAGTTATGTGTAAAGGACATATTTACCGGTGACCAAGGTATTACCTCCACTTGTGTAGTTCCTTGTGTCACATAAACCCTATATTGCAAATTATCCACTAAAACTTGTTGTGATACAGTGTAAGGGACTCTCGTTGAGATAAATACTTTTCTGGTTTCACCCGTTGATATTTTTTCGTTTTCTTTAACACCAGAAACTGAATATCCGTAAATTTTAGGGGTCCCCGCATTAACTCCTATATTAAACGCATTATCATATATAATAAATTCATTTGTTACCGGAGGTTGTGGTATACCATTAATTGTTATGTTACTCCAAATATCTTCATATTCTACTGGTGGCTGTTGTCCTAGTGGTAGGTTTGGTATAGCTAAGTCGATATAGTATGCACCACACGTTAAAGTAGTGGAAGTAAGTGTTAATTGTGTTACCCCATTACAATCTACTATATTTACCATAGGTTGTGTATCAGAACACATCGGATTACCATTATAATCATAAAGATATAAAAATAATCTATTTGGTATGTTGAGGTTAAAGTTACCCCTATCATCACTTATTACGTCATTATAATCTGTTTCTAAAAATGGTTCATAAAAAGTCTGAGTATACTTAGTGAAAAACCCGACAGAATATGCCTCAGTAAGACCAGTTAAGTTTTCAAAGGCAGGTAAAAAAGCAATACCATAAGTATTCGCGGAGATAGTACTGGTAGCTGCAGTTAATAGTTCGTTAACTTCTCGTGTCAGTTTGGTAGAACATAAATTTATATTTTCATTCCCATTATCAAAGTACTGAGTTGCAAGAGGGGTAAAACTAGACCCCAAAGTATTCAGATAAGTTCCCGGAAAAGTCCAACCAACAAGTGTGGTAGCAGAAAACCAATGACTAGGACGTGTAGAGTGAGTAATATCAAACTCAGGTTCAAACATACCTACATTACGTTGGTAGTCATACCCCACACCTTCACTCCAGCTACTCCCCGAAACCGCCTTAAATAACATTAAAGTAAATGATGTCGCTCTTCTTGTATCACCCACTAAAACTTTATCGTTTAATAGAGAATCATCAAAGTTAGAAGTATTTACCATTTTTAAACAATGAGTTGTAGCACTATTTAATAGTAAACAACAGGAATCTATCTTATTTTTTATATCATCTAAATCTAAATCAAATAAAAATCTACTATAACCATTTACAGCTGTATGAGAAAAACCAGTTACCCCATCACAAGTATGACCAGAGTAACCAGTATAAGTACATTTTTTAGCAACATTTTTTCCATAAAAAATTTGTGTTACAGGGTTTTTCGCGGTATTAGTTTTACTATTCGCGATAATCGTATTGTTCTTACTAAAATATGACCTAAATATTGACATAGACTTTCTTTATAATATAAATATCAATTAATTCTGATATTTTGATTTAAAATATTTTGAGGGGCATCTTGTAGTAATTTTGTTAGTTCTTCGACTGTAGTCCCATCATGTGCTTGACCAACAGGAGACATTCCTGGGTATGCGTGAGTATGACTTGAAGTGTAACTTACAATCTTACCAAGCAATTCCATTAACTTCTCTCCTCGTACCAGAGAATTAGTTTTACTATCTATGTCGACAATAAATTTTTCCTGGTCGATACCATAATTAGTATCCAGAATAATAGGCCCGTTTATATCTGCTGATTGATAAGAAAATAAATATATTTTTTCTGAACCAACAGATACAATACCTTGTTGGGTATCATGTTTTTTAATTTCTTGAATTTTTTCTTTTTTAGTTGAAGTAGGGACCTCTCTTTTGCCAGCATTGGATGTAAAACACAATCCCATTCCCGGTGTCTCCACACCTTCTTGAAGAATTAATAACTTTAAGTCGTTACACCAAGTCTTTTCAACTGACCAGTTAGGGAATGCACCACCACTAGGTTCACTTTTTTCCATTCTTTCTAAAGTAGTAAGTTGGGGTCTAAAATAGAGGGGGTGTTGTAGTAAAGGGAAAAATATACTAGGGTTATTAGTGTCTACAGTAGGGTTAAAAGTCTTTGTACAATTAGTTACAGGGGCCATCAACTCCTCCCAGAATCCTTTATCTACTTGATTTATTACATTATTGATGATAGTAGAAACTTCTTCCAGTGTAGCGATGTTTGTAAATCTGACCACACAAAAAAGATTATTTAAAGCACCTACACCCCCTAGAAATGTTGGGTTTGCTGCGTTAGAAGCCACAATAGGTGGTGGGACAACCGTCATGGGCTCAAATTCCGACGATAAATATGGTTTATTGGTTACTGGTGATGTATAAGGTAATTTATAGATTGTGATATTACCAGAAAATGGTGCGAGAGGAAGACCCCCCATATCTATATAATATTCTATTAAACAATTTAGATTTGCATCCTCAATCTTTACCTTTTCTACTTCCTTCTCTTCCTTAGTTAAAGTTTGTGGGAACGTATTGACTTGGATGAATGTGGGTTTACGATTAAATTTTGGTCTAGAACTAAATTTTTTATTTGGTATAAACTTACCGGAACGGATTAATATCTGTGGATACCAATCTTCTACTGGTTGGTCAGTTTCATCATTGATGGACTTTTCCCGCATACCTAACACTACATCACAATTATCTCTACCTACTAACGCGATATCATCCGGATTAGGGAAACTTCCCTTACCTTCTGGTAATGGAATACCTTCTGGAGCGAAATCCGGCAGTCGTTTATTTTGTATACCAAAACTAGTATTTTGTTGACCACTACTATAATTATCTCCTTTAATTTGTCCTGGTTGGGATATCATTGGGCCCAAATACTCTTGATTAACATTATCCCTAACGGTCTCAAAAGAAATTAGTTTTATACCTTCTGATTTTCTCGGTATTACATTAATATGTAGGGGCAAAAAGGGGTCAAAAGTATGTGGGTCCTCAGGAGACCAAGGTTTATATTTACCCTCCCTATCTAATTTTTCTATAGCTTTAATAGGGTCATTAATTTTAGAACTCGTCACACCCTCACCCTCAACCAATAAGCCTCTAATCCTTCCAGACCTTTGAGGGTCGTTATTATCAACACAAACACCAAATCGTATTAATTGACTATAGGTAATACCTATCCCTCTATTATTATTATCGTGTATGGGATTATCAGCCATTATTATTTCTTTTATCTACTTCTTTATCTAAGGTATTAAATTTACGTTCTATGACCTCTAAATGGTTAGTTAAATCTATAATAATACCCTTAGTCTTATCAAATTCTTCTTTTAGAACTTTCATAACTTCTAAAATTTCTTTAGTTGGTTTATCTTTATATTCTTTAAAAAATTCCATAACTATTTTATAACTCCATCTGCTTGTGTAAATGGCACTATAGTCCCAGGACCAACTGGGGTTATGACTTGTCCATTCATTATTACGGATGATACTGCAGCATTTTCTGTGGCCTCTTCATCTATTGATTGTATCAGTGAGAATTGAGAAAGTAAAAATACATTAGGTGAACCATCAGGCATATCGCCCACAGGGATTCCTTGTTGTTGTAACTTACTAATCATTCTCTCAAAAGTACCTAACGCACTAGTACCAGGTCGTAATTTTGCCGCTGACACTAGGAAAGGAGGAACACCAAAAGGAATATCAGGCATACTTGCCATTAAAGCTTTAAGAATGGCATCAAATATTTCTTTACAATTTTTAGCTTCTTGTAATTCTACAATTAGAGGTAATAAAATATCTAATAATTTTCTTATCATTCTAATCTTTTTCTTAGTTTTCTCGTCTAATTTTCTCTTTATTAACTCTCTAATCATTTTTAATAATTGCTCTTTTGCCAATATCAACAATTGTCTAGCTACTTCAGCTAGAATTTCTTTAATTACACGAATAAAAACTCTTTTAAATATTTTCGACCACATCTCTAATGAGTTAGGCATAGTCTGTGATTGATTTATAAGTTTAGCGGTTAAGGCTACAGGGAGTATACCCTTAGGGCTCATTATACAATAAGCAAGTATTTGGGGTAACTTTTTAATTAAATTTTCTTTAAAATCTATTTCTACAGGTAAACTTATAGAACCTAAAGTTAAATCATAACCAGATTTAGATGCAGAATGGTTGGCAGCTCGTTGTAAAGTAAGATTAAAGGCAGCCATTTGTTCTTTAGGTGAGAAGGTAGCTAAAATTTCGTTAACACCCTTATCGATAATAGAATTATCTATAGGGATGTCTAAATTACCACAACTCTGTAATGTTAAAACATTTTTTGATTTCCTTGTAGCTTCTAGAGTTATATTTCTCTCTTCTTCTGTACTGAATTCGAAGAAACTATCATCATCATAGAGTTCTGATAGATGACTTAAAGAGTCCGTATTAACTTCATTTAAATCAGCACCATCACAAGACTCTAAGATATTCTCTATCGAGTTTAAAAAGTTCTCTAACCCTAATAAATCCTCCCATGTAAATGATTGATTTCTAACACTCATAAACCCACTCAAAATCTCCATTAAAGCACCTAATAGGTTCTGTATTTCAATTAAACGAATATTTTCAAAGTAATCCTTCAGTAACTCAATAAAGGTAAATTTTTCAGCACCGACTACTGGTGCTATTACAGGAGAATTTGCTAATATAGCAGATGTTGGTGCTGTTTGGTAATTTTGTTGTGCTGGGTCTGGGTCAGTTTTATAGTAAGGGTAAATTTCTATTACGGCATCTGTTTGAGGTAGTACGGGAGGTATAAGAAGTATATCAAACAACGCTCTACCACTTCTACCATATATAGTTTGTCTGGTAGACGGTCCATTACCACTAGGAAAAACCGCTGACGTGTTATTAAAAATAAGCTCTCTTAAAAATCTATTTACTGGAAAAGGTGATGCACCAACTGGATATGAGGACAAAGGAACTTGTTCATACATATATTTTCCCACATCACTATTAGGGTCATTAAATAATTGTTTTAATAAATCTATTTCGGAAACCCTTAGAGTTATAGGGTTAACTAACCCATCACCAACTACGGGAATCAGCATAGTTAAATCACAACCAAAAGCTTTTATTATCTCTTCATATAAGATGTCGTCTATTCTAGGTATAACTTTTTGGACAGCATTTTTAATTATACTATTTAGTGTACTTAACCATGGATTTGAAGAAATATCTAAATTAAATTTTTCAGCGAAAGCCTTTTTTGTCGTCTTATATATACCATCTTCAGTTTTATTTCCTCTTAACTTTTTTCTTTTTGCGGCTCTAAAAGCTTTTGCTTTAGAAGACTTATTCTTTATAGTCTTATAAGCTTTAAGGTTTTTTATAAGCTCTAGAAGAAAGGGTAAGGGATTACTAGTAATATTTCTTAAAGACTCTAAGGTATTCTTCCATGCCTCGAGATTTTCTCTATTCTTAGCTTGGTCAGTAGTGTCTAAAAAGGCCATTATTCCTTGAACCTTCCCGAATATCTCTTTTTGTTGTTCTATAGCGTCACCCGGTTGTCTTGCTGCCATTACATTTTATAGTTTACAGTGGTATCATTATCGTCAGATTTTTGTACTAATTCAGTAATTTTTTCTCTAATATCATCACTTAAATTTAAGTTACTACTTTCCCCCATATTTTTGGTTGTGATGGAGGTTAATAATTTAGATAATTGTAATTTTTTTTCTATAGCTGAGTCTATAATTTTTTGTTGTTCTTTAAGGACTGGACCAATTAACGCCATATCACCAGCTTCTTTCATAAAACTAATCATTTTGTTTTGGATTCTAATAGCAGTGGTACGTTGTTCGACACATTCATTATATATCTCTTGCATTAAACTTAACGCACTTTCATTAGTAAACTTAATTTCTTTTCTTTTCGGTCTTGGCATATTAATAAATATTAAATATTTATTTATTTATCTATTAAAGACTGAAGTATATTACGATATAAAATTCTATAAGGTTTTAATGAGGTTCTTATTTCTTTAGTTGTCAACCCGCTCATCTCACGAAGTTGGTATAATATGATGTTCTTATTAAACTTATTCCCTTTCCCAGCTATGAATATGGTGTCATAATTCTCGAAGACATCAATCAAACAAAAACCAATTTTTTCCTCATTTATACTCAATCTATTATCGTTAATAAAGTCTTTAATGTCTTGCATTAAATCTCTAATTAATTGTTCTGTAGGCATAACCTCATCACCATCGATAAAATAAATCATATCTTCCCTTTGTTCTACAACATACGATATGTCTTCATAAGAAATCTTTCTATTCTGTTCTCTATGGTCTTTCATTATCTGACCCATAAGATAATTTTTACATATAGTACCAAAATACGAATACGCTTTTTTACCTTTAGCAGGCTTAAATTTTTCCATTTTAGTGACTAAAAAAGAAAGAGTGTCGGTATGTATATCCCTAAACTCCATATTGGGTCGATAGAGTTTATAACGTCTTATAATACTATCAATCATCTTAACCAAAGGGTCACGTAAAAAATCATTATAAACTGTATTTTTCTCATTCCAGGTAGAAGCTGTTAAAAAAATTCTAACAGCTCTTTCTTGGTCAGGACCAAAATATTGTTTAGTTAGTGGTTTTCTTCCCATAACCTTTACTCAGTATACTCTAAATTTCTGTCCTTAGTGAAGAAATATTCCTTTTTAGATAAATCAATCCAAAATTTAGCTTCATCCTGACCTATCTTCATTTCAGGACTAAATTTATAATTCCAGAACAAGGAATTCACTCTTTGATTTGTATGCTTATACCCAACTTTAGGTATCGTCATAATCACTGTATCATTATAAGTAGCTCGTAATATAAACTCATAGTTAAAAGTTAACTTCATGGAAGGTTTTAACCCACCGACAGACTCAAATTTATCTTTTCTCATTATCATTCCACTAACTTGAAAATTTTGATACTTTAACGCTGTATTATTATCTAAGAAACCTAGTTCTTCAGAGAATCCCATCGCCCATAGAGCTTCATTGGTAAAACCTATAAATTGACCTTGTTCGTCAGTATCCACCACTAAAGGTAAGAACACATCTACTTCAGGGTAAGATTCTATATACCGTTCAAACTGTTTAAACCAAATATTAGAATATTCATCATCATGTTCTAAAATAGTGAAAAATTCTGTTTCTGTTTTTTCCACACCTAGATTAACTTGACTACAAAAATCACTTTTATCTTTATTATAAATGATTTCAGTGTCTATATCAGTAGGTAATGTCCACCCATCAAAGAAAGACTTATTATCGTCATTTTCTTTACAGATTATACTTAATTTATTCGGTTTTACCAAAGATTGTTCTATACTCTTTATAGCTTTGGCAAACCACTCTTCAAAATTTCCTTTAGTGTCGTGTACTGGTAATATTATTGTTATATCTTTACTATTCATTTTTTTAAATATTTTCACCTACAGGTGTTAGTTTATTAATAGCGTCTTCCATTTCTATTGTTCTTTCTTGAACAATATTACTAAAAAATGCAACTATAGATTCTTCTTGATTTTGTTCGGCCATACTTTTTACAGTCCCTTCCATTTTTTCATGTAAGGCAACTGGTACATTATCCTCTAACCAGTTTTTCATGTAAGTTCCTAATATTTCTACAATCTTCGCCTCATCAAATGACCAGATACCATTTTCGTTTGTAATCCAATCAGGCTTAAGGATTGGTAGTGTACCGATTACCGGAGTCTTACACATCATAGATTCGATTGGAAATGTACCAAAAGCTGAAATTCTATCAACCCAAACAGAAACACAACATTCACCTAAAGATTCCGCAAATTCTCTATTACTCATATTTCTCATATCTTTAAATGTAACCCACTTAAATTGTGGATTTAAGATATAAAAAGTTTTAATAATTTTCATTGTATCTCTAGGGTCCCTAGTATGAATAGCAACTATTGGTTTCTTTGGTTTATCTGAATTTTTAAAGTAATCCGGTATAGAAACAGGAACAATACTAGTCTTTATACTAGGCATTATACTTTTAATATAATCTTCTTGTACTTTAGAAGTCGTAATGGCTTGGGTTACACCGTAGTTAATCCACGAAGTACCAGGAGTTAGAGTCTCAAAGATATAATCATAAGCTTGACATAAGATTATCTTACTACAAGGCATTTTTACTATCTGTTCTAATACATGGCCATATAATTCTGGTATTATCACAAAATCTTGAGGACCTACTTTTAATTCTCCACCCTCTATAGTTGTATGAGGAAGGTCCGCATATTCCGCGTCCAACCAATCCCCCACACCCTTAAATTGAGTTTTTTCATACATAATAGAGGCATTGTATCCCTTATTTCTTAGGTGTTTCACTAATTGATAATTCATCATTACTGAGGCTGCCCCTCTCCCATCAGTATCTTGAGTTAAAAAATAAATGCTAAAGCTTTTATCTTTTATTTTCTTTAGTCCGTTTTCTAGCTGTTTTAATTGTTGTTCCATTTTAAATTACAATTTTTTAATTATTTTATATTTTATTAAGGTATTTAGAGAAAGTTTATAAGGTATAGATAATTTATTAAGAGAAATAACCCCTAAATTCTCATCCACATCCTCTACAATGTTACACGTAGTATCTAATAGCAATTTAAAAAATTCAAACTTTGGTAGGTTGATATCAAATTTAGTATCATCTTCTTCGTTAACCATTTGAATTTGTTCTAGGAATTCCTCCATATCGAAATACAAAGCTTCATTACCTACTGTCAGTTTTAAATTACTTAATTTTTTCATTCTCTAAAAGTATATCTTCGAAAGACTCGATGTCCTTCAAACTAGAGGTTATTAAATTTATATTAGTACTCATCTCATCTTCACTAATAATCACTAGTTTTTTATTTTTGGGTTTAGCTTCTATAATGTTTGGGTCAGTTGTTATAAATAAGTCCGTCTCTTCCCACAATTCATTTATTTCCGATATTGTATAAAACTTAATTTCATCACAACAACAACCATATTTAGCTAAAAACCACAGTGTAGAAGCTCGTGATTTTCCAAAGTCATCACTAACTACTCTTAGTTTATAATCTAAAGGCATAGATTTGTAAAGGTAAACAAGATGTTGTATGACATTATGGTGTTGTTCTCTTGCTTGTCCAAATATTTCCATAGGTGCTTCTTCATATAAAAAAGTGGATAATTCTTCAGTGTTTTCAAAATGAACATACTTTAATAAATCATTACAAATTACATCCGACTTAACCTCCTCATAGTATTTTTCGTATACTAATTGAAACCTCTCCAACACATCTCTTAACACCCCATTTATACTTACACTAATTTTCATATTTAAACCTAATTACAAATATTATTTTTGTAAAGAATCAAAAACTCTTTCTATTTTAGCGACTAGTGGATTTCTAACTACGTCTGATTTAGTAAATTGTACACAACCTATTTCTTCTAGTTTAGTAAAGTGCTCCATTAAAAATGTTAATCCGTTACCACCCTTAGAATCTTGTTGTCTTTCATCACCTAAAAATATCATCTTAGAGTCTTTCCCGAGTCTAGTCATAATAGTTCTTATATTTTCTTGAGAGATGTTCTGTGCTTCATCTATTATAATAATTGACCTATCTAAATTTATGCCTCTCATATAGGCGATAGGCATCTCCTCTATAGTTTTTAATTCTCTTAATCTAGAAGTAATAGACTGTCCGACCAACTTCTCAAAGTTGTGTACAAAAGAAAACATAAAAGGTTCCATTTTTTCACGTAAATTTCCCTTTAAGAAACCAATTTCTTCATTTTTAAGTGTGGTGACTGATTTCACAATTACAATTTTTCTGTATTTAGTAAAACGTTTAATTAATTTTAATGCTTCTGCACAAGCAAGGAATGTTTTACCCGTACCAGCAGGACCAGAACATATAATAACTTCTTTTTCCTTAATTGCGTTAACTAATAATTTCTGATTTTCTGTTTTACACTTAACACGAATAGTCATAGTGTCAGTCATCCTAGTTTCTTCAGTATTATTCTGGTAAATCCATTCTTCTACTTCCGCTTGTTCCTCCTTAGATAACTTTTTACTTTTTCTCCCCATAATCCTTATTATTTTTCATAGTGCTCTAACCAATACTCAACCATTTCATCCATCATAGATTCAAAAGTGTAGTTGTGTGACCAACTTAAAGCATTCTTTATTTTTGAACAGTCACCCCTAAGGTGTTCCAATTCTTCAGGTCTAAGGTATTTCCCATCAACCTTAACATAATCTTCCCAGTCTAAACTCAAGGAACTAAAAACATACTCTACTAAATCCCTTACTGTGTGTGATACACCTGTAGAACACACAAAATCATCAGGTACATCATGTTGTAATATTAACCACATAGCTTCTACATAATCCTTAGCATGACCCCAATCCCGACTGGCATTTAAATTACCCAACCTTAACTCATTAGATAAACCTAATTTTATTTTTACAGCTTCTTTTGCTACTTTATTTGTTACAAAATTAATTCCTCTTCGTGGTGACTCATGATTAAATAATATCCCATTAGATACGAACATCCCATAGGAATTTCTATAGTTTCTACAAATGTTATACCCATAAACTTTTGCACATCCGTATGGAGAAACTGGATTTAACGGAGTTGTTTCTCTTTGATATCCATCCTCATCCATATTATTACCAAACATTTCTGAACTACTTGCCTGGTACATTTTAATTGTAGGGTCGGTTAACCTAATAGCTTCTAGTAAATTTAAAACCCCAAGTCCAGTTACATTAGAAGTATATATTGGTTGGTCAAAACTAATTCTCACATGTGATTGTGCCCCAAGATTATATATTTCATCTGGTGCACATTTTTGGATAACATTTATAATCGAAGAGAGGTCCGTTAAGTCTCCATAAACTAAATTTAATTCCTTAAAAACTTCATCTGGTATTCTTGCTGTCTGATTTTCTGCAACAGAATTTCTTTTTAAAATGCCCCACACCTCATAACCTTTATTTAATAAAAATTCGGCAAGATAAGAACCATCTTGTCCATTAATTCCAGTAATAAGAGCTATTTTTGACATATAAATTATTTATCTAATACAAAAGTATAGTCATTATTTTTTCTATGTAAAAGACTATAACCCTTCGATAGTAAAGAACCTATGATTAAATTATAATCTTCATTACTATTAATTTTATGTGGGTGTAGTTCTACAGACAGATAGGTGGGCAAAATATTATTATCTAACATATGAGAAATAACCCCAAACTCCGAACCCTCGATATCCATTTTTAGTAAATCTATATGGGTATGTCCTAAGTCCTTCATTATGGTAACTATATCTTTTATTTCCACTTCAATAAATGAAGAATTTTGGTCCTTAGAGATTAAGGAATGTGACACATGGTTTAAATTAATAGGTTGGTAAAATTTTAAGGTACCACACTCAACACCAACCCCGTAAGGGTAAAAATGTAACTGCTCTTTTTTAATGTCAGTATCAATAACATAATCCCAATACAAAGGGTCACCACCACCCAACTTATCATCTATAACTATATTTTTGTTATCCTCGATAACTGAATATATTAAATTAATATGTTCAAGAGAACGGGGTGTTGGGTCAAATATATGAACATTAGATTTTAATGTGGTGGCAATTTCTAAATCATGACTAATATCTTCACCAGCACCAACACAATATACTACACTATCTTTATCTAAATATTTTAAGTCTTGTGGGTAATAAAATCCCCCATAATTAGTACCAAATCTTTTTACCATATTTTTAAATTGGGAAATTCTTTTAAGTTTTTATGGTATATATTTTTAATAATACCATGGTTAGAAAAGGGTAAATAGTTAGGGTTGGTCTCAGGAGTAAACCATCTAGTAAAGTGAAATATTCTAGTAGTTTGGTCACACTTCTTCCAAAAACTAACTACTTTTTGTGGAAATTGAGTCCAGTCATTAAAATAAATATTTAATATCGGTTGGTCACCACCACCCTCTATCCCAGTATGGTGGTTAATTGAGATATATTTTTCTCTAAGTTCATGCAATTCATTAAAGGTTGATAGTGTAATTAAGGACGTTTTAAATAACATACAACCAGAGTTAAATCCAAACTTGTCCACATTATAGAGTGACGCCATTTCATCAAAAACCTCTTTATTCTTATCCCTTTCAAAAAATACACCCACTTTATTCGCTTCTCCATCACAGAATATCTTACCATCCAAATCTACCATAAAATTAATATCATTAGAAATCATAATATCACAATCTAGATACAAAACCTTTTCCCATTTTTTAAAATATTCAGTAAATAAATGGTATTTAATATGGTAGGAATGTTCACTAGCATCTACATCTTTCACAAACACCCCTATATCAGTAAACTCTTTAATTTTATCTTCTTCTAAATTATTTGCTATTAAACAAATATCATACTTCCATTTACCTTCTCTTAATACACTTCCTATTAGTGCTTTTGCTTCATTAATGTAGTTAGTGTCACACGCTAAAGCCAGTACGTATTTTTTAAGTTCTCTCATAGTCTTTTTAATATATTATTACACATAGATTCTAAACTAAAATAGTTTGAGTACACTTCTCTTCCTTTATTACTCATACGTTCTAACTCCTCATGAGTAAACGCACCCAGAATATTATCTAGCTGAGGTATTTGATTAGGTGTCACAATTACACAGAATTCACTCCAATCTAACTCATCTTCCCATGGTAAACAATGTTTATCAGATATATAAACTGGGATGGTACCGAATTGCATAGCTTCATACATTCTAAAAGAAGTAGTCCCGTAACCACGTGGACATAAAGCAAATATACTTCTACTCATCACATCCATAAATTGTTGTTCTTCATTTTTTGGTACGGCAGACCTCCAAAATCCACGTCCACCTATTACGTATTTGTTAGGTTGAGTGGTTAGTGGTTGGAACATTACCTGTCTTTTATGGGACAGAGTTCCTACAAATGACGCAAATAAGTCTCTAGGTTTAGGTATCGGATTTTTAATTGGTGAACACACTAAAGGTAACCATTTATCACCGAATTTGCCACCCGCAGAATAATGTAAGATGTCCAAGTCATAATTCTCTTTAATAGCATCATCATGCTGGGAAACCGCAAAGTACTTTAAATTCTTATCTAATGAATCGAGATATCTTTGTATGATTCCATCCTGATGCTTATTACCAATATATAAATCAGTCCACCAGATTGGTAAAAAATACCTATCACCTTCACTAAACTTTTCTATATTTTTCATAAAAAAGTTAAAAAAGTATTCTTCTATGTAAGCACCTTCATGATAGGGTGGGTACACATCGTAATTATGAAGATATCTTAAATTTTCAGTGTCCTTTATTATTTGTTTTTGTTTTTCTAAATCCATATTTTATTATCTATTTTTTGAGGCATTTTATTATTTAAAAGGTTGAAGATACTAGATACTTCTGTATCACTTAATTCTTTAGGTAAACATTTTATTAATGATTCCTTAGATTCTCTAAAAGATTTTCTTGCTTGTGTCCCAGATAAACCTTCGTCTCTACTAGTATGAATCGATACATCTACATTAAGAGGTAAATTTTTAGTTCTTTTTCCTACGTCCATTAAATCTTTTTCATTATCTAATCTATACCCTATTACCATGTTTATTTTTTGGTTAGGATTTTCCATAGCTATTTTATGTATTTCTCTTATTGGGGCTTTTATCGGAATAATAGTAACTTTAGGGTGTAAATATTTTTTATAGATGTTCCATATAAAAATAGACTGGCTCTGACTAACACCACCCCTTTCACCCTCACCAACATAGACCCTAACTTCCTTAGTATTTGGATTGTTATCTAAAACCCATTTTACTATATTAAAATGTCCTCTGGTGGGTGGTTTGAAAGCACCACCGAATAAAGTTAATGTTTCCGTATTGTGCATCACCATACCCCATTATTTATCTTCTCCAATCTATCTTTATCTAGTTCTAAATTTCCATCCACTACTTCTAGGAGATACTTTTTCATAGCTTGATGATAATTGACGTGACTTTTATAAAAAGAATCATTACTACTTGCATGTAGGTACTCTAAATCTTTTAGAACATTAATATAATTACCTTTTTTCATCCATAAGTAAGCAAATACCGCTACTTCAATGTAGTTAACATAACCCAACCAATCCTCAGAAACCTCTAAATATTTTTTACGAGGAACTAAATAGTTACCCCCATTAAAGAGATGACCCTCTCTAGGTATAGATTTTATATCTTCTTTACCCCATATTTTAGGTGTGAATTCCCACCTATTACCATTAACAATACTTGTAGACGGATTATAGATTGTATTTTCTTCTAATTTTGTATTTTGTAGTACTTTTATATAACTTTTTGGTAAGAAATTATCAGAATCTAAAAGAATACACCAGTCATTAGTTGCTTTTTCTAAAGCTAAGTGTTTATTATGGAAAGCACCTACATTTTTTTCGTTTCTATACAATTTAATATTTGGGTATTGTTGGCACCAGTCAGTTAATACGTCATATACATTTTTACCGTCGTATAGTTTAGTAGATGCATCATCATTTATGATAATCTCATCTACCATGTCATGGATTTCCTCTATTGCATCCGCAATAGTTTTAAATCTATTATAATTTGTTAATACTAAAGAAAATTTCATTTTATTTAATTTTATTTTAAGTTTAATTATTTTCTTTAATAAAGTAAATTTATAATGATATAGTTGTTAGTATTTTTTGTGTGGTATCAAAAGAACCCTGTATCGAACAATTATCCTTAAACCAATCCATACATGATTTTGACATTTCCTCCCACTGTGTCTGATTTATGTCAGCTATAGTACTTTTTAATTTTTGTGGTGTGTCTACACATATATAATGTTTATCTTTAATTAAGGGATTAAAATAATTTAAATCTACACCGGGAGTTATTATAGGTACCACACCTAGTGCCATAAGTTCAATCTCCCGATTACACTTAGGACCATACCCAGGTAAACATAAACCGAATTTAGATTTTCTTAATAAATCTAAGTATTGTTGTTGGGTGTATTTGTAGGGGACTATCGGGTGTCCTTGAGAAATTGGCATTTCGAATAAGTCAATACTTCTGGACCAGTCGGTCGACGTTCTTTTCTGGAACTGCACAGGATTCTCCACCTTACCTACAAAAATACTTTCAATAGAACGTCTTCCATAGGGTAAATATTCTTTTTTTCTATATTCTTCTAGAATTCTTGGCCTGCGACCCCAAAAAATCCAGGGAGAAGCTGTTGTAAAATTAGGCACTGTATTACCAAATAAACCAAATTTAAAGTTTGGTGGTAAAAAATCTAGTATAGGTCTATCATACAACAATATATTTCCTACACTGCCCACCCAAACGTTTCTAATGTTTGGTGTTGGAATTACCTCACATAGATTATTTTCGGCCCACATATCTAATAACTCTCTAAAAGTATCCCCACCATGACCATCATTAATAGGCTTCAGTATTTTCATTGGGCAACCTTTTCTTTTACAAAATCTAATAATTTAATTTTATTATCTAGACCTATGGTCCAGTTGGAGTGATGAACCAAAATATCCTTAGGCACTTCAAAATCCTGACCTATCCATTGTTTAGCGTTAGTTGAAACTGCTACTGTAAAGTATTGATTTCTAGGTAATCTTTTTTCCTTTAGATTTAAATTAAATCTTGTTTGGTTATTAAGTATATGATTCATTGCAGTTTGGTCGTGGTCAAACTTAGGGGTAATCTCTAGAACTATCTCCATAAATTTCTTTACTCTCTCATTTCTTTTCGCGATAAAAAAACCAGCACACCTACAAACCACATCATCTTGGAAAGCGATATCATACTCCCCTAACTCTGAAACCAAAGAATCTTTAAAATCCCCAAAAAACTGTATATCACAATCTGCAAACACAAAAGGTTCATCACTAGAATCAAAACTGTCTAATATAAGTTTAATTTTTTCCAACATAGTTTCGTTAAACCCAGTAGAATCATAATCCCCTGTTTGGGATAATTGGGATATTTCTTTTGCATGTAAGGTAAATGAATTTTGTAGATATTTTTTATAAGATTCTAAAAAATAATTTTCATACATTAATTTGTGTGAGTCCGAATAGAAGGTAAGTAAGTCCATATCATTAATTTAAAAAAGTGAATTTATATAGTTAGAAAGTTTGTCCGTTGGAGACCAACTTAGCTTATTAAGACTATCGTTATTTTCCCTTAAGGTTTCCCTGTAGTTACCGTGTTGTTCGGGTAAGTAAACACATCTAACACCCGTTAACTTCTTAAACATCCCATAAATCTCATTCATTGAGTAGTTTATGCCAGTACCTAACTCCCAAGCATCTTCATGAAAACCGTCGTACTGAGATATCCTTATTAACCCCTCAGCTATATCATCCACATGGGTAAAATCTCTTCTTTGATTACCATCACCTACAATCGTAATTGGCTCACTATCCCTAATTTGTCTTCTCCATATACCTATAACGGCAGCCCAAGGACCATCTATAATCTCATGAGGACCATACACATTATAAAATCTTGCTATATTAACATCTAAATTATAGGTTTTCCTATACATTTTACACACTTCCTCACCCAGATGTTTATACATTGCATAAGGGGATTGATAGGGGTCATGCCATTTGGATGAAGACCCCCCATAAATAACTTTTATATTATTTAGTCTAGCCCATTCACATACCGCTTCAGTACCCCGAAGATTAACCCTAAAAGTTTCTGTGGGATTACCAAAAGAAGGTTGTATCCTACTTAAACCAGCCAAATGAAAACACATATCAAAGTCACCACCCAGTTGGGTTATATTTTCGATATCGTAGTTATGGTATTCACAACCATCTATTTCATTGGATTTTGTTCCCGTGGAGTAATTATCTAAACATGCAACTTTATGGCCTTCTTTAACTAATTTTTTAATTAAATTTACCCCTATAAAACCAACCCCACCTGTTACTAATATTTTCATTTTTTTATTATAATATATAATTTATACTCTAAAACTAAAGTTTATTGTGGGTAAACATATAAATAAGGGGGTGGTACTACCTCCTTATTTTCCTCATGTTCCTTAGAACCAACAAAAGTTTGTTTATAATTTCTTTTTTTAGTTTCATGAACATGTACTGACTGTATTAGGTTACAGTCATTAGTCAATGAATAACCAACATTTTTTAACTCCCATGCTATTCTATTATCACAACCCAACTTACCTAAATAAAAATCCGAATCATCCAGAGACTTCATTTCTCCAGCCCAAATCCAACTATCTTGACAATCACCCCGTCTTATAGGTATTATAGGGTTACCCCCATTATACTCCCACCTTAATAAGGCTATAACTTTATTTGTTAAATCTAATTTATCTATATTGGATAAACTATCATTAAAAAATATATCTGTATTGGCTAGTATATTAATATCATCTTTGTTAGTTATGTCATTTATAGCGTTAAAAAAATCTTTAAACTTAGGTCTAGAAAATTTTATTTGTTTTATCTTATCATTTTCTATAGGCAAAGAACCCTCTTCATTTAGAATCAAAATTTCATCTATAGATTTATTATCAATATTTAACCCCAAACAAAAATCTATTTCTTTTTGTCTACTTATATTGGAATCTCTATAATATGAGGTAATTAATCTAATCATATTCTATGTGAAAACATTAAATCCAGAATTATTATTTTTAAGTGGTTGATATGTCGGAGTTTCTTGTAGTAAATTATTTTTAGTTAATATTTTTTTATGTAACTCAGTCATATTTTGATTTGCAATGGTAGATACTGTACCATCTTTTTCATGGTGGAAGTAAACGAATAATGGTTTAGGTATTCGTTTCCCCACATAACCTTGTTGCATCATCCGTATCCAAAAATCATAGTCCTCCCATCCCTTTAAGGACTCATCAAATCCGTCTACCGCATCAAAAGCTTCTCTACTAAACATAGAGCAATTTACAATAAAAGGTCCCTGTATTAGTCTATCTTTAGACCATTCCGGTCTTTTTTCCATACCCTTCATTTGTCCTTCATGGATTGTATCACAATAAACAGGACTAATAGTTTTATCTTCACCTATTTTATTAACACATTCCTCTACATATGTAGGTAGCATTATATCATCCGAATCCAAAGGAAGTATATACTCACCTTTAGAAATCTTTACCCCTTCATTTCTAGCGTTAGACGGACCACCATTACTCTGTCTAATTACGGTGGTGTTAGGTATATCCAAAGCATCGAGTTTTAGTTGGGTAAAAGGGTCAGTCGAACCATCATCTATAATGATTATTTCTATATTAGAGTAAGTTTGGTCAAATACAGACATCAGAGCGGTGTCCAATGTTTTACCATAATTATATACCGGCATAATAATAGAAACTAATGGCTTATTCTTTTTAAATTTCAATTCTTTAAATGAGATACTCTCTAAAAGAGGTAAGGAATCTTTGTAACGTTCACTAAACATAACCCTATTTTTTTCCCATTCCTCATTTGTTTGACCTATAGATAAATGAGTTATATCTATATTAGAGATAACACCTACTTTCACCCCGTCTAAGTAATTTTGTACACAAAAAGCTAGGTCATAAAAGTGAAATCCAGGAATGCTCTCATCGAAAGAGTTTTTAATTCTATTTTTATCTATGGCAAAAAATAAACCGTCGACTAAAACAGCAGGTAGAATGTCCGACCCAAATTTTTTATTGTAAGTAGATAACCATCTTTTTCCTTCATTTTCATGATAAACTTGACCCATCATCTCAGGTGGTAATTCCCACCATTTTGCGGAACGAGGTAAATACCTACACCCAGCAACACCTATTATACCATATTCACTTTTCTTAAAGTGATTTAAAAGTTTTCTACCCCAGTTATTGGTATCAAATTTAATATCATCATGACAAAATAAAACAATATCATTAGTGGAGTCTTTAAGACCCATATTATAAACCTCAGTCAATGAATACTTACCCTCATTTTCATAAGGTAACACTTGTATTTTATGGACACCAGAACTCTTTTCTATTAAAGATATAAAATCTTTATTTATTTTCTTTGTACTAACTATTACTGATAAGGACATTATTTTTTATTTTTATTAATTATCGCTCGACCTTCCATTTTCTCCCAATCCCTATCTTTACGAACTTGATTATTTTTTGTATCTGTTGCTTGAAGCATTATAGGGTTTATCTGGGAATCTAATTGTAATGCAACACTTATTAATGCTTTAACATCTTTAGGGAAACAATGTCCACCATAACCAAAATCACCATCCGGACCTGGAACGTTCCAATGGGAGTACCCCAGTCTTTCGTCATGTTGGGCATATTCAATTACTTTATCGTAATCTATATCCAAATATTGACATATTTCATACATCTCATTCGCAAATGATACCTTTGTAGCTAGAAAGCTATTAGTTACATATTTCACCATTTCCGCATAACTTGAATCTGTTTTAATAATTTTTACTTTAGGGAAAGCTTTTGCAAAAATAGGTCGTATTTTAGAGGTGATTTTATTATTACCACCTAGAATTATTCTTGTTTGGTTTTTATAATCCTCTACTGCATTAGCTTCTGTTAAGAACTCTGGGTTAAAGACAAATTGAATGTTTGGGTACATCTCTTGAAATCTTTTTGTTGTACCGGGAGGAACTGTTGATTTAATAATGACTATACGTTGTTCATTACCATAATAATCTTTTTCGGCACAAATTGGGTCTATTTGACCCAATACAGATTCAATAATGCCAGTATAACATTTTCCGTCTGTTTCCATTGGGGTAGGTAAACAAAGAAATATTATCCCACACATTTCCACTACTTCCTGTAGAGTATTACTACATTTACCATTTTTATCATGTGTTAAGATGGTAAAATAATTCTGTAACCCTTCACGAACCGCACCCCCAACAAAACCCTGACCGACAATTCCTATTTTTTCTATTTTCATTTTATTTTATGCCCGTAGAACCGAATCCACCTTCACCTCGTGAAGTGTTATCCAGATTATCTAATTTATTTAAATTAGCCCATCTCCCTGATATTACTGGTGAGACTACAGCTTGTGCTATTCTATCCCCGTGTTTAACAGTGAAATCATCATTACTTAAATTAATCAGTATAATTTTTATTTCACCACTATAACCCCTATCTACAGTCCCAGGTGTATTTAAAACAGTGACCCCATTTTTTGCTGCCAACCCACTTCTAGGTCTTACCTGTATTTCAAAACTTTCAGGTAACTCAAAATGTAGACCCGTAGGTACTAACTGTCTTTCTAATGGTTTTAAAACCATATTTTCTTCTAGGTTTGCACGAAGGTCAAAACCACTATCATCTTTGTATTTGTAACTAGGGTCATCATTAGAAGATTTATTTAGAAAACTTACCTTTACTCTAAGGTTTTCTTTAGCGGCATCAATAGCACTTTCTTCTAAATCAGCTAATACCTTACCATCTATCCCTAACTGTTTAAGAATTAACTCGTCACTTATAGATTCAGTATTGTTTTGACCCATAATCTTATCCCACGTAGCACCTTTTTTATTGTCCATAATACTTAGGTGTTAACTCTGGGTGTAAAATATCCTCATAAGGAGCTTTTACAATAGAAACCACTTCAGAATCTCTAGTGTCTTCTGATAGATAGACGGCTAATCTTTTATTTACCTCAAATACTGATTCCGACTCTACTATATATTTGAATTTTTTTACTTTTGCATTACCTTCATTGTCTACAACTCCAGTTTCGTATGCTACGATTGCTTGATAGTACAT
>TARA_R110002110_G_scaffold4650_1_pt1 | contig 23653 bp, 20 predicted proteins | sample TARA_R110002110 | Tara Oceans TARA_R110002110 (sample SAMEA4397330) | marine metagenome | biome: Polar Biome; feature: [SRF] surface water layer (ENVO:00010504); material: water (ENVO:00002006), including particulate matter (ENVO:01000060) such as... | depth 5 m
ATTCATCCAAATCCGCTTGATCCGCACAATCTGTGTTATCTGTGTTCGATTGTTGGAACGCAGATTTTGCGGATAATCCAGGGGATTGGTAATTTAGAATTCATGAAATCAATAATCAGGACTAAAGTCCTTACTAACTTATCTTCTTGGTAAAATCTGGTGAATAAGCCAGCAGGGGATTTATCCCTGCGGTTGTGTGAATGGGACTTGATTTAGAGAAAAGAATTGTAGCTTTGAGTACATTCAGATCTCCTCCATAGGAGTGCCTTTGGCGCTGCATACGCATGGAGATGACTTTTTAAAGAGATTTCAGGCGTGTTCGATTCTACAACATAGATTAGATTAAACTACATCCTCAACATCTTCCATCTTAACGCCAACCAGACGGCTTACGCCTGTTTCCGGCATAGTAACTCCATACATCATTTCAGCTTTGCTCATTGTCTTTTTGTTATGAGTAATGATGATGAATTGAGTATCCTTACTGAAGTTCTTGATCATTTTAGCAAATCGTTCGATGTTCGCATCATCAAGTGGAGCGTCAACCTCATCCAGCACGCAAAAAGGAGAAGGCTTAACGAGATAGATGGCAAAAAGAAGAGCAATAGCCGTTAGTGTTTTCTCTCCACCGGAAAGCTGGGAGATTCCCGAAGGGCGTTTTCCCCGAGGCTGGGCAAGAATTTCAATCTTGGCTTCAAGCGGATCTTCCCCATCTTTTTCAATCAGTAAATCGCATTTATCATCTTCAAAGAACAAGGTTTTAAATACTTGTTGGAAATTAACTCTGATCTTCTCGAATGTAGTGTTGAAACGTTCGGTAGCAGTATCGTTGATTTCGTCAATAGTTTCCAGCAATTGAGATTCTGCCTTATCCAGATCAGCAATCTGTTCTTCATAGAAATCAAGGCGTTCTTTCTCTTCCTTGTATTCATCAATGGCTAAAGCGTTAACTTCGCCAATGCTGTTCAATTTCTGCCGAAGCCAGCCAATACGTTGCTTAACTTCATCGTGAGTCATTTCCTCCGGCATCTCGCCTTCAACCTGTTTCATCAGGATGCCATACATTTCCCAAATATGATCAGATAACGCCTGACTCTGCATTTCCATCTTCTCTTTTGCCATTGCAAGATGGTGGACAAGCTCCATATTCACTTCTTTCTTGCGCCGAACTTCTTTCAGTTCTTTTTCAAATTCATTGATTTTACCGCGTTGAACACTTGCCGCTTCTTCCGCTTTCTTTAGCGCTTCATCTGCTTCAACTTTCAATTCTTGGTTGGTAGCAAGTTCCTCTTCTAAAGAAGCAATTTGTTCAGTGTAGCTTTCAATTCTTGCTTTACTTTCTTCTGTTAATTTAGTTCTGTTTTCAATTCTTGATTGAACACTGGAAATGCCTGTTTCAGCCCGACGAACATCCCGTTCATGATTCTCAACTTTATTTTTAAGATCCTGATGTTTAAGCTGGGCATCATTATATCTGGTTTGAGCGATTCCGCGATCTTCTTCAAGCGACTCAAGCAAATCCTTCTTTTCACTCTGCTTAGAATCGAGATCCAGCATTTTTGCCTGCAATTCTTTCTGCTTAGGCTGAATGGAATCCAGTTCTTCCTGAGCAGAACCTTCATTGGTTTTAAGACTATCCTTTCGGTTAACCAGCTCTCCAATATTCTTTTGATAGACCTGAACCTTAGAACTCAAACTGTGTTGCTGTTGCTCTAAGCGACGGACTTCCTGTTCTTTTTCCTTTAGCCCCTGGCTTAGGCTGGCAACATCAAGTTTTTCATATTTTTCTACAATTTGATCCAGATATTCCTGAAGTTTAAAAATTTCTTTATCGATCTTCGTTTGCTCTTTTTCAAGCTTTTCGATTTTATCCTTTAAACCAACACGAATTCCCGCATTTCTACTCTTACTTCCACTTTGATAGAAACCCGCTTTTGTAACAACTTCCCCATCAAACGTTACGCCAATCGTTGACTCGTTTTTGAGTTTAGAATACGCCTCTTCCACAGAATCAGTGACAATAACATTGCCGAGTAATAACTGTTTAAGAGCGGAATATTCACGTTTCGATTTAACCTGATCAAACAAACTTCCGTCCTGAACATCATAAGTAGCGGACAACTGATCTAACGGAATGAAAGTCGCACGGCCTTTTTTATTTTCTTTCAAGATGTTAGCTGCTCGCTTGGCTTCGTCCAATGTTTTAATGACTATATAATTCAATACATCACCCAGAGCCGCTTCTAAAGCAACAGCGTGTTTTTCATCCGTATCAAAAATTTCGGAAACGGTAGTAAGATCTTTAAACTCAAACCGGTGTTTATCAATCAAGTATTTTACGCTACTTGGAAAAGCTTCATTAGAGCTTGCAAGCTCGTTCAATAAAGTGATCTCAGATTCCAGCGAAGATTGTTTGCTCTGAAGTATTCTTAGCTCATCTTTAATTTCATTCTGTTTTTGCGCAAATCCTTCCCGCTTTTCTCGGGCAGTTTCCACTTCTTTTTCCAGGTCATCTCGTTTTTCTGTAAGAGTGTCGAGCTTTCCTTCAATGATCTTTTGCTCGCCATTCAAGTTATCAACTTCGTCATTCAGGTCAACAATCTCGTCATCAATTCGCTCGAGATCACCCTCTGTATTTTCCAGTCGCGACTCGATCTTAATCCGCTTGGTTTGAAGCTGATTTAATTCATTGTTTGCGCCACTAAGCTGAACTTCAATTTCGTACAATTCATGCCGCTCTCGATTATACTGTTGTTGAATCTGAGAATACTGCTTCTTGGACTCTTCGAGAATATTGGAAGATTTCTCGAGGTCTTCATCAAAAGTTTCCAACTTACTTCGGCTGCTTGAAAGCAGATCCATTAACTCTTTAAGATCGATTTCTCCTTGCTCAATATCCTTTGAGTATTCCTTAATTACTTTCTCTTCATTCTGGATCTTTTCTTTAGTAATCCGGAGTGAAGTATCGGCTTCTCTTATCGCATTATGAAGCTGACTTACATGTCGCTGAGCTTCCGCCTGTTGTTTTTCCTTTTCAAGAAGCCTTGCCCGTGCTTTTTCATCAGAAGTTTCAAACTCCTCCGTAGCTACAGTAATTTCCTTCTTCTCTTTCTCCGCATTGTTAATTCGTTCTTGAAGCGGTTCAAGTTCTTTTTTGATCTTGTTGAATTCATGAAGGGTAAAGCCTTTATCCAACGATTCTAACTCAACTTTGTATTTCTTAGCCTTTTCCGCTTTTTCGGCTTGAATTTCCAGAGAGCGAGCTTTTTTGCGAAGTTCAATTAACAGATCGTCAACACGCTGAAGATCTTTACGAGTTTCTTCCAGTTTTCTAAGAGTTCGCTTACGTTGATCTTTATAGCGGGTAACTCCGGCAGCTTCTTCAAACAATCTACGGCGATCGTTATTCTTGTCATTCAGAATTTCCTCAACCATTTTAAGCTCGATCACAGAATATGCATCGGAGCCCATTCCGGTATCCATGAATAATTCCATGATATCTTTAAGCCGGCAGGAGGTGTTGTTGATCAAATATTCACTATCACCTGAACGATATAAACGGCGTGTGATGGTAACTTCGCTGTATTCTATGGGAAGAATGCCTTTATCGTTCACAAAAGTAAGCGAAACCTCAGCCATACCAAGAGCTTTCTTTTTAGCTGTGCCGTTAAAAATAACGTTGCTCATAGCTGATGAACGCAATAAAGAGGGACGTTGCTCTCCGAGAACCCAGCGCAACGCATCTACAATATTGGATTTTCCGCACCCATTTGGTCCTACGATAGATGTAATTCCGCTGTCAAAACCTACCTTGGTTTTGTGGGCAAAACTTTTAAATCCCTGTAAGCTTAGTTCGGATATATACATCTTTAATTAAATCACAAAACTCAAAGTACAAAAAACAACCAGATTCAAAAGCGACTTGATCGCCGGCGTATTGTGCTTAGTTTGTTATTTATTATTTGAAATTTGTGGTTTGTAGTTGATCATACGGTCATTATTTCGCCTTCCTTCTGGGAAAGAAGCGCATCAACACGATCAATATGTTTATCGGTAGTTTTCTGGATCTCGTCTTCAGCTTCAAATTTAGAATCTTCCGGTAAAGAATCTGCCTCTACGGCTTTCTTTATTTCGTCATTGGCTTCACGCCGTGAATTCCGAATACTGATTCTGGCTTGTTCTGATTTGTCTTTAGCAACTTTAACTAATTCAGTTCTGCGTTCTTCGGTTAAAATGGGCAGTGGAATTCGAATAAAATCACCATCATTCATAGGGTTTAAACCCAATCCGGCTGCCATAATTGCTTTTTCGATATCGACTAAGGTAGATTTATCGTACGGAGATACCATCAGCATTCGCGGTTCAGGAACGGTGATGTTCGCAAGTTGCTGAAGAGGTGTTTGCGATCCGTAATATTCTACTTTTACGCCTTCAACGAGCGCCGGATTTGCTTTCCCTGCGCGAATATGAGAAAATTCTTTTTTCAAGAACGAATAAGATTCGTCCATTTTTAAATCCGCTTCATCAATAATGTCTTGTAGTTCCTCTGGAATCATAATGCAATCTCTAGTTGATAAATAATTAAGCCAAGTTATAGCTTTGCGAAGTTACTAAATGTCATGGTTATTTATTAATAAAAAAAGCCTTCCTGAAATCAATCAAAGAAGGCTTGGGGTACAAGAGCAACCGTTAACTTCACACCTTTTACACAAATCTTTTGTTTAAGTGTTTTTATGAGCCTAGTGTCGTTAATGGTTAATTGGTATAGCCGTTATTTAGGCCAGAAGATGAGGAATTTAACTCCTCTTACCGATTAACCGCCAAAGGCGTGCCTGTGGCAGAATAACCAATAACTTAAACCGAATTATATGCAAAGCTGATAACTAAATTATTGCCATGTTTTCTTTATGGTAACAACACTAGAATGATTTTAAACACCAAAAAACTTTTTTAGCCATAATTTCCTGGCCTTGGATTTTAAAGAATTCAGCTCTTTTTCCGACATGTGATTTTGATGAAGATCAATTTCCAGAGCGGCGAGCGTTTGTTTAGGATCTTTAACCCCCAGATGATTTAAAAACTCAAAAAACCCGGAGCGCACATATCTTTTTCTATTGTTATCAAGAGCCTCTAAAATTTCGCCCCATTTTTCCGGAGTTAGTGAATATTCGATTCCAAGTCCGGCTGCGTCAGCTAGGTTACCGCTATTCAAACACAGTTCAAGTTGATGCTCCAGGCTTGTGGGAAGAGGATCGGGGCGTAATAATTTTAAAGCACTTGATTTTTTATATCCATGAGGGAAAAAACTTTTCCAAAGTTCACCGGATTGAGGATCATGATAATAGACTTCGAATGTTTTGTCATTTTTTCGAAGCGGAATCATTTGATTGATTCTCTCTACCTGTTTTTTATAATTCAGTACATACATAGGGCTTCTCTTTTTTAAATTATAGATAAAAAAAGAGAAATTGTTCCTGAAGAGAATTTAAGTAAAGAACATGTATAAAAGTCGGGGCGACAAGATTTTCCCGAGGGATGCCTATGGCAGAACTTGCAAGTATCCTAACCTGCTTTAATCAAGGAGAATAAATGTGTAGGAGTCAAAAAAAGTCGGGGCGACAAGATTTGAACTTGCGACCTCTCGGCCCCCAGCCGAGCGCGCTACCGAGCTACGCCACGCCCCGATGTGTATAGAATACCAAAGATAAAAAAAGCTATCACTCAAAACTCAATTAGTTTTATTTTCTTGATCTTGTAAAAAACGCTTAGCGCCTCTTTTTTTGATTTTAAGTTCAAGTAGAATGGCTTCCGTTTTTTGTTAATGCCTTAGAAATCCACAGTGTTCGCCAAGGGTTGCCATATTTAGCCCGCATATCTCACCACATTTTTTTGAAAGTTCTACCATTCATTGCAAGACAATGAGTAATGATCATATTTTTGATTTTTCATTTCTACACACTGTTTCAGATGGTGTTCTCGTTAAAAAATCACCGTGGGTTGCGTTGGAGCTACAACCGCCTTGCCCAAGGCAATTTTTAAGTTCGTGAGATATGCGGGTTAGTGGAGGGGGTTAACAGCCTGTGGGTTTTAAAAACTCAATAATAGTTTACCATATCCTTTATCGAAGATTCTATCAGGTATATTGGGATTTCCTTTATTGTCTTTATCTATATCAAAACCTACTCCAAGTTCGAAATAAACATCCTTATGTAGGGTTGCCTGAAAAGTTATGGTTGCTCTCCTTTGAGCCGGATAAATAAAACTTTCTGTTTGAAGCGCTTTTGTTAGTATTCTGGTTGTAGAGGGATCATTAGTCCTTAAAAAACTCAAATATCGAACTAAAATGCTAAGCTTTGAATCGAAGAGATGGAAAGCATTTCCGATATTTAACAGAGCACGATCTTCTTTGTAGCTAAAAGCTTGATCAACGGTTGAAGTAGTGAAATCTGATCCGGATTGAATATCCGAAAAGTCTTCAAATGATAATTTAATTTGGGGGGTAAAACGCTTAAAGTAAGCATATCCAAAAAGTCCGATTCTCTGCAGCTTTTGCTCAGTAGTATAAAAACCGTTGAAAGGATTGCCGGTATCACTGGATCTGTCTAAGTAAGATCGGTCGTAATAAAAGTACGGACCGAAGGTAAAGTTCAGGAGTGAGAAACTAAGAGAGGAGTTTATAAAAAAAATGTCTTCATCGTCTGAAACCAGATAATCAGGATCATTATTCGAAAGTCGGTCAACTTTCTTTGTAGGTTGATAGCCCGAAGAAACATCTAAATACCAAAAATTATCAGGATTGCTGGTGTATCTGGAATAGAGAAAGAGGGGGATATTTCTGTTATTCACTTCAAAAATATCTCGAATTCTTTTTACTGTTGAGTTGCCAACATCATTGACAAGATTATTGATAAAATTCTGAGCGGTAATACCCAAATCTAAAGCTCCCAGCTTATCATTTGTAAAATTATATCCGGCGGTAAAATCAAGATCTTTTTTTTCGTCAGAAAGCGTTTGAGTTAAATAAAGGCTATGGTTCTCGGAAAAAGAAATGGTATAAATAAATTCAAGAAAAGCTCTATCTGCTCGCCCATCTTGTTGAAGTACTAGGTTAATATTAAAAGAAGAAATGCTAGAGAGTTTTACGGCATGTTGAACCTCGCTATAAGTAGCGAGCTTAGATTTTATATAACTTCCAAAATTAGTCCTCAAACCTGTTCCGCATTTGTTCCAATTATAAGCATCCGTAAACTCAGCTTGATAGGTGAACATATCTAACTCATACTCTCTTGTAAGTAATGGTGTAAATACGGTTGCAAAGCCTCTATCATAGCTATCCCCTCCATAACTGTGAGATCTATCCAGAATTTGAACTCTATTTTTAGTTGTCCAATCATAAGTAGTAGCATGCTTACGATTAGAGCAGTTAAATATTTGAGAGTAAATTTCTATTGGTAGAAAAATGGAGGTGAAAATTAAAAGAAAAAGTTTTTTTTTCATTATTTCTTACTCTGACAGAGTTCCACTAGTACCCCATTATTGTCTTTAGGATGAACAAATGCAACCAATTTATTATCAGCACCGTCTTTTGGCTGTTCGTTTAAAATATTAAAGCCTTCTTCCCGAAGACGTTTTAACTCTGCATAAATATCGTCCACTTCAAAAGCTACATGATGCAATCCTTCTCCTTTCTTTTCAATGTATTTAGCGATTACGGAATTAGGAGTAGTTGCACCTAAAAGTTCTACTTTTGATTCTCCTGTATTAAAAAAGGCGGTTTCTACTTTCTCGCTTTCAACTCGCTCTCTTTTATCACAGTTAGAATTAAGAATTTTCTCATAGGTTTTTATAGCAGATTCTAAATCCTTAACGGCAATACCAATATGGTCTATATGCATAATCAGGTTTATTAGTTAATTTAAAGTAGTTAATGGTCATTTAAAATTGAAAGCATAATAAAAAATATGGATAAACATATCCAAGTCTTGGAAACAACGTACAAATTATTGATTTTCGCAGTTACTAGTTAATACAATCGCAAAATTATGAAATTTACCCTACAATCAATTTCAGATCTCATAACTAAGAGTCTGGAAACCGTTAAAAGATTTCCTTTAGTTGTATTATGTGCAGTTATTGGAACTGTTTTTGGTATCTGGTACGCAGACCTCTCTTTTAGCGATCAAAAAAATTACGTCTGGCTTTCTGATTTAATAGCGATATCCTTTTTAGGAATTTCATTTCTGTTTGCAATTAATATGTATGCTGAATCAAAGAAATGGACTTATGGTAAAGGGATTTTAGCAGGAGTTGTAGGTATTATTATTTTAGCACTCTATTATTTTTTGCCTTCAGAGTATATAAGCTCCGGCCTAGGTGAATTAGGATACAGGTTTTTCTTATTAGCATTTACTTCGCATTTATGGGTTTCTTTTTCTCCGTTTATAAATAACGGACGTATTGAGGATTTCTGGGAATACAACAAAACCTTATTTCTTACAATATTAACCTCAGCTCTATATAGTGCCGTTCTTTTTGCAGGGTTGAGTGTAGCACTGCTATCCATTGATAATCTTCTTGGTTTTGATATTGATGATGAAAGCTACTTCCAATTATGGATATTTATTGTCGGGGTATTTAATACACTATTTTTCTTATCAAGAGTGCCCTATTTAACAGCTGTAAAAGGTTCACATGCTGTATATCCAAAACCATTAAAAGTATTTGTACAATATGTCTTAATCCCATTAGTAACCGTTTATATTTTAATCCTGTACAGTTATTTGATTAAGATTATAGCCCAGTGGGAATTACCAACCGGCTGGGTTGCAAATTTGGTGCTAAGCTTTTCGATAGCCGGAATTTTTTCATTGCTGTTACTTCATCCAATTAAAGATGAAGTGAAGAACAACTGGATTCGTTTATACTCAAAGCTGTATTACATAGCATTGGTACCGCTCGTAGTTTTACTATTTGTATCGATAGGAACCCGAATTTCTGAATATGGCGTTACCATCAATCGCTTTTTGGTAGCAACACTTGCCGTATGGTTAGCGGGAATTGTGATCTACTTCATTTTCAGCAAAGCTAAGAATATAAAAGTGATTCCAATTTCTCTGGCAGTAATTGCATTAGGTATTTCTTTTGGTCCGATGAGTGCTTTTTCGGTTTCGGAGCGGAGTCAAAAAGGGAGAATGACAGGCATATTAGATTCAAACAATTTGCTCAACGAGAATGGTAAGATTCTTAAATCAGAAGCCGCCTTGGAATTTAACGACCGGGCAGAAATTTCTTCTATCGTCCGATATATGATTGATAATCATGACGTACGGTCTTTGCAATCGTGGTTTGCTGATGACTTGCGATCGAAGATTGACTCAATTAAAACAGACGATTTAGATTTTAGAACTCAATCAGAAAAAGTGGTTTTATTGATGGGATTTGAATATGTGAATGAGTGGGAGAATGAACTTACTGATTCTTTGAATCAGAGCAGGTATTTTGAATACACTGCTGAATCTAAAACAGGTGTAGACATTTCCGGCTATGAGTTTTCGTTTAACGGATTAAGATTTTATACAGGAACTCCTGAGGTTAGAATTATTGCAAAAGAAAGAGTACTGAAACTTGATCCGAATCTGGACGAATATGCATTCACAATAAAAACAAAAGATGGAAAAGAATTGATCCGGATCTCCTTTTCAGAGATGATCATCAACCTTCAAAAAAACTATCCAACTTCATCATCAAACATAAGAATTCCTACTGAGGTAATGACTGTTAAAACAGAAAATGACCAAGTAACAGTTATGATGGTTTTCCATACCGCCTATGGAAATTCGGGAGTTGATAGAGCTCTTAATAACACACAATTCACTTTATATCTTAATTTTAAAGAATGAAACATCACTCTACCTCAGCAAAACAAAAGTATCCTTTTTGGCTCAAATCGTCCGTAACGCTGATCGGACTTTCCCTGCTTTTCGTGATTCTGAGTTACGGCAAATTCATTTTAATGCCACTGGCATTTGCTGCTTTTGTGTCGATGTTGCTCAACCCGGTAGTAAGCAAATTGGAAAGCTGGAAATTGGGAAGAGCCTTCAGCATCATTATTACACTGTTGTTGGTGTTAATTGTATTCAGCGGAATCATAACGCTTATCTCCACACAGTTTGTGCAGTTTTCGGAGCGGATTCCCGAAGTAACCGAACGACTTAAAAACGTTACAGCAGATGGCGTTAATTTTCTGGAAGAAACGGTGGGAATCTCAGAAGAAGAAAGAACGGACTATTTAGAACAAGGACTCAGTAATGTGATTGATAAAAGCGGGCAGTATTTCGGTTCGATCATAAGTGCAACAACCAGTGCTTTTACACTTATGTCGCTTTTACCCATCTTTATTTTCTTTATGCTCTATTACAAAGAGATGTATCAAACATTTTTCAGGAAACTGTTCGAGCAGAAGGAAGGAAACACAGTGATAGATGGTGTGTTGGATAATGTGCAGGAAGTCACCCAAAACTACTTAGTAGGTATGCTTACCGTGATTGGTATTCTTGCAGTTCTTAACACCACAGGGTTATTACTCATTGGAATGGAGCATGCTATTTTCTTTGGAGTTTTTGCTTCCTTGCTGGCAGTAATTCCGTATATCGGCATTATTATCGGAGCGCTGCCGCCCCTACTTTTTGCTTTTCTTCTTGGGGATTCCTTAATCACACCACTTTTAGTAATCGCCGTTTTTGGAACCGTTCAATTTCTTGAAGGGAATTTCATCACACCGAGAATTGTGGGCTCAAAAGTTTCCATAAACCCATTTATGGCGCTACTTGCTTTGATTATTGGTGGAGAACTTTGGGGCATTTCCGGGATGATTCTTTTTGTACCACTGATTGGAATTCTTAGAGTAATCTTTGAACAAATCGAAGAGCTGAAACCGTATGGATATTTATTGGGGAATAAGATTGAGTATTGATTTTCAAATTTGAACATAAAAAACTATATTCCTTACAATAAGTAAGAAAAGTAAGAATTATGCCCAGCGCCACAATTACATCCAAAGGTCAGGTTACTATCCCAAAAAAGGTCCGGGATAAACTACAGTTAAAGTCCGGAGACACCATCAATTTTGAAATCGAATCAACAAATTCTGCTCGGATAACTTCTGCAAAAAGATCTCCATCCGAAGCATACGGAATACTATTTCGAGAAGATCAAAAAGCATATACAGTAGAAGAAATGGATGAAGGAATTGCAGAATATCTACGAAAAAAATACAGGAAAAAGTGATTGCTGTAGATACTAATATTTTGGCACGTTTCTTAGTTAGAGACATAGAAGACCAAGCCAGAAAAGTTAAAGAACTTGTTGATAGTGGTACTACTTTTTATATAAATGCAGTTGTTATCTCTGAATTATCTTGGGTAATTCAAAAAATATATGGCTACACCAAAGAGGAGTTCGTTTGGGCAATTGACTTTCTATTTGAAACAGATGGATTCCTTTTTTTCGATCAAGAAATTGTCAAAAAAGCTCTATCGGATTATTTGCATCAATCTGCGGACTTTTCAGATTGTCTAATCAATCAAATAAATCTTAATGAGGACCTTGAAACAATTACTTTCGATAAAAAAGCATCCACCCTTTCAGGCATGCAGTTACTGAAGTAGTTGCCTCGCTCCTATTTTATTTCACTTCCTCGGCATTCTGAGTTTTCACAAGTCGCACTTTTTGGGGCATTTTCGGAGTGATTCTTTTTGTTCCACTGATTGGAATTCTTCGTGTGATCTTCAAACAAATCGAAGAATTAAAGCCTTACGGATATTTATTGGGAAATAAGATTGAGTATTAATGATCGTTATGCACATTAGTGAAACGATCTTTGTCCCAGTTTTCAGGATTTTTAAGAATGTAATTTCTGATAGTATTCAATGCTTTTTCATTCCGAATGATGTGGTCATAAAATCTGCTGTGCCATCCAAATCCCAGATTACAGGATTTCCTTATTTCGTAGCTACATCGCCCTTTATACCATCTTATGATTCTCCCCAAATTTCCCTCGCTTAGCATAGGATTTTTCTTTCCTGTGATTCCGCCGGGCTTTTTGCGATTAATTTCATTCTTATTTTCATTTTTATTCCCATCAGTACGGACGCGATTAATCGCGTCCGTACTGATGCCAGAGCTAGATATATTTGGATGATTAATCGCGTCCGTGCTTATGCCAGAGCTAGATATATTTGGATGATTAATCGCGTCCATATTAAGAGCTTGATCATCAATAATTTGAATAATCCCATGCAAATGATTGGGCATCGAAATGAAAGCATCTAAGCTCGCATTAGGAAATTGATTCGGAATCAAATCCCAAATATTTGCTGCAATTTCTCCTTCACTGGATAAATGCATTCTTTTATCTTTAATTTCTCCGAAATAATGCTGGCTCTGATAAGTACAAATGGTGATAAAGTAAAATCCCGGGTTTTCATAATCCCAACCTTTTAAGCGAATAGATTTTCGTGTAGGTAGATTATGAAGTGATTGTTTGCTCATAATTAATATCAAAAGTGTGTATAAAGAAGGGTTTTTATAAACAGTAAGACCGTCTCAGAGCGTGATCCTTACTAAATTTTGAAATTTGGGCATAGAAAAGTATATTCCTTACAATAAGCAAGAAATGTAAGGATTATGCCAAGCGCCACTATTACATCAAAAGGTCAGGTTACTATCCCAAAAAAGGTAAGGGATAAATTGGGATTAAGACCTGGAGATAAACTTAATTTCGACATAGAAAATGATGGAGAAATGAAAGTTTCTGCCCAGAAAAATTCAATAAGCAAAGCTGCAGGAATTCTATATCGTGAGGGGCAAAAGCCCATTTCAGTTGAAGAAATGGACAGAAGATTAGCGGAATATTTTCGAAAGAAATACAAAAAATGATAGCAGCTCTCGATTCAAATGTAATTCTCAGATATATAGTTAGAGATGATGAAACACAATATTACAAAGCAGTTAAATTGCTCGAACAATCTGAATACAAAACCTTTAAAGTAAATCTGGTTGTTATTACGGAGGTTTGGTGGGTTTTAGAACACATCTACTACTATTCTAAAGAAGAATTGATTGAAGCTTTTCAAATCTTATTAAGTGCAAAAGAATTGAATTTTGAAAAATATAACTCAGTTTCCAGAGCACTGAATCTATATAAATATAATAAAGCTGATTTTGAAGATTGCTTAATCGCACAATTAAATTCAGATAGCGAAGTATTACCAACATTTACCTTCGATAAAAAAGCATCCACCCTTTCAGGCATGCAGTTATTGAAGTAGTTACCTCGCTTCAAAAAACTTCTTCACTTCTTCAACGCTCTTCGTATTCAACACTCTTTCTTTTTCATATTTACCTTTTCGGGCAATGCGAACTCCGTATTTCATCAGGTCAATTCCATCTAAATTATGAGCATCAGGATTGATGGAAGTCATCATCCCAACTTCTTTGGCTTTATTGCCAAATTTCCAGTCCAAATCTAATCTTCGTGGATTGGCGTTGATTTCAATTGCGGTATTGTGCTCTGCAGCCAAGGCAACTAACTCGTTTAAGTCGATCTTACTTTCTTCCCGTTTCAGGAGTAACCGTCCGGTTGGGTGACCAATAATTCTGGTATAAGGATTTATGATTGCATTTCTGAAGCGCTCCATCATTTGAGCTTCCGGCATTTCCAGAGATTGATGAACGGATGCAATCACAAAATCAAATCCATCCAAAATATCATCTTCGTAATCCAGACTTCCGTCTGCTAAAATATCTGATTCTATTCCTTTAAAAATGATGAAGTTTGTTCCGTTTGATTTGAACTCTTCATTAAGGGCATCAATTTCATCCCATTGTTGTGTTACTTCATCCGGTTTTAATCCACCGGCATAAGCGGCTGTTTGGGAATGATCGGTTAGACCTAAATATTCATAACCTCGCTCAATACAAGCATCGGCCATTTTTTTGATCGAGAATTTTCCATCACTCCAAGTACTGTGGGCATGAATTACTCCACGGATGTCATCATCGGTAACAAGATCGAGTGTTTTCTGACTTTCAAAAATCTCAAACTCGCCACGATCTTCCCGTAATTCGGGCGGTACAAAATTTAAGTCGAGCAGCTTATAAATATCTGCTTCAGTTTTAAAATCCTGGGGAGCATCCCAATTGGTTTCACCATCTTCTTTAAGTTGATATAAGCCATATTCATTCAAGCTCATGCCTTTATTGCGAGCTCTTGATCTCATTTCTACATTATGCTCTTTACTTCCGGTGAAGTACATTAAGGCGGCGGCAAAATTTTCCGGCTTAACAATACGGAGATCTACTTGTCTCCCATCGGTTGTTCTCACGGAACTTTTTGTATCACCTTTTCCAAGAATTTCGGTTACTCTTCCATTATTTGTAAATACTTTAAACAATCTCGCAATATGTTCTTCCTCAGCAGCAATAAGAATGTCGATATCGCCAATGGTTTCTTTGGAGCGGCGAAGCGATCCTGCTACTTCAATTTGTTGAACGCCCTCTAAATCTTTTAAGCTTGCAAAAACATCATCGGCAATTTTCTGAGCTTCATCCAGTCTGCATCGTTCGTCATATTTTTCCATCCACTCGATGGATTTTTGAATTTTCTCAGCAGATTTACCACCAAGCCCGGGAAGCTTTACCAATTCCCCATTTGTAATCAATTCTTTGAGCTCGTCAATTTCTGTTATTCCAAACGTCTCATGAATTTTGAGAATATTTTTTGGTCCAAGTCCGGAAATTTCCGTCCACTTCAAAAGTCCTGGCGGAATTTTCTCACGGAAAGCTTCGAGCACCGGCATTTTTCCGGTTTCTGCGTAGGCATAAATATCTTCCGCAATTGATTTCCCGATTCCTTTTATTTCGGTTAGGTTTTTGGTGTTGATATATTCGTTGATGTCATCGCTCATCCCATTAACAGTAAGTGCTGCTTTGTCGAAAGCGATAGCTTTAAACCGATTTTCTCCGGCTAGCTGCATAAGTTGGAATACTTCTCTGAGTTTAGATGCGATGTCTTGGTTGCTTGGCATGGTTGATAAAGTTAATTTCGTATAAAATACTATTATAAAATTAGAACAATAAAGTATATTGGTATAATTAGGAACCTGTACGCTACCTCTAATAATTCAGCAATTAGTTTTTTAGTTTTGGGAAAATTTTTATGAGTTTAAAGTTTTTCAATAATGAGTATTCGGAATTACTACAGATAATAAGCTCTCTTTCAAGACTGTTTAGTGAAGGTAAGAGCCCTTATCTTAATTACCGGATAGCAGAGAATATTTTTTGTAAAGCTTTCACAGCAGAAAACTTAGCGAGGAAGCCGGATGCCGATGTGTAATTTACCCGCCCTTTACCAATATTTGAAAAGATTTACAGGATGCCTGGGATTTCAACCGAGCAATTCAAATCACTCTTTTGATAATACACTAAATCCACTAATCATAAAAATAAAACTAATCCCGGTCACCAAGCAAGAAATAATTTAATCACTCTTCTCTACTTTGCTTTGATGAATATCTTGTAACAATGTATATATTCTATAATCATCCGCCATCGGAACTTTCTTCCTTCATCTAACTTAGTTACCAATACACTTTTATATAAAATGAAACACGTTCTTAAATTTCTCGCTGCACTTACTTCCTTATTCGTTCTTTTTTATCTGCTTTTTATTTTCACGATATGGGGCATTATTGGGTTAGGAGTTATCATTTTTGGCGTTGGTTTGTATGATGTATTCCAGAAAGAACACACCATTCTCAGGAATTTTCCAATCATTGGTCATTTTCGATATTTGTTGGAGGGAATTGGCCCGGAGATCCGTCAATATTTCGTAGAATCAGACACAGACGGAAAACCGCTGGATAGAAATCAAAGAACCTACATTTATTCACGGGCTAAGCTAGACAACAGAGCGCATCCATTTGGTACCGAGCACGATCTTCAAAAAGAAGGAATGGAATGGGTAAAACATTCAATTTATCCTTCAAAAATGCCCGTTGACCCTCCCAGAGTTTTGATTGGCGGGTCGGAATGCAAGCAGCCTTATTCTGCAAGTTTGCTAAATGTTTCGGCCATGAGTTTTGGCTCGTTAAGCAAGAATGCCATTAAAGCGTTAAATCTGGGAGCAAAAGCCGGAGGATTTTATCACAACACAGGTGAAGGTAGTATTTCAGATTATCATAAAATGGGTGGTGACCTTACCTATCAAATTGGAACAGGATATTTTGGATGCCGAACCGAAGACGGAAATTTTTCAGAAGAAAAGTTTCAGGAAACAGCTTCCATCCCACAGGTAAAAATGATCGAGATTAAATTATCTCAAGGCGCAAAACCGGGGCATGGAGGGATTTTACCTGCTTCAAAAAATAATAAAGAAATTGCTCGCATCCGTGGCATTGAACCACACACTATTGTGCTTTCACCTCCGGGACACAAAGCGTTCAATAATGCCGAGGGGCTATTGAGATTTGTACAAAAACTTCGTGATCTATCCGAAGGCAAGCCAATTGGTTTCAAATTGTGTGTTGGGAGCCGTGATGAATTCGAAGACATTTGTAAAGCCATGATTGAAACCGGAATTAAACCCGATTTTATTACCGTAGATGGAGCTGAAGGCGGAACCGGTGCAGCCCCAATCACTTTTTCAGATCATGTGGGAATGCCGTGGGAAAATGCGCTGCTCTTTGTTTCTGATACGCTCAAAGATTACAATCTCAAAAATGACATCAAAATTATAACCTCTTCAAAAATTGTAGATGGCTTTGATATTTTGAAAGCTTTATGTCTTGGTGCGGATCTTTGTAATTCTGCCAGAGCAATGATGCTAGCTCTTGGTTGTATTCAGGCGTTGGAGTGTCATGAAAATACATGCCCAACAGGTGTGGCTACAAATAACGAACGCTTAATGAGAGGGTTGGTTGTTGAAGACAAATGGGAGCGAGTAAAAAACTATCAGCACGAAGTTGTGCATGATTTTATGGAGTTGATGTCAGCCTCAGGTTGCTCAGAACTTAGTCAACTCAACCGCTCTTTGATCTACAAACAAGTAGACGGTAAATCCGTTTCTTTTGATAAACTTGAGTATAGAGTTAGCTGATTACCAAAGCATCATTTTCATACAAAATACACTACCACCACTTTTTAGATATTCTGAAGTACTGAACTCGTGAACTTTAAATCCATGATCTCTGAGGTTTTGGTTTACATCCGTACATCCCTGTTGAATAAATATATTTTTTCCATCCGGGCAGGTAGCATTACAAGCGAACAGTTCTTCCGCTTCGTATTTTGAAGCTTCGATTATGTTCTCAAATAAAGTATGAATCAAATCTAAGCCATCTTTAGTAAACGCTTTCGGATAAATAAGCGCCGTTTTTTTATCCAAAATGCATAAGCAGGTGTCCAAATGATAAAACTTATCGCTTATTAACTCTAATTTTATTACAGGCACATCGTACATATCAGATATCAGTGCGTACACTTCTTGAGAAGATCTGAATCCATAACCACCCCAAATTAATCCGGTTTTGCAATGCCAAAGCGCATCTCCCATACCTTCAAAATTGTCGAATTTTTCCTCGTTTAGATGAAAAACCTCATAGCTGCTTTCTTCATAAGCTTTTTGGATGTATGGAACTTCCCCTTTACGCTCATCAGCATACATCACGCTCATCAATACTTTTTTTGTTCCGTCTTCATCGATAAAAGGCAAACTTTGGTTGGCACAAAAAACCATATCCGGGAAACCACGAGCGCCATCAATTATATGAGTTTGCAATCCTAATTCTTCATATCCGTTTTTGAGATGATCCCATTCGTCTTGCGCTGCCATCTTATCTACACCGCCAATATTTCCTTTCATGTGTGGATTAATCACATACTCTACATCAAAATGGGTTGGTTTTACCAGCAAAACCTTTCTTGGAGCGGGCATCGTTCTTAAATCAGAAAGATTAAAATCTAGTTCACTAGCTTTGGATATAACTTTTTTCATGTCCATTTTTTTAAATATTCGGCAGGATGTTAAAGATCACAAAAAACTTGTCTCGGAACAAATTTCCTGCAAGTTAATTGTTAATGAAAACCACTAACAATTCCTTATTTTCTATCAACAAAATTTCAATATCTCTATGTCCACAAAGAATTTGATCATTGCCTTCGGAGGCGTTTCACCAGAACATGAAGTTTCTGTGCTAACTGCTATACAAGCTATTTCCAGCATGCAGGGTTCACAGTACAATCTTGTTCCTCTTTACATCACTAAATCAGGGAAATGGTTTACCGGACAAGAGCTCCTGGAACTTGAGACTTATAAAGACCTGAGCAATCTGGAGGAAAACGCTATTCGTTGTGCTTTTGTAAAAGATGAGATTGGCAGAACCCATTTAAAACAACAAGACGCATCAGGGTTATTCTCAAAAACGAAATCATTTCCTGTATATGCGGTAGTCTGTGCTTTTCATGGAAGTCAAGGAGAAAATGGCGCTTTTCAGGGTATTTGCGATTTCTTCAATATCCCATTTACAGGAAGCGGTGTTCTGGCATCTTCTTTGGGGATGAATAAAGTGAAAGCGAAACAGATTTGTGTAGCTAACGATATTCCGGTTACTGACAGTTTAGATTTTTATGAATCAAACTGGGAAACGGATCAAAAAACGATCATTAAAGAAGCTGAAATTCTTGGTTATCCACTAATCGTTAAGCCTTGTAGTTTGGGAAGTAGTATTGGCGTTACCAAAGCTAATTCTAAACAAGAACTTATAGATGCTGTTGAAACAGCCTTTAGATACGATGCTCATTTATTGGTTGAAGAAGCTATCCATCCATTGATGGAAATAAACTGTTCGGTTCTTGGAACTGCACAAGAATGCAGAGCTAGTGTATGCGAAAAACCTCTTGGTTCATCAGAAACGCTTTCTTTCCAGGATAAATACCAAAGGGGGGAAGGTGCTGATAAAGGAATGGCTTCAGCTGATCGCATTATTCCGGCAGATATTTCCTCTGAATTGACCGGGGAAATCCGAGAGCTTGCAATCAGAACTTTTAAAACATTCGGAGCCAGCGGAGTTGCCAGATTAGATTTTTTAGTAAATGCTGATACCGAAAAAGTTTATTTCAACGAAATAAATACTATTCCCGGGTCTTTTTCATTTTACTTGTGGGAGAAATCAGATATCTCTTTTAAACAACTTATTGAAGAATTGATTGAAATAGCTCTGAAGAATCACCAGCAAAAAAATGGGCGAATTCAAAGCTATGAGACTAACTTATTGAATGAAAAAGCCACTAAAGGCATTAAAGGACTAAAGGGTATAAAAAATAACTCATGAATTTTAAGCTAACACTCTATTTTTTGGTTGCAGTACTGTTCATCTCTTGTGGAAAAAGTACAGAAGTCACTGTTGTTGATGATACTTCAGGAATCTTACCAAGCGAAAATAGCCAACCACAGCGAGACAGAACTATTGTTCAAGATGATTTTACCGTTATTAAGATCGGTGAAGGAAATGCCATCCAAACTATGGACCCTCTTTTTGCTACCACAAGTAGTGAATTTCGTGTTCATTCTTTGATTTATGATGGATTAACCCAACTTTCAGATGATGGAAGAATAGAAGGAGCTATTGCCAAAAAATGGACCGTAACCCGAGATTCTCTTCGCTATACATTTACTCTTCGTGATAATATATTCTATCATAGCGATACCAGATTTACAAGCGGAATAGGCCGGCAGGTTGCTCCTAAGGATATTGTCATGAATTTTGAACGTATGGCTTCCATCCTTGTACCAGATAATGCCGCTGAACTGTTTTCGAATATTCAGGGATTCAATGCTTTTCATACAGAACAAACTTATATAAAAATTCCTGCTAATCGTACCATAAAATCTATTGAGGGAATTTCTATTTCTAATGATTCAACGGTAGTATTTCAATTAGCTAAGAAGGATTCAAAATTTCTCGAAAAATTAGCTCATCCTTACGCCTCTATTTATCCGGGAGAAAGCCTTCCTGCAAATAAAACACCGATCTACGAACCAAGTGGCAGCGGCAGCTACTATCTGGCTCAGAGAAAAAATAATCTTTTTATCCTTGCCGCAAACGAGGGGTATTTCCAAGAACAATCAGTACCAAGCCGAATAGATATCACTTACGGGAAAAAGGAAGCCGATATCTACCAAGATTTTGCCAAGGGGGAACTTGATGTTTTAATTGAAATCGGACCGAGTACAATTATGCAGGTTACCGATTCTACAGGAATGATCGACCCAATAGTTGAATCAAAGTTTAAGATAAATCAGCCTTCTGTGTATAACGAAGTAAACTTCTATTATAATCCCGCTTCTCAGAAACCAAGCTTGTATTCGTTTCTTAGCACTCAAAAAAATTCGTTTCTAAACTTTGAAAAATCTTTGGGGGAAATCGCTATAAAAGGCACAGCACAAACCACCGATACCGATACTTTAAAGAAAAATACCGCTTATGTGGCTTACACTAAAAATCCGGCTGAGGTTTTCTTTATTGATGCTATTGCTGAAAAACTCTCGTCTGCCGGAATTAATGTTGTCATGAATTCTTCTTACGCCGTTACTGATGACATTTCTTTTTCATCTGTAAACTTCCCAAATGCTCAACAAACTATAGTTTGGAAACAACCTGTTTATATTTTATCAAAACGGAATGTTTCAGGAATCACTATCACTCAAAAACCTTGGAATATTTCTTTTGATGGTGCTAAAATAAATAAAGGCAACTAAATGAAATTTGCCATCATTGCCAATCCACATAAGTTTGAAGTAAAAGCTGTTATTGAACAAACAATAGCTTGGGCAAAATCTAATTCCATTTCTCTGCTTATTTCTAAAGAGACCTGTGATCTTACCGGCGCTCACGATCCGAGTGTTATTCAGGAAACAAATTCTGATAAAGAAGCTATCGACGGCTGTGATGTTGTGGTTGTAATTGGGGGAGATGGCACCATTTTATACACTGCACGTATTTCCAAACATTCATCAAAACCAATATTAGGCGTGAACGGCGGGCGATTAGGATTTATGACAGATACCAGGTTTGAAGAGCTTGAAGAAGCTCTCGACTCCGTTAAAAATGGAGATTATACTATTGATGATCGCTATTTTTTGAAAGCCACAGATAAAGCCGGGAATGAGTTCTTTGCATTGAATGAATTTCTGTTTTCTCGAAAAGATTCAACCTCAATGATCAATATAACTGCTGAATATGGTGGCAGTTTAATAAATACCTATTGGGCGGATGGCTTGATCGTTTCATCATCTACAGGTTCTACAGCATACAATCTTTCTTCCGGTGGGCCAATTGTAGTGCCCGGAACAGGCGTGATGTTGGTAACTCCGATTAATCCTCATACTTTAACAACACGCCCTTTAGTTGTTCGATCAGATAAACCGCTTACTATCAGAGTAGAAAAACAAGAAAGTGATGTATCTTTCTCTTACGATGGTATAAACTGCAAAATTGATGAACTGCCGCTGGAAGTAGAGATAATGGTTTCAGATCTGGCTTTTAACTTGATACAACTTCCGGGGCACGATTATTTTGAAACACTCCGCAATAAATTGATGTGGGGAAAAGATTCAAGAAGAATTAAGAATTAATCAATTAAAAATTAAGAATGGTAAAACTATCTTCATCAATTCTACATTCTTAATTTTTAATTTTAAATTGATCTATAAACAATCAGATAAATCAAAAACAAACTAACCATGAAAGTAACAGTTGTAGGAGCCGGTGGAAACGTAGGATCAACCGTAGCTTTAAGCGTAGCTCAAAGAGATTTCGCTAAAGAAGTTATTGCTGTAGATCTGGAACGCAAAGAAGAAGGCAAAACATTTTATCCGTCAAAAGGTAGAGCGCTTGACCAGTGGGAATCATCTCCAATCCATTTGTTTGATACTCGAATTAAAGGAACTACAGATTATGCCGATACAGCAAATTCAGATGTCTGTGTGATTACAGCAGGCGTTCCTCGGCGTCCGGGAATGAGCCGTGATGATTTATTGGAAATCAACGCAAACATTGTTAGAAGCGTAACCGAACAGCTTGTAAAATACTCGCCTGATACAATCATTATTGTAGTTTCAAATCCATTGGATGTAATGGTACAAGTTGCTAAAGATGCATCCGGACTTCCTTACGAGAAAGTGATGGGAATGGCTGGAATCTTAGATACAGCACGTTACCGCGCTTTTATCGCAGACGAATTAGATGTATCTCCAAAAGATATTCAGGCATTATTAATGGGTGGCCATGGCGACTCCATGGTTCCACTTCCAAGATTTACAACGCTTGCAGGTATGCCAATCACTCATTTCATTTCTGAGGAAAGATTGAGCGAAATCGTTGATCGCACTAAAAAAGGTGGTGGCGAGCTCGTTGGCTTGATGGGAACTTCGGCTTGGTACGCACCCGGCGCAGCAGCTGCCCAAATGGTTGAAGCGATTTTATTAGACCAAAACCGAATTTTCCCTGTTTGTGCTCATATTGATGGGCAATATGGAGTTGATGATCTTTACATCGGCGTTCCGGTTAAATTAGGAAAATCTGGAATTAAAGAAGTAATTGAGGTTGAATTAACCAAAGAAGAAAGCGATCTTATGCATCAGTCGGCTGAAGCTGTGCGTGGCACACTCAACGACTTTAAAAAACTAATGAATAAGTAAACTAACGAGGACTAAGGTCTTCACTACTTGCATTTATCCCACACATAAATTTATGTGTGGGATTTTTTTTGAACCTATAAATTATTTCCCCTCACTTCTACGACGGAATAAACTCTCCAAGCTGGGAATTAGAACATATTGGTCAGACGACTCGAAGTCTTCAGACCAATATATCATGATCATTCGTACTTGGCTTTACTTATTCTTACTGTTGAATAATACCACCTTACGGATATCCCGCCTGATGGAAGAATTACTGAATAGCTTTAACCCTCAGCTCGATATAAGATTCTTACATTAAACAAAAGAAAGTTCCCCTCAGCCAGAGAGGATGATTTTGCCGAGTTTTTTCTCGGTAAAATCCGGGGTGTCCGAACGAAGTCACTCCGTAGCCTGCCTGCCGTACAAGCTTACGTGCCGAAAAGCACTTCTGCTTGTAGCCATGACTTTGGGAAGATCTGGATCTATGTTTAGGTAAATTTTGATTTTTCCCAAAGGTATTATAAAAAAGAGGACGCCATAGTTTTGTTAGCTTTAAAGTTCATTTTAACCTTTTAACTAACTCACCAGGCGTCCTCTTTTAAGTCTTGGGTAAACCGACTATGTTTGCGCTTATCGCTATGGCGCTGGTTGGTTTTTCGCTGGGCCAGATCCGGGCGATACTCCTTGGCATAACGACCACGAGTTGCGACATTGCGGGAAAGTTCTCGGGAGATGGTTGATTTGTGAACTCCGATAATTTTAGCGATGTTCGTTTGTGAGCGGCCTGCCTGGAGCAGTGCGTTAATTTTATGACGATCTTGTAGGTCAAGTTGTTTGTATTTTTGCATAGTACCACGAATATAAGCCACTTGGTCGAAATCCCTGAGGGGCGCGCCCCTCAGGGATTATTTTCGT
>TARA_R110002110_G_C13469441_1_pt1 | contig 23644 bp, 16 predicted proteins | sample TARA_R110002110 | Tara Oceans TARA_R110002110 (sample SAMEA4397330) | marine metagenome | biome: Polar Biome; feature: [SRF] surface water layer (ENVO:00010504); material: water (ENVO:00002006), including particulate matter (ENVO:01000060) such as... | depth 5 m
CTGCCTGTATAACATAATTTCATGTTATCTGGGTCAGCCCCTAAATTATTTATTATCAATACGTTACCAGCAAAATAAATACGATTTAATAGTCATTGCCCCAGCTCATGAAAAGCTTCAGCATGAATTATTGAGCCTAGAGTTCAACACCAAAAAAAATAAAATTGATCACACAAACCAATCATCTAAAGATATCAGTGATTCCCTTAGAAAATTAATTCACTAAAATCTGTAAACCCTCTACGGACAAATACTCTTTTCGTCTCTCCCGACGAACAATTTGGCCATCATCGGAAGAGCAGGAATAATTAAGGCATTATAAGCTGGTTAACATTTAGCCCCGCAGGCAAGCCACCCAAGACCTCACCAAATTTTAGTAATTCTCTTACTATGAAGTAAAAAAAAGACTACTTTGCTTTTCGACATAATAGATAAGATCTAACGCAAGATCACAAGTGGTAAATGGGTATTTTCTATCATCTTAAGCGTATTACTACCCAGAAAAGCTTGGGCAATCTTAGAGCGAGAAAAAGCGCCCATAACCAACATTTCGACATTATGTTTAGATTTGTAATCCATTAATGAACTAAAAATATTACCTTCCAATATGCTGGATTTCACCTCGAAACCACTTTCTACTAGCATCGATTCAGTGTGCTTAAATTTATCAAGTAAATCGGCTTTACTGTTTTTTACAGTAACCAGATGACAGGTTAAATTATGAAGCAACCCTCCATCGATTATCCGTTTAACGGCCTTATCAGCAGTTTCCCTTCCGTCATAAGCCAACATGAAGCTTTTCGGCTCTGTAAAATTCTTATTAGCGATAAGCACTGGCGTATGAACCTGGCGAATTATTTGTTCTATGTGCGAGCCAAGTGCCTTGAAATCCCCCCCATGACTTTCTCCTGAACGACCAACCACAACTAAGCGCGCATCTGATTCAAGATCACAAATCGCCTCTACAATATCGCTATGCCGCTGTGTTTTTTCAATAAGTTCACAGCCTTTCTGACTGGCTAATTCATAAGCATGCTGCAGCATCTCCTGACCGACTTGCAGTGCTAGCTTACTTCTTTGCTCATCCAATAAAGCCAACTCATTGAGTAATGACGAGCGAGCCCCAAGACCAATAGCTCCACTCAAATCATCTACTTCTGCTGTGTTTTTCTTTTCAATAGCGTGCAATAACAAAATGGATTTATTAAGTTTCTTTGCAGCCCATATACCTGCGTTGCAAACATCATCAGAATAAATCGAGCCATCTATACATGTGATAATCTTATTCATTGTTATCTCCTTAGTGGCCAGCCATCAGTTTTTCAACTTCTTTGGGGTCGCTATGGACACCAAATTTATCGACAATAGTCTCGGTTGCTTCACTCATTCCAATGATTTCTACTTCGGCACCTTCTCGTCTGAATTTAATCACGACTTTATCAAGAGAAGAGACAGAAGTAATATCCCAAAAATGGGCATGAGTCAGATCAATAATGACTTTACCAACGGCTTCTTTGAATTCAAATGATTCAATAAATTGCTCAGAAGATGCAAAAAATACCTGGCCAACAACTTGATATACACGCACATCTTCATTGGATTGATCAGATTTAACAACCATAAATCGGCCAATTTTATTGGCAAAGAACAAGATCGCAAGTAGTACACCCACCAAAACACCCATTGCTAAATTATGAGTTGCAACAACAACGATAACGGTTGAGATCATAACGATACTGCTTGATAGTGGATTTTTCTTTAGATCTTTAATCGAACTCCACGAAAAAGTACCTATCGAAACCATTATCATGACAGCGACAAGTGCGGCCATCGGAATTTGTTTTAGCCACTCGCCTAAAAAGACAACCATAATTAATAAGAACATGCCTGCGGCAAAGGTTGATAGTCGCCCACGCCCACCAGACTTCACATTAATGATAGATTGACCAATCATAGCGCATCCCGCCATACCACCAATCAGCCCAGCGCCAATATTGGCAATACCTTGTCCTTTGCATTCGCGGTTTTTATCACTAGATGTGTCCGTTAAATCATCAACGATTGTTGCCGTCATCATAGACTCCAGCAAACCAACAATGGCCAAGCCCACGGAATAAGGCAGAATGATTAACAAAGTGTCTATAGTCAGAGGTACTTCAGGCCATAAAAATATTGGCAAGGTATCAGGTAACTCACCCATATCCCCAACAGTGCGAATATCGAGCCCTAAAAACATTGCCACCACCGTCAATGACACAATGCAAACTAGGGGCGATGGAATCGTTTTACCGATTCCCGGCACATAAGGAAATAGATAAATGATACCGAGCCCTGCCGCCGCCATGGCATAGACATGCCATGTGACGTTCGTTAGCTCAGGCAATTGAGCCATAAAAATAAGGATAGCAAGGGCATTCACAAAACCAGTTACAACTGAACGAGAAACAAACCGCATTAAGCTACCAAGCCTTAAGTAACCCGCCATAATTTGAAGGACACCCGTTAACAAAGTAGCCGCAAGAAGGTATTCAAGCCCATGCTCTTTCACCAGAGTGACCATGAGTAGTGCCATCGCACCGGTGGCAGCAGAAATCATACCAGGCCGCCCTCCAACTATCGCAATGATCACGGCAATACAGAACGAGGCGTACAAACCTACTTTAGGGTCAACCCCAGCAATAATAGAAAAGGCAATGGCTTCTGGGATCAACGCCAACGCAACAACAATACCTGCAAGCAAGTCTCCCCGTATGTTGGAAAACCAATCTAGTCTCATTTTTTTAAGCATGGAAAACCTTGTAATATATTTAGCATCAACGCTACATCCAGCGTAGAACTGACAGACTAATTCTCTCAGCTATAGCTACTGAATTTGCGTCTATATTTGTTTATAGATAATTGCTAGCACAGGTTTGCCAGCCCCAGTTAGGGTTTATAAATGTTACGCGAGACGTTGAGGAAGAAATATCTATGGTGGCGTAATACGCAAGGCGCTTTGCCCTATATCAATTTTTAATACTCGTGTTTTATTTTGACATCAGTCGTTTCTATAAGCAAGAAGTCCGCTTTTTGTGAACTCCCTGTTTTGCCATCGCCAGCTCAACTCCCTTGATGGCTGGCGCACTTATTTCGGTTACTTCTTGCGGCTTATGTAGACTAATTTTGGGATAGCAATAATTGATTCCGTTAACACCTTTGCTTAACTCGCTTCGGGATATTAGCGTACCAGATTGATTCAACCGATATGTCGATATAGATGGTCATTTTGGTGCAAATTACTGATTAACATAAATGAATTTATAGCTGGTCAATGACCACATCTATTTCGGTTGCGTTTTTACTCTCTCTTATCAGCTCTCCGCTCTCTATAACCTATACTTAACAGACGGGAGCTTTTTTCCAAACGCTCCAATAACAATCAAACATCAAGGTGTGCGATACACTTGGATAATATATAGTTAACCCAACTCATGTTTGTATCCCTTCGCAGGATATATCTGGCACGGCTGTTGCAACAACCAAAGAAGGGAAATGACGCTGAACTAAACACCAATGACCGAGAAGGTCTGAGAGCCATGTAGATGCACAATAGTTGGAAGTTCTATAATTCAGGCTCCTTCTTCGATGAGCTGATTACCCCGAAGGGCAAGCCCCGAGTAGCGGCCCGTCGCCTAGTAAATCTCCTGCAAAACCTCTCTCCGGAGGAGGTATCGAACTACCGCACTGCAGCAGAGCTGGCCATCCGCGACATGGGGATCTCTTTTACAATCTATAGTGAAGGCAAGAATATCGATCGAGCCTGGCCCTTCGATATCATCCCTCGCGTGATCACGGCAAAAGAGTGGAACAAAGTAAGACTTGGCTTAGCACAACGCAGTCGTGCCCTTAACTGCTTTATCGACGACATTTATAACAAACAGCAAATATTTGCCGATGGCATTATGCCGCCCGAAATCGTCCTTAATTCTGCCGACTACAGGCCTCAGTGTGTCGGTGTTTCGCCCCAATATGGTGCATGGGCCCATATCTGTGGCTCTGATCTAGTGCGTGACAAGACTGGTAAATTCTACGTACTGGAAGACAACCTGAGGGTCCCTTCAGGCGTCTCCTACATGCTGGAGAACAGGGAAATCACAAAACGCGTACTGCCGGAACTTTTCGAAAATTACAGTATTTTGCCTCTGGACGACTACCCTTCTCGCTTGCACAGTACCTTGGCCTCTCTCTCCCCTCAGGATCAAAGTCGCCCCTGCATCGTGTTGCTCACACCGGGTATTTATAACTCAGCCTATTTCGAACATGCCTTTCTCGCCCAAAGTATGGGTGCTGAACTGGTGGAGGGTAGCGATCTGTTCGTCAGCGATGACGATTTTGTCTACATGCGGACTGTTGACGGCCCCCTCCGGGTCGATGTGGTTTATCGTCGCATCGATGACAGCTTTCTAGACCCCGAAGTTTTCCGCAAAGACTCCAGATTGGGAGTACCCGGTATCATGCGCGCATGGAAAGCCGGTAACGTTGCCATTGCCAACGCACCCGGTTCGGGAGTCGCCGACGACAAGGTAGTGTATGCCTTTGTACCGGACATGATCCGCTATTACCTAAAAGAAGAACCGAGTCTGGCGAGCGTTAAAACCTACCTGTGTATGAATGAGCAGGACCGTCACTACGTACTGGAAAACCTCGACAAATTAGTGGTAAAACCTGCCAATGAGTCAGGAGGGTACGGCCTGATGGTCGGGCCCCATGCCTCTAAGGCGACAAGAGCAAAGTTCGCCAAATTGATAGAGGAAAACCCGCGCAATTACATTGCCCAGCCCACATTGGCCCTATCCACCGCGCCCACCTTTATTGACGACACAGTAGAACCCAGGCACTTGGACTTACGCCCCTTTATCCTACACGGCAAAGATACCTGGGTAACGCCAGGTGGCTTAACTCGAGTGGCTCTGACCAAAGGCTCTCTTGTGGTCAATTCATCCCAAGGTGGCGGCAGTAAAGACACATGGATCGTGGAGAATAACAAATGACCATGCTATCAAGAGTTGCAGAGAGACTGTTCTGGATGGCCCGCTACTTGGAACGCGCCGAAGATACCGCACGGCTGATTCACGCATACACCCACATGGTGATGGATATTCCCAAACGAGACGCGCCGGGCTGGGACATACTGGTAAGGATACTCGACGCCGAGCCGATATTTGAAAAAAACCATAGGCGTTACAACGAACAAAATGTACTGAAATTTTTAATAGCCGATCTGGATAACAGCTGTAGCATATACAGCGCCATACGCTCTGCCCGAGAAAATGTTCGCACGACCCGTGACGTATTACCCGAAGAAGTCTGGGAACACGTCAATGAACTCTACCTCTACGCTCAAGAGCACGCAGAAAAGTCCGTAGGTCGACGTAATCGCCACCAGTTTTTGGAAACTATCATCGCACGCTGTCAGATGATCAACGGCATGATCATCTCCACCCTACCGCGAGGACATGCCTACCGTTTTATCAAATTGGGACATCTACTGGAGCGGGCTGACATGACCACCCGTGTAATCGATGTTGGCGCTGCGGCCTTACTGGGTGATGAACGCCTCCACAGTACCGTGGATCCACTAATATGGGCCAGTCTACTAAAATCGCTGTCAGCCTTGGGCGCTTATCGCCGTGAAATCGGCCCCCAGGTGGACGCCGCTGCAATGGTAAACTTCGTTCTGCGAGAGGGCACATTACCTCGCTCGGTAAAATTCTGCCTCAACGGTATGCGCCAAGAACTGACACCCCTAAAAAACAACAAAGAAGCACTTGATCTGCTGGATCAGGCCCGTCGTAAGCTGTCCCGCTTTGATCCCCACGTTCGCTCCAGAGAAGAACTACATGCGTTTATCGACAAGTTTCAGGCAAGCCTGATAACGTTGAATGGCACCATCGACAGTACCTGGTTCCTGACAGACCCGACGTAGATAACCGTTCTTTACTTTGTTTTATTATAGATACAACACACAGCCTAATAGGCTAAAGGCGGTAAGTACAAATGACTATCCGTGTAGCGATCAATCATCGCACGACCTACAAGTTCGACCGTCCAGTAAACATGTCACCGCACACCGTACGCCTGCGCCCGGCACCCCACTCGCGTACACCTATCCACAGTTATAGCCTCAAGATCACGCCGGAAGAACATTTCATCAACTGGCAACAGGATGCCTTTGGTAATTACTTAGCACGTTTGGTATTTCCCGAGAAGTGCACCGAGTTTGAGGTGGATGTTGAAGTCATCGCAGATATGACGGTGATCAACCCCTTTGACTTTTTTGTAGAAGAGTACGCGGAAACATTCCCCTTCGAATACAGCAAGCAGGTTAAAAAGGAATTGCTACCCTATCTGGAAAAGCTGGAGTACGGCCCCTTATTCAACGAATTCCTAGCTTCAGTGGATGTAAAAAAACGCGCTATCAATGATTTCATGGTGGAGCTGAACCAGAAGGTTCAGCAAGAAATCGAATATCTGGTGCGTATGGAACCGGGGGTACAAAGCCCGGAAGAGACGCTGGAAAAAGCCAAGGGCTCCTGTCGGGATTCATCTTGGCTGCTGGTGCAGTTGCTGCGTCACTTGGGTCTCGCTACACGCTTCGCCTCCGGCTATCTGGTACAGCTAAAGCCGGATGAAAAATCTCTGGATGGCCCTTCTGGTGCGGCAGAAGATTTCACCGACCTGCACGCTTGGTGCGAAGTGTTCCTGCCCGGCGCCGGCTGGGTGGGACTTGACCCCACGTCAGGCCTGTTCGCCAGCGAAGGACATATACCTCTGGCCTGCACACCACATCCTGTATCCGCGGCCCCCATCGTCGGGGCAACGGACAAGTGTGAGGTGGAGTTCGATTTCAGCAATACCGTGGAACGAGTACTCGAGGACCCCCGAGTCACCAAGCCCTACAGCGAAGAACAGTGGCAACAAATACTGGCTCTGGGAAAAGCGGTGGACAAGGAGTTTGAGGAAAACGATGTACGCCTAACCATGGGCGGCGAACCGACTTTTGTCTCCATTGATGATATGGAATCAACCCAGTGGAATACCGATGCTTTGGGTGACGACAAACTTAGCCTGGCAAAGACGCTGCTGCTTCGACTGCGCGATCGATATGCTCCCGAAGGGCTGCTGCATTACGGCCAGGGAAAATGGTACCCCGGGGAAGAGGTCCCCCGCTGGGCATTGGGGGTGTTCTGGCGGAAAGATGGTGAGCCCCTGTGGAAAAGCCCAAAACTTCTGGCAAGGATCGATAAAGACTACGGGCTGGACGTAAACGATGCCGTACAATTTGGTCGCTATTTGTGCAACCTAATCTCCGTGCCGAGAAAATGCTGCCAACTGGCCTATGAAGACGGACTTTATTACCTAATGCAGGAACAGAACCTGCCGAAAAATTTGGATATATTGGCACAAAAACTCAAAGGAAACCTAGATCGCCGACGTTTGGCCCGATTGATAGAACAAGGTTTTACTGTTCCTTCCGGTGTCGTAATTCCTTTAGAGCGGAGTACCGGCTGGCCCATCGAAGAGGACAAAAAAAGCTGGCACAGCAGTTTGTGGCCAATGAAACGAGAACGCATCACACTGATTCCTGGCGATTCTCCCATGGGGCTGCGCCTGCCTCTCAACGACTTACCCGAGCTGACGAAAAAAGCGGACAAAGTTCGGCCCCAACGCGATCCTTTTGAACCGCGCGAAGACTTGGCTAAGCGCTCGGAAATGCAATTTTCCGAATCAGAAGAGCTGGGAGAAGACGACATTTCTGGGGCTGAAGACGACGAGGCATCCAGCGATTATGAAAATGTTGTTCGTACCGCCATGTGCGTTGAGGCCAGAGAAGGTCGGCTGCATATTTTTATGCCGCCGCTGGAGTATCTTGAAGACTATGTTGAATTAATTGCCGCTATTGAAGAGGCCGCTGTCGCACTGAAGTTTCCCGTTATTATCGAAGGCTACGAACCCCCTCGGGATCCTCGTATACAAAAACTACTGGTCACCCCAGACCCCGGTGTAATTGAGGTCAATGTACACCCATCCAACAACTGGGAGGAATTGGTTGCAACCACAACCTCACTCTATGAAGAAGCCCGCTTATCACGCCTTTCCACTGAGAAATTTATGCTGGATGGACGTCACACCGGGACGGGAGGTGGCAATCATATTACCTTGGGTGGCGCGACTCCTGCCGACAGCCCGATACTTCGGAGGCCAGACCTACTGCGTAGCCTGATCACCTTTTGGCAACATCACCCCAGCCTCTCCTATTTGTTTTCAGGCATGTTTGTTGGCCCCACAAGTCAGGCACCACGAGTCGATGAAGGCCGGGATGAAATGCTCTATGAGCTGGAGGTTGCATTCTCACAAATGTCTGATGGCGAAGTGCTACAACCGTGGCTGGTCGATAGGCTACTTCGCAACCTTCTCATTGATGTTACCGGCAATACTCACCGTGCTGAATTTTGTATCGATAAGCTCTACTCCCCTAATAGCGCTACCGGTCGCCTGGGCATCCTTGAGTTTCGAGGTTTTGAGATGCCACCACATAGCCGTATGGCACTGGTGCAATCACTCTTGCTGCGCTGCTTGGTGGCGCGTTTCTGGGATAAACCCTATCACAAACCCCTGATTCGCTGGGGAACAGAGCTTCACGACCGTTTCATGCTGCCACATTACATTTGGCAGGATATGAAATCTGTAGTCGAAGACCTTCAAGCCCATGCCTACCCCTTTGAACTGGAATGGTTGGCAGCCTTTGAAGAGTTTCGTTTTCCACATTATGGCCGGGTCCAGCTGGACGACATTGAAATAGAATTACGCTGGGCGGTGGAACCTTGGAATGTACTGGGAGAGGAAACGAGTAGTTTTGGTACCTCCCGCTATGTCGATTCCTCAGTTGAACGCTTGCAGCTACGCGCCACAGGATTAACTGAAGGGAGATATGTCCTCTGCTGTAATGGCCGCCGCGTACCCATGCATAGCACCGGACGCCATAGTGAATATGTCGGCGGGGTGCGTTACCGCGCCTGGCAGCCACCATCAGCCCTGCATCCACTGATTGGTGTGCACGTGCCATTGATTTTCGACCTAATTGATACCTGGAACGGGCGTTCTATCGGTGGCTGTACTTACCATGTATCTCATCCTGGCGGACGCAGCTATGACGCCTTCCCCGTCAACTCATTTGAAGCTGAATCCCGGCGAATTAACCGTTTTGAAACAGTAAGCCACACACAGGGGCCATTCACCCCACAACCCGAAGTCAATGCCATAAGGGAGTTTTTCCCCAACCAACAGGCACCAAGACCGATGGAACCACCACCGGAGGAATCACCTGGGGAATACCCCTACATTCTGGATATGCGTAACCCCCGACGAAAACAACCGTATTAGTCTGGTTATCTCAGCGCATTTACCCAACAAGACTGGAACCCGTATATAATGGGTTCCAGATTCACAACGAATATCAACAGGTAAAATGTGAACACCCCCGACTCTCAACCACTTGGCCAGACTCAGTCTCAGACCCAATCAGAAGGGCCTGATGCTCTCGAATATTGCAGTCTTACCAGCCTATTGGAATTGGATGAAGCCTGCACCCAAGATGGCCAGGTTAAGCCACAGTGGAGTTATTTACTCAATAGCCTACGCGATTTGGGCCCTACAGTACTGAATGAACGCGAACAAAAAGCACGCAGAATCCTCCGAGATGACGGCGCCACATACAATATTTATGGTCGAGATAATAATCCCAGCAGCAACTGGGAGCTAGACCCAGTACCTTACATTATCGATAGTGAGGACTGGGGGAAAATTGAAGCGGGACTGCTGGAAAGGTCCGAACTGTTTAACCTGATGTTGCGCGACCTGTATGGTCCACGCACGCTATTGCGCCACGGCGTATTACCGCCAGAAGCACTTTTTAGCAACGGTGGGTTTTTGCGTGCCTGCCAGGGTATCCAGTTACCAGGGGAACACGAATTAATCTTGCATGCCGTTGACATGGTACGGCAACGCGGTGGCAACATGTGCGTGCTATCAGACCGAACCCAAGCACCCAGCGGAGCCGGTTACGTCTTAGAAAATCGTACCGTGATGTCAAGGGTTTTCCCCAGTCTATACCGCGACAGCCACGTACATCGCCTCGCCAGCTTTTATCAACGTCTACGTCTGAAACTGGCCTCTCTTTCCCCATCAGAAGAAGAGCCTCTTGTTGTCGTCCTCACTCCTGGCGGTCAGAATGAAACCTACTTCGAACACGCCCATCTTGCTAACTACCTAGGCTTCCCCCTAGTTCAAAGTGGTGATCTGCTGGTACGCAATGGCTTCTTGTGGATGAAATCCCTAGACGGATTGAAACGAGTCGATGTTGTCTTTCGCCGTGTGGACGATATGTTTTGTGACCCAGTTGAACTGCGAAGCGACTCATTACTCGGTGTCCCAGGCCTATTGGAAGTTGCGCGCACTGGACAAGTGGTTATTGCCAACCCCCTAGGTTCAGGCGTGTTGGAAAACCCCACCCTGCTTAAATACTTACCCCTCATCAGCAAGCACCTGCTAGGTCGAGAGCTGCGGCTGGAGTCAGTCAAAACCTACTGGTGTGGAGATGAGAAAGATTTGCAGTTTGTGACAGCAAATATTCGCCAGTTAATTATCAAGCCTACCTACAGAGGCAGTGGTATAAAAAGTGTTTGGGGTGGAGACCTGAGTGACGAACAGGTCAATCAATTACTCGCCACTCTTCACAAAAAAAAGCATCAATATGTCGCCCAAGAGCGTCTGGAAAAATCCTACACACCCGCTTTTTCGGAAGGAAAGCTTGAGCCTAGGCCAACCCTACTACGCACATTTTCCGTAGCAACCGACAAGTCATATATGGTGCTCCCCGGCGGACTTACCCGTATTGGGACACACCCCCATGGACGGGAGATCAAGATGCAAACCGGCAGTCCCAGCAAAGACACCTGGATCACTGCAACCGAGCCAGAACGTACTGTTGTATTCGAAACAACACCAGAAGTCACCCGAGCCGTAAAGGACTCTCCTCTACTAAGTTTACCCAGCCGCGTAGCGGAAAACTTGTACTGGATGGGACGCTATGCTGAGAGAGCAGAGGCATCACTACGATTATTGCGTACTGTTTTTGTACTGCTTAATGGCGAGGAACCCATTAGCCTCAACGCGCGACGAGTTTTATTACAAACAGTCACACAAATTACGGATACTTTACCTGGATTTATGAATGCCTCAGACGAACTTCTGGCCTGTCCCGAGGAAGAGTTACTATTGGTCATAATAGATGACAATAGGGCAGGCAGTATCAAATCAACGTTGAACGCAATGCTCTCCAGTGCTGACGAATCCAAAGAATTGCTTTCAACAGACACTATTCGTGTTATCAACGACTTACGAGACGCACTGGACGATCTGGATTTCACCCTGGAGGGAGGACTCACCTCGGCACCGGAAGAAGCTCTTGATCCACTGGTAACAGGACTGGCAGCTTTATCGGGATTAATGCAGGAAAGTATGATTCGCGGTGTCGGCTGGCGCTTTATGGAGCTAGGAAAACGCATCGAACGCTCCCGGCAAATCATTAACAGCCTCCGAAGCCTGATGATACCCGTCACAGAAGAGGGTACCCAATCTACCCTGCTGACTGCGCTATTACTTTCGATGGAAGTCATGATTACTTATCGCAGACGGGGTCGCGTTCGCAGAGGCATTGAGCTGGGACTAGAACTGGTCATGCTGGACGATAACAATCCACGGTCTCTCTTGTTTCAACTTGAAAGATTACAACAAATTCTCATAAAGCTGCCTCAACCAGACGCCTCTACTGGTGAGCTAGGAGAAGAAGAACGCGTATTACTAGAGGCAACCACCAGCCTGAAATTATCCCGCCTATCACAATTACTGGAAACAACATCCGGAAAACGTGGGGATATGGACACTCTACTACTCCAGCTTGATAGACTGCTAGATGACTTCAACCGGTTTATCAGCGACAAACACTTCGACCAACGCACCGACACTCAACAGCTGGTAACAACCTTCTGGGGTGGCCTGTAATGCTCTATCAAATTCGTCATATTACACACTACAAATATGCCCAGCGTGTAACACGTTGCTACAATTTAGCCAATGTCATGCCCAGAGACACCAAACACCAGACCTGCCTCAAAAGCCTTGTCACACTCTCACCACAGCCCGCAAAGGCTCGGAAACGCACGGATTACTTTGGTAATAAAACCTATAATTTCGAAATACAGAAGCCCCACACTGAGTTAATTATTACAGCCGTCAGTGACGTTCAAATTAACGATGATACGCGTGAATTGAACCTGGACCTCGGAGTCTCATACGGAGACGCTCTAAAATTCCTCAACCAAACCCTCAACCGAAAAACTATTGAGGCACGTGAATTTTTACTGGATTCGCCGATGGTTGAGAGTACTCCGGCACTGGAAGAATACGCTCGACCCTCATTTCAAACCGATCGATCGTTGAATTCATGCGTCAGCGATCTGACCACCCGAATATTCACTGAATTTTCGTACGATCCTAGTTTCACAACAATTGCTACACCCCTGGCCGATGTACTGAAACATAAACGAGGGGTATGCCAGGATTTCGCTCATCTGCAAATCGGCTGTCTGAGAGCCGTGGGAATACCCGCCAAATATGTCTCCGGCTATATCGAAACACTTCCCAAACCGGGAGAAAAAAAGCTCGTGGGTGTCGATGCAACCCATGCATGGATCGCTTATTTTTGCCCCCATGAGGGTTGGGTGGAATTTGACCCGACGAATAATACACAGAGCAACAGCCAACATATCGTCAACGCATTCGGGCGTGACTATTTCGATGTGACACCCGTCAAAGGCGTTATCTTTGGCGGTGGAGAATCCCCCATTCTCGAAGTTTCTGTCAATGTTGCCCGTTTAGCGTCATGACTTTATTGCAACAACAGTACCCTTTTTGCTCACGCTCTCCATAAGGAGGTGATACATGTGGTTATATACAAGTTGTGACCTAGAGTTCAACATTGAGGTACCTACACCCTTTGTGCTTATGTTGAGGGCCCGCAGCGGCGCACAACAATGGATTTCCAGCGAGAAATATAAGCTCACTCCCAGCGTTCCCGTGACCGAGTTTACGGACATTTACGGCAATCTTTGCCAGCGACTCGTTGCACCACCGGGCGCTTTTGCAGTACATACTGCGGCAGAAGTAATGATCTCTGATCATGTGGATCTAGCACCTGGAGCTAGATTTGTCGAGGTCCAAGACCTTCCCGACGCCCTCCTCAATTACTTGTTACCCAGTCGCTATTGTGAGTCCGACCGTTTCAGTCAAATGGCACTATCTATCACTCAAAATGCACTCATGGGCTATGACCAAGTTGCGGCCATAGAAACCTGGTTACACAACACCATTCGTTATGACCCCTATAATAGCGACATCCAAGTATCCGCAATTGATGTTAATGCCCGACAATGGGGCGTCTGCAGAGACCTATCACATCTCGGTATTGCATTGTGTCGAAGTCTGAGTATTCCCGCTCGCATGGTCGTCGGCTACCTTTATGGGTTAGAACCTATGGAGCTGCACGCATGGTTTGAAGCTTATGTCGGTGGTCGCTGGTATTCCTTTGATGCAACACAGACCACAAAAAATGGAGGGTATGTCGCTGTCGGCTATGGCCGTGATGCGGCAGATGTAGCGGTTTACAACCAGTTTGGGCTGGCTCTATACCCGACCAAACAACAGGTGTGTGTACGACAAATTAACGAAAAAACAGACCCAACTAGTAACAGCCTGTGAATGGGCTCAACTGTATTATTACTTTTTCCTAATGGGGCAAAAACACACTGTAACTCAGATAGGTTAATACCAAGAAAGCCCTCATGGATCCAATAACCCAAGGCATAGTCGGTGCTGCTTTAGCCCAAACCAACAGCGGAACAAAAACACTGGCCAAAGCCGGTGTAATTGGCGCTATGGCGGGTATGGCGCCAGATCTTGATGTGCTGATACGGTCTTCCAGTGACCCGCTATTAGTGTTGGAATATCATCGACAATTTACTCATTCCCTACTTTTTATTCCCTTGGGCGCACTGATATGTGCACTGGTTTTCTATCTGTTACTCGCAGCTCGCTGGCAGTTAAGTTTTAAGTCCATCTACCTTTGGAGCCTACTGGGCTTTGCAACCCACGGCCTGCTAGATGGGTGCACGAGTTATGGCACTCTGTTGCTTTGGCCTATGACCGAACATCGATTTTCCTGGGATATTATCTCAGTGATCGATCCGCTATTCACCCTGCCATTACTGCTGTTGATTCTATTGGCTGCAAAGCGACAATCCCGACGCTATCTATGGGGCGCCTTGGTTTGGGGTACTGTTTACCTGAGTATCGCGTTTATTCAACATGAACGTGTATTGGATATAGGCCGCCAGATAGCGACCGAACGAGGTCACCAACCATTACGCTTGGAAGCCAAGCCCAGCTTTGCCAATATTTTGGTATGGAAACTGGTGTATGAGACCGAGCAACGGTTTTATGTGGATGCAATCAGACCTGGGTTTTTAAAGGAGCGAGTCTGGGTCGGCAACAGTACCAAAAAGCTTAATCTAGCCAAGGATTTTCCTTGGTTATCTCCCAACTCCCAACAAGCCAAAGACATTCAGCGCTTTGGTAAATTCTCTTCCAATTACCTTGGACTGGACCCTCAAGACAACATGGGAATAATCGATGTCCGTTATTCACTCCTACCCCATCAGATAGCCCCCTTATGGGGTATTCAGCTCGCTGAATACCGCAATAACGAGGAGTATGCCAATTATTTCACTCGCAGAGAAAACCGCCAAGTAAGCCTGAAAGAGCTAATCACAATGCTTTATGAGTAACCAGCTCCGTTTAAGTAAAAACAACTGGCCTAACCCATAGAACCAAGTCCCTACCATTCTGTTGAGGTTCTAATTTGAATAAGAAGTGGCTGCTTTTTTTAGTACTGATACTAAACCACACACTGATAAACAGTGTGATTGCAGCTGCCCACATCTCTGGAGAAGACCTCGGGATCTATGAACCCCCGCATATCCACCTCAATTTTTCTTCTGCGGGCCCTTCTTCTACAGATGACACCCCGTCTAGCCCACAAGATCACCACAAAACAGCGCATGTACATGCGGCCGGTGAACCCTGCGCAGTGCCACTACTGTTAGTTTCTCAAGCCGTTTCCCTACCAACAGACAAGCCGACATCTCGCCAGCTAGTCTATATAGGCCTGACCTATAAACCCGCCGTCCCGCCTCCCAACGCATAACTCCCATTAAATCCTAACCTTTATTTAACATCGGCCAGCATTCATCCTGCTCGCCGAACACTGGAGCTTATTGCTCATGAAATACTTTAAACATTCTGGCTTGCGTTCACGCAGATCAGGAATGGCTGTCGCCAGCGCCTGCCTGTTGGCAATACTTGCCGGAAGCCAATCAGCTCTATCGAAAGAAGACTCCTTTCTGGAGACACGTGCTTCTCAAATAGTGCCGAAAACCAGCATTGACCTTAACTGGGCCTTGCAGCAAACCCTGCAAAAAAACGCCACGTTAAAAACCTTCCCTTATCACCTCAGAATGTCAGATGCCGAAATACTACAAGCGAGGCAACGCCCCCTCCCCACACTGGGCTTGAGCATCGAAAATGTACTGGGTGGTGGTGATTACAGCGACATGGAGCAAGCTGAATTTACGCTGACCTTGGGCCAAACCCTAGAGTTGGGCAGTAAACGTGAGAGTCGAATAGCTGTCGCAACAGCTGCCATGCAACGGCAGCAATCGGAGTACGAATTAACGCGGCTGGATGTGCTGGCTGAAACCAGCCGCCGTTATTATCAGTTACTTCGTATTCAGTTGCTTCAACGCTGGATAGAAAAGCGTGCTCAATCCGAACAACAGGCACTGGGTATCATCCAGCAACGAGCCAGGGCCGGCGCAGCCAAACAAGCCGATGTATCCAAAATGCAGCTTCGCCTCTCACGCTCGAAAGCACAGGCTGCGCAACTTAAAGGCCAACTTATTTTGGCCAAAGCTGGGTTAACGGCAATGTGGTTGGAAAATCCGAGTTTTACCACAGCGAACGGCAACCTGATCAGCTCGCCAGTTATTCCGGATACCACCCGTATTCGGGAATCCGTTGTCGAGTTGGTGAACAAGTCGCCACTCTTTATTCGCCAGCAAGCATTACAGCGACTGTCTGATGCGGAAGTTCAGCTGGCCCGCGCCAATGGTCGGGTGAATTTGGATGTGGGTGTCGGCATACGCCATCTGGAAAAAAGTGGTGATCAGGCACTGGTATTTGACCTGTCTATGCCCATTCCCATCAGCAATCCCAATCGAGGCCGAATTGCAGCAGCTCAGGCAAACAAGGAGCTATCTGCGGAACAAACGGAAATGGTTCGCAGCCAGCTTCAGCTCTCCCTACTCGCAATTCAGCAGACACTGAGCAACCATCATCTATATGCGGGGCTTATCACCAACGAGCTTCTACCCCAAGCTCGTCAACTACTTGCCGATGTAGAGAAGGGTTACAGCAAGGGCCGCTACACGGTATTGCAATGGGTGGACGCCCAAGCCGAACTGTTTGCACTGGAACGGGAGCTGATCGAAATCCATACCCTGATGTATCAGCAATTACTGGAGCTGGAACGTATCACCGGCCAGACCTTTTCACCTTCTCAACAAGAGAATGACTCATGAAAAATTATGCTTTATTAATTTGTACAGTGATTACCTTTTTAGTCGCATTCAGTCTTAACACACATGCCTCTGAAGACCACATCGAACAGGATAATCATGACAACGAAAACACAGAAGAAACCAAAGGTCCCAATGGCGGCAAACTACTCAGTGATGGCGACTTCTCTATTGAACTGAAAATTTTTGAAACCGGTGTACCGCCAGAAATGCGACTGTATGCCTACGACCATGGAAAGCTTATAGCACCCGGTGATTGGCAAGTGAGCGTCAGTCTTGACCGATTAGGCGGTGATCAAGATCAGATTCAATTCAACCCTGAACTGAATTACCAGGTAGGTAATCAGGAAATCAAAGAGCCTCACTCCTATGATGTCACTATAAAAGCCCGCTATAACAACCAGAGCTTTGAATGGCACTATGACAGCCACGAAGGCCGCACGGTTATCAGCGACCGTCAGCTTGAGCTGGCGGGTGTTGAAACTGCTCAAGCAGGCCCCGCAACCCTCAGTTTTAAAGACACACTATTCGGTGTCATTGCCGCCCCTGCTGACCATGTCTACCGTATCAATGCGCCCTATCCCGGATTGGTAGAAACGGTGCATGTACAGCTTGGCGAAACAGTAAAAAAAGGCCAACGCCTGCTGACCCTAGCCAATACCGACACCTTGCAACGCTACAGTGTTAAAAGCCCTACAAATGGCGAAGTGACTGAGCGTTTTGTCAATCAGGGTGACCGCGCAGAAGGACGTGCTTTATTGGAAATTGTCGATCTTTCTACTGTTTGGGTGGAGATGTCAGCCTTTCCTGAAAGTATCGAAAAACTCGCAGTAGGCCAACCGGTAATCGTTCGGGATCTACACCATCACGAAGCTGCGACCGGTAGCATCAGCTATGTGGCACCACAGATGACCGGTGGGCATATCGCCCGCACACGCGCTGTTATCGATAACCCCGATGGCCACTGGCGTCCCGGTATGCATATCAAAGCAGAAATCCAAATTGCCCGCCGCCAAGTGCCACTGGCAATCGAGGCATCTGCTCTGCAAAGCTTCCGGGATATGCCGGTAGTCTTTGCCAAATTTGGGAATACCTTCGAGGTCCGAATGGTGGAGCTGGGAGAAAGCAATGGCGACATGATCGAAGTGTTGGGTGGATTAAAACCTGGTACCGAATATGTCACTAACAACAGTTTTTTAATCAAAGCCGATATTCTTAAATCCGGCGCCAGCCACGACCACTAGGAGGCAACATGATCGATATATTAATTGCTTTCGCGGTAAACCGACGCTGGTTGATATTGACTCTCACCCTGCTGATCACCGGTTACGGGCTGTACAATTTAACTCAACTCAACGTAGATGCTGTACCAGATATCACCAACATCCAGGTGCAAATCAACAGTAAAGCGCCCGGATTTTCACCACTGGAAACAGAACAGCGGATCACCTATCTGGTAGAAAATGCCATGGCAGGCTTACCCCAGCTGGACTATACCCGGTCACTGTCCCGCTATGGCTTGTCCCAGGTAACGGTCATCTTCGAAGAAGGGACTGATATTTACTGGGCACGCCAGCAAATCAGTGAGCGGCTACAAACTATTCGCAGTGAATTACCACAGGAAATAGAACCTTCTCTGGGTCCCATCGCCAGTGGTCTTGGGGAGATTTTCACCTACGTCGTTCAATCTGATAAAAGTGCGACCAAATCAGATGGTACAACCTATACCGCTGAGGATTTACGTACGATCCAAGATTGGATTATTCGCCCACAATTGGTAAAAGTTCCTGGCATTACCGAGATCAACAGCATCGGTGGCTTTGAGCGGGAATATCAGGTGGCTCCTATTCCAAACAAACTGCTGGCATTTAGTATCACCATTGATGATGTTATCCGCGCCCTGAAACGCAATAATCTTAATGCGGGCGCTGGGTATATCGAGCGCAATGGCGAGCAGTGGCTGGTGCGATCTCCCGGGCAATTGAACAATTTGGAAGATATCGGCAATGTGGTCATCGCCAAACGCGATGATGCTCCAGTGCGGGTTAAGGATGTGGCCAACGTACTCTATGGCAAAGAGCTTAGAACCGGTGCTGCTACAAAGGATGGGCAAGAAGTAGTTCTGGGCACGGCCTTTATGCTGCTGGGTGAAAACAGTCGTGTTGTTTCTCAAGCCGTGGCCCAACAACTGACCATTATTAACGACAGTTTGCCTGAAGGTGTGAGTGCAGTAGCACTCTATAACCGCACTACTCTGGTGGATAAAACCGTGGCTACGGTGCAGAAAAACCTGTTTGAGGGTGCCGTATTAGTGATCGCCGTGCTGTTTGCTCTGCTGGGCAATATTCGTGCAGCATTTATTGTGGCCCTGGTGATCCCCCTGAGCATGTTGTTTGCCATCACGGGTATGGTCAGCAACCGGGTGTCGGGCAACCTGATGAGTCTCGGTGCCATTGACTTCGGCTTAATCGTCGATGGTGCCGTCATCGTGGTGGAAAATGCTTTGTACCGGCTCGGCCTGACGCAAAAACGCCTCGGCCGCCTGCTCACGCTTGATGAACGTTTGCAGGAGGTGATAACGGGAACCAAAGAAGTATTCCGGCCCGCCGTATTCGGTGTCTTTATTATCATGCTGGTTTACGTACCGATCTTTGCTCTCAGTGGTGTGGAAGGAAAAATGTTCCACCCCATGGCCTTTACGGTAGTCGCTGCCTTAATTAGGCGCACTGATTTTCTCTGTCACCTTTGTCCCCGCCGCTGTAGCTATTCTGGTTCGAGGCAAGGTTCACGAGCAGGAAAACCGGTTAATGGCAAAGTTGCGTCAATGGTATACACCGTTGTTAAACTTATCACTGAAGCAACCCATTGTGCTGGTCAGTATTGCTGTGGTTCTGGTTATTGCCAGTGCACTGCAAGCCAGCCGGTTAGGTACCGAGTTTTTGCCACAATTGGATGAACATGATATTGCCCTACATGCGTTGCGGATTCCCGGAACCAGCCTAGAACAGGCCATCGATATGCAGCAACAATTGGAAAATGTCATCAGCGAATTCGGTGAAATACAGCATGTCTTTGCCAAAATAGGCACCGCAGAAGTGGCCACAGATCCCATGCCACCAAATGTGGCTGATACGTTTTTGATTTTAAAACCCAAAGACCAATGGCCCAATCCCAGCAAGAGCAAAGAAACATTTATGGCAGAATTACGTACAGCCGTGGAAGCTGTACCCGGCAATAAATACGAGTTCACGCAGCCTATTGAAATGCGTTTTAACGAGTTAATTGCCGGTGTTCGTACCGATGTGGCCGTGCGTATATATGGCGATGACTTGGACATCCTGAAAGAAGCCGGGGAAAAGGCCAGTGTTTTGTTAGCCACCGTCCCCGGGGCGAGGGATGTACGGGTTGAGCAAACCACAGGACTACCCATGATCTCCGTAGAACCCCAAAGGGATCACCTAGCGCTGTTGGGCCTGACCGTCGCCGACTTACAAGAAACCCTGCAAACTGCCATTGGTGGAAGCCAAGTAGGATTGATTTATGAAGGTGATCGGCGCTTTAAACTGCTGGTTCGTCTAGATGAAGGTCTGCGGCAAAACCCAGGGGTTTTGGCCACACTACCAATTGTGTTGCCAGTGGATAGCAGTCCCGATCTTACCTATGTACCCCTTGGTGAGGTGGCGACAATCAAGGAACTGGTTGGACCCAATCAAATTAATCGCGAAAGCGGTAAGCGGAATGTGGTGGTGACAGCCAATGTGGACGACCGGGATCTTGGGTCTTTTATCAAAGAAGCCCAACAATTAATGCGTGATCAACTGGTATTGCCCAGCGGCTACTGGCTCGACTATGGCGGCACTTTCAAGCAGTTACAATCTGCCAGCCAGCGATTAATGTTAGTGGTACCGCTAACACTACTGCTGATACTAGGCCTGCTCTACAGTGCCTTTGGCTCAGCACGAGATGCTCTTATCGTCTTCAGCGGGGTACCACTGGCTTTGACCGGAGGAGTGCTGGCACTGACGTTCAGAGATATGCCGTTATCAATTTCTGCTGGGGTTGGTTTTATTGCTCTATCTGGTGTGGCGGTACTCAACGGCGTAGTACTGATGTCGTTTATTCGCGAATTGCGCGAACAGGGTAAGCCATTACTGGATGCCATCCGTGAAGGTGCCAGCCAGCGATTGCGTCCCGTACTGATGACCGCATTAGTGGCCAGCCTCGGTTTCATTCCCATGGCCTTTAATGTGGGAACCGGTGCAGAAGTACAACGACCATTAGCAACGGTCGTGATCGGCGGCATTGTGTCATCAACGTTACTGACTTTAATGATACTGCCGGCCCTGTATCAACTGACATATCGAATTGGCAGACGACCCATAAAAATGTAACTTTTTAAAAAATTAATGTAATAAAAAACCACCCATTGGGTGGTTTTTTTGTAGAACCAGATGACGTTGACTAGATATAACCGCCTTCCCATTGAATAAAGCCTAAAGCTTTCAGCTGAGCTTCTGAAACAGGCACTATTATTTTTTCAAGCACACCGTGAACTTCTCGCTACTCTTCCAACCTTCTGCTATATAGCCAGCCTTTATCATCGCCTCGATGAATGACAATACGGCTATAATCTAAGTCTCCTGGGAGGACACCTCTATATTCATCGACAAATATCCAGATTTTTTTACCCAAAAAATAGCTCTTCCATAAATCATCGGCTACCTAAAATTCATCTAGATGAACAAAATCCCGCGGTTCCTTTCTTGTAAGCATCTGTCCCTCTAATTTGTTTATAGCGACGAAATATAGAGAAACAAATTATCATCAATTTAACTGTCATTAATAGAGACAGTAAATCTATTCTTACAAGTACAGTTTTCCCCTCTAAGAAAAGTAGCTACGAGATGAATATGTATTATCGAAACTCTTGTACAAGCCCTTCCAGACTAACCAGTGCCTCCTTTCTTTTATCCGTCAACTCCTCAGAAAAACTGAGGCGAAGATAATTTCGATACTTGTTTTGAGAACTAAACAGTGATCCCGGCGTAATGCTAATGCCTTTACTCTGAGCGTTTTTATACAGCTTGATAGTATCAATATGGGCTGGTAGTTCAGCCCATAAAACCAGCCCACCCTTAGGTGTACTACAGCTTTGCACTGACAATAAATGTTGTTTTATCACATCCTGCCATTGTATCGAGTGTATTTCTAAAGCACTGCGTTGTTTTTTGATGTATCGCTCATAGCACCCTTTTTCCAAATACATCGCCACGCCCTTTTGTATCGTGATACCCGTAGCTATCGACGTTACAATTTTTAACTGCTTTACCTTTTGAATATGTTTTCCCGGTAATATCCAGCCAAGCCGCAGGTCCCTAGAAAGGGATTTTGAAAATGAGGAACAAAGAATAACGGTTCCAGTGGTATCAAAAGAATAAATGCTTCGGGGCTTATTCAGACCAAAATATAAGTCGCTATAAACATCATCTTCGATGATAGTTATTTCTTTACTGATACAGCATTTCAGCAACTGAATTTTAGCGCTATCTGGCATGCACGCCCCAGTTGGCGTTGAATAATTAGGCGCAATAACTAACCCTTTAATATTCCATTGGTCCGTCGCTTTCTCAAAAGCGTCCACATCAATACCAGTAGATGGAGAACTCGGTAACTCAATCACTTTAATATTAAGTGTTTTCAATAATTGTATGACGCCATAAAAACTTGGAGATTCAATGGCGACAATGTCGCCCGGTTCTGTTGTGGACATCAAAGCCAACAATAAAGAATTTTGGCAACCATGAGTAATGACAACATCATCAGCACTGACTGTATGCTGCGAATGGTGTAACCGCTGGGTAATTTGCTGCCTCAAAGCCAATAGGCCTAAGGGCTCGTCGTAATAATGCTGCTCAGTGCTACTTTCACTTCTCTGTGCACGGGATAAACATTGCCTTAGCTCAACATTACCTGACTGTTGGTCGGCCTTTGGTAACAGGTCGAATGAAGCCGCCTTCTCCATCATATCAATGATAATTTGGCTGGTTGATACCATGGCGGGCTTGACTCTTGGCCGACTGTTTTCAGGGTGTTTGAGCTTGAAACCATCCTGTTTTTGCATGCAAACAAAAAAACCAGACTTTGGCCTCGCCTCAATCAAGCCTCGGGCTTCAAGTTGACTATAGGCAGTAATAACAGTGGTTTTAGACACATTCTGGAGGCGCGAAAGTGACCGAATAGAGGGTATTTTAATACCAGGTAAAAGTACCCCATCTCTAATTTCACGCGAGAAGTCATCGACGAGTTTTTGATATTGATAATCACTCATTGCAAATATTTGCTCAAAAGGCGCCAAGACACACAACTGTACCCCAAATATTATAATTTCTGTATCTGTACTTATTATGTCGATAGAACTACAGTTAGCGTCTACCAATATTTGAGCAGCAAAAAATCATGACAAATCAAGAAAAGAATGAGGTTGAGTATGATGCTCACCCAGTCTTTAAAACCGACACAGGGGTATCGAACAAAAAAAATCTCAACTTTTTAGAGATCATTGCTCAAGCATTTTGTTTAGTGTTTATGTTACAAAGAAGATCTGGTTTGAAAAGGGCTACGGACTTATTAGAGACCAATCCAAAATCTGTCATTTTGGCTGGGTTTGTAGCAATGATTATCTTTTTTTCGATTTGCTTTACTGCCTCTCAACTGGCCATCAAGTATGCAATACACTAGTCGAGTTTTCACGCTGAGCATTCCAAGGAATAGAATACCTACACTCATCGGGTGATGAAATAATATTTATTGGGGCTGACCCAGATAACTAAGCCGTATTATCTTTAACCCATTGT
>TARA_R110002110_G_scaffold49669_17_pt1 | contig 23614 bp, 22 predicted proteins | sample TARA_R110002110 | Tara Oceans TARA_R110002110 (sample SAMEA4397330) | marine metagenome | biome: Polar Biome; feature: [SRF] surface water layer (ENVO:00010504); material: water (ENVO:00002006), including particulate matter (ENVO:01000060) such as... | depth 5 m
GACAGAGGCAGACATCTCGCCCAGGGCCGCAAGTTTTGACGATTGCGCAAGGGTCAACTCGGCAACAGCCAGGTCTTTCTGCACCTTTTCGCGCTGCGCGATTTCGCGTTGCAGACGGGCGTTGAGCAACCGCAGTTCCGCGCTTTCACGCTGAAAGGTGATGGTCTGGGACCAGGCGCGGCGTGACAGGGCGTAAAAGCTGAGCGCCAGCAGGATGGCAAAGCCCATGATCTCCAGCGCCAGCACACCGTTTACCCGGTCACGCACGGAATCAAAGGCGGTGAAGGTGATGATCCGCCAGCCCCGGAAGGGCACACGGGCCTCGGTTTTCATCACGGCCTGACCGCGCAGATAGGCGTCGGGTGGCGACTGCGCCCAGTCGGTGGTGGCCTGGATCGCACGGTTGATTGCCGAAGGCGGATCCTGCACCGTCAGGGCATCGGCAAGGGTCAGACCCCGCCAGCGCGGCTCGGTCGCAAGAATGACCTTACCTTCACTGTCGGTCACCAGAACCGCATCGGTCAGCCCGGCCCAGGCACGTTCATATTTCATCAGGTCGACTGCGACGACGATCACACCGACCAGTTTGTTATCTGACGACAGGGCGCGCGAATAGGTGAAGTCCATGCCGCCCGCCTCACGCGGGGCGGCGCTGAACACGGTGTCCTTGTTGCGCTGCGCATCGACAAAATATGCTGCCGAGCGGAAACTGGTACCAAGTTGATTGCGGTTGGTGGCGCCGACCACGCGGCCCGCCTTGTCCAGCAACATGATCGAGGCCGCGCCGATTTCACCCTGGAACGAGATCAGTCGCTGCGAGGTCGAGGTGAAATTGTCCTCCAGCAGGGCGCGGATCAACTCGGGGTCACGGCCCAGCAACAACGGCACGACCGAATTGCGCTGAAGCTCTGAAATCAGGTTGCCGGTGTAAAGTGCCAGACGCACTTCGGCGCGGTTGCGCGTCGCCTCGGAAAAGCGGTCTGTCAGCCAATGGTTGGTGACCAGGACTACACTGACCGCAAACAAAAACAGCCCCAGGATCATGCCTCGCATGATCCAGGACAGACTGCGTGGCGGGGTCACACGGTCCGAGGAGCCATGGATCGGCACAAGTTCTGCATTGGGGGGGCTGGTGTCGCTCATGCGCGAAGTTTACGGTGCGGCCATCGCAATCTCAAGCAAACAACGATCAGGCAAGCGCCAAAGCGCCGGTCAGCGACCGGAACAGCGCCGCCCCGTCAGTGCCGCCATGCGCCGGTTCACAGGCGCGTTCAGGGTGGGGCATCATGCCAAGAACGCGACGATTTTCCGAAAGGATGCCCGCAATGTCATCGGCAGACCCGTTGGGATTCTCGATATAGCGAAAGGCCACACGCCCTTCACCGCGCAGGCGGGCAAGGGTGTCGGGATCGGCGGTATAGTTGCCGTCATGGTGCGCGACCGGCACCTTGGCCAGATCGCCGGTTTTCCAACCCGCTGTAAAGGCGCTGTCGGCGGTTTCAATCCGCAGCGTCAGCGGGCGGCAGACAAATTTCAGACCGGTATTGCGCATCAACGCACCCGGCAGCAGCCCCATTTCGGTCAGCACCTGAAAGCCGTTGCAGATGCCCAGGACATAGCCGCCGCGCGCGGCATGGGCGCGTACCGCCGCACCGATCGGCGATTGCGCCGCAATCGCGCCGCAGCGCAGATAGTCGCCAAAGGAAAAGCCTCCCGGAACCGCGACGACATCGACCCCACCCGGCAAGGCGGTGTCCTTGTGCCAGACCCTGGCAACATCGGCACCGGCGGCGGCAAAGGCAACCGCAAGGTCACGGTCACAGTTCGAGCCGGGAAACGTGATTACAGCAGCTTTCATCGGGGTATCCCTTTGCGCGGTGGGTATGGTGGCGTTGCCTTATCGCAATGCAGGTTCGCATTCCAGCCCGGCCAGAGCGCCATCGCAACGTTTTCTTGAACTTTTTGTCACAGCATCGGATTGAATCGGCTCCGCGTCCGGGTACGACACAATCCTGCCCGATTTTTTTGCTGGAGTTGTCGGTGAGGGGGCGCCCCCCCTTGAGAGAGGAGGACAAGATGGGCTTGTTTGACTTGGAAACAGGAACGATTGCGATTGCGATTGCCGGGAGTCTGACGCTGATTGTTCTGGGACGGGCGATCTGGACCGTCTGGCGCGGCGAAAATCACCGCGCCAGATAGATTGGTTGCACGGAAAACCCGGGCCGGGCGCTTGCAGGAGTAGCCTCAGCGCGGGCAGAACGGCTGTTGCGCCAGAACAACAGCCTGACCGGTAAGGGCCGATCTCTGCGCCGCCATGCCGATCGCAACCGCCCACCAGCCATCAGTCAGGCTGACCTCGGGCGATTGCAGCCCTGCGGCGGCGCGCACAAAACCCTGATGCTGGTAAAAGGTTGATCCGTTGTGGTCGCCCGCAGCCAGGATGGCAGGGTCCACCGGGGTTTCCAGCATCACAGGCCCCTTGGGGTCACGCGGGCTGACAATCACCTGTGGCACCGGCGCCGCGCCCAGATGCGCGGGCCAGAAGCGTCCCGGGCCGGGCACGAGACACTCGATCTTGCCTTCGGGGCCGATCGCGCTGATCACTTCCTGATAGCGGGCACCTTCGGCGAACATGCACAGCTCCAGCATTGCCCGCAGACCGCTTTCGAACTCGACGATGACATAGGCATTGTCCCAGATATCAGAGGTCCGACCATCGTAGACCTCGTCGAGGTGGTTCACCGCCTGACCGGCAGAGGCCATGACCCGCACCGGGTTGCAACCGGCAATCAGGCGCATCAGGTCAAAGAAATGGCAACATTTCTCGACCAGGGTGCCACCGGATTTTGTGTTGAAGCGGTTCCAGTCGCCGACCTTGGCGAGAAACGGAAAGCGATGTTCACGGATCGTCAGCATCCTGACGCCACCGGTCGCCGCCGCCGCCTCGCGCAGCAGGTGTGCCACGGGCGGCATGTAGCGGTATTCCATGGCCACCCAGATCGGCGCGGGATAGGCAGCGCGCAACGCGGCAAGGCGCGGGCCATCGCCGGGGTCAGTGAACAACGGCTTTTCGCACAGCACCGGCAGCGGGCGGATGCGGGCGATTTCCTCCAGTTGGTCAAGGTGCACGAAATTCGGGCTGACGATCAACAGACAGTTGACCGCCTCGATCGCCAGCAAATCGGCGATCGAGCCCGCCATCCGCGCTTGCGGTGCCAGGGCTGCGGCGGCGGCACGCATGGCCGCATCGGGCTCATGGATCGCCACAACCTCGGCGTCACCCAGCAGGGCGATATTGCGCAGATGCTCCTGCCCCATCATGCCGCAACCAATGATACCATAGCGCATTGTTTTCATTTTCGCCTTGTCCTCTGCTCTCATTTCAGACGTGCAACATACTGCACTTTTTCAGGGTCATACCAAGTGCGGGACGCTTCGGCCTTCACGCCGTCCTGCGACCAGGAAACACGGGTGATCTGCGGCAGATTGCAGCCGTGCGCATAGGGAAATTCCGCTGGTGCCCAGCCTGGCAACGGGCCCATGCCGATCCGGTCTTCGGCGCGGGCAATCCACAGCCCCAACTGGGTGCGATAGTAGAGATAAAGCGATTCCGACAGGTCCGCAGCCCGGATCCCGGCAGCGTAAGCCCCATCAAGCCAGATCTCTTCGACCGCCGCCAACTGCCCCGAAAGATAGCGCAGACGGCGGATGCGATGGCCGCGTCCGGCGCTGCCGAATGTCGGCAGATCCGGGTCTTTTGGCATCAGATCAACCGACAGCACCCGCGCCGTCGGCAGGCCGCCGCCGTTCCCCAATTCAAGCCGGAACATCGCATACACGCTTTCCGGGTCCGATTTCGCGCGGATATAGTTGCCTGATCCCTGCACCCGCGTCAGCATTCCACGCGCCACCAACTCTTTGAGCGCCGCCCGCAAGGTGCCAACGGCAATCCCCAGACCTTGCGCCATTTCCCGCTCGGGCGGCAGCTTTTCGCCCTCGATCAGACGTCCGGCCGCGATGTCACGGATCAGCAATTCGCTGATCTGCAGGTAGAGCGGCAAGGAACCGGGCTGCGACATATTCGACCGATCGACGAAAATTGATACAGTATTGATCTATATCAAAGCGGATGCTATGCAAGTTCAAATTGCGACAGAGGAGCAGATTCGATGACCATCGTGCCGATCACCTCGCCCGACCTTGATGCAGCCGAGGTGAGTTGGTTCGCTGCCCTGTGTTCCGATGACTACGCCTATCTGGGCCAACCCGACGGAGGGCTGCGCTCCAGTTGGGATCATTGCTCTTCCATCGTGAAAAAGGCCGAAGCGCATGGCTTTCGCAACATCCTGTGCCCCTCGTCCTATCAGGTCGGGCAGGATACGCTGTCGTTCGTGGCGGGCTGCGCGCCGATCACCGACAGGATCAGTTTTCTGGCCGCCATCCGCTGCGGCGAGATGCAGCCGATCATGCTGGCGCGCACCATCGCCACGCTCGACCACATGCTGAAGGGCCGCCTGACGCTGAACGTGATATCGTCGGATTTCCCCGGCGAGGTGGCCGACAGCAAGTTCCGCTACCGGCGCAGCCATGAGGTGGTCGAGATCTTGCGCCAGGCCTGGACGCGCGACCGCATCGACTTCGAGGGCGAGGTCTATCAGTTCAAGGGCGTGCCGACAGATCCGGCGCGCCCTTACCAGCAGAACGGCGGCCCGCTGCTGTATTTCGGCGGCTATTCCCCCGACGCGTTGGAGCTTTGCGGCGCGCAATGCGACGTCTATCTGATGTGGCCCGAGGTGAAGGAGCAACTGGCCGAGCGGATGCGTGCCGTGCACGCCCGCGCCGAAGCGCATGGCCGCACGCTCGATTACGGCTTGCGCGTCCATATGATCGTGCGCGATACCGAGGCCGAGGCCCGCGACTATGCCGATCACCTCGTCAGCAAACTCGATGATGAATACGGCAAATTGATCCGCGACCGCGCGCATGACAGCATCAGCCTTGGCGTGGCCCACCAGGCCCGGGCGCGCGAATTGGCCGACCAGTTCGGCTATATCGAGCCCAACCTTTGGACAGGTGTCGGCCGGGCGCGTTCGGGCTGCGGTGCAGCGCTTGTCGGTTCGACCGATCAGGTGTTGTCCGCAATCGAGGACTATCAGAAAATGGGCATCCGTGCTTTCATCTTTTCCGGCTATCCGCATCTGGACGAGGCCGATCACTTCGGGACAAAAGTATTGCCACATCTCAAAACCTGTTCCCTTCCAGAGGCTTACGGTCGCATTCCGGCCAGCACCCCCGCCACCCCACTGGGGACAGGAGAGCGCCGCTGATGGAACGTGTGACACTCGGACCGGTCGAATTTTCGCGGATTGTCTATGGCATGTGGCGGGTGGGCGACGACGCCGACACCAGCCCCGCCCATGTCCAGGCCAAGGTGGAAAGCTGCCTTGAGCAAGGCATCACCACGATTGATCAGGCCGATATCTATGGCGGCTATACCGCCGAGGCGATCTTTGGTGCGACGCTGAAATCAGCCCCGGCCCTGCGCGACCAGATCGAGATCGTGACCAAATGCGACATCGTCGCCCCGGCGGGCCGCCATTCTGGCGTAAGCGTGAAACATTACGACACCACGCCTGCGCATATCACCGCCAGCGTCGAGGCGTCGTTGCGCGACATGGCGACCGATTACGTCGATCTGCTGTTGATCCACCGCCCCGACCCGCTGATGGACCAGCATGAAACCGGTGCCTGCCTCGATGCGCTGGTCAGTAGTGGCAAGGTCCGCGCCGTCGGCGTCTCCAACTTCACCACGCGCGACTGGAAACTGCTTCAATCCGCCATGACCACGCGCCTCGTCACCAACCAGATCGAACTCAGCCTGCTGAAGCATGACGCCTTCACCAACGGTGAGATGGCCTATCTTCAGCAAAAGGGCATCCGCCCGATGACGTGGTCACCGCTGGCCGGCGGGTTTTTGCTGGCTGAGGCGTCATCGGAGCTGCGCGAGCGGATGGCTGAAATCGGCGAAGAACATTCGGTTGACTGGGCCGCCGTGGCCGTGGCCTGGCTGCTGCGCCACCCGGCGGGGATTTTGCCGGTGATGGGCACCAACAGTCTGCCGCGCATCGCCCGCCTTGCCGAGGCCACCCGGATCGACATGGACCGTCAGACCTGGTTCGAGCTTTACAGCCTTGCCCTGGGGCATGAAGTGGCATGAGCGCTGATACAGGCGCGGTACCGGGCAAGAGCTTTGCGCCCGACGCAGGCAACGCCCGTGATTTCCGCGATGCGTTGGGGCGCTTTGCCACCGGCATCACTGTAGTCACGATCCAGGGTGCCGATGGGCCGATGGGCTTTACCGCCAACAGCTTCGCCTCGGTCTCGCTGGACCCGCCGCTGGTGCTGTGGTCACCGGCCAAAACCTCCAGCCGCTACGCTGTTTTTGCGGCAGCGCCCCATTTCAGCATTCACATCCTCGGGGCGGATCAGGCCCATCTCAGCCACCGTTTTGTCAAGGGTGGCACCGGATTCGACGGGTTGGAGCCCGCTACGAGCGCCCAGGGCGTGCCGGTGATCCCCGGTGTGTTGGCGCGGTTTGACTGTGTGCAGCACGCCACCCATGATGGCGGCGACCATCTGATCATTCTGGGTCGGGTCCTGCACTGCATCACGCAAGAAGGCGCGCCTCTGGTCTTCAGCCAGGGTGGTTACGGCGCGTTCAACCCCGAGCTTTGATTTCACGGGCCGACCGGCCCCAGAAAAACGTTGTCCCTGAAAATTGGCGGGAAAATCCGCGCACCAGAGGTGCGCACATTGAAGGGGGGGAGTTATGACCATTCTTATGGGACTGACGCGATTGCTGTCCGGCATCAACGCCGCCGTTCTGACCGCCGGGCGCGCCATTGGCATTGTCTGTGTGGCATTGATGGTGATCTTCATCCTGATTCAGGTGTTCTTTCGCTACGTGCTGGGCAGTGCCCTGCCGTGGTCCGAAGAAGCCGCGCGCTTCTTGATGCTGTGGATGACCGGGCTGATGGCCCCCACCGCCTTTCGCAGAGGTGGATTTGTGTCGATCGACATGGTGGTGATGCTGATGCCGCGCGGCCTTGCCGCTGTGTTGCAACTGGTCCTGCTGCTGCTGTCGCTCGCGGTCCTGACCGTCGGGTTCAGGATCGGCTGGGCCGAGGTGACCGGCTTTGGCGGACGTTTTGCCACCGACGCGCTGTGGGTGCCGCTGCGCCTCGATTTCAGCGAGTGGATGAAGGTTCCGCGGGCCTGGACGATGGCGTCACTGGCAACCGGCGTCACCTTGCTGATTGCGGTGAACGTCGAATTGCTGTTGCGATCACTGGTGCAACTGCTCGGGGCCGGCGCCCGCCTGCCTGCCATCGCCGACCGGGTCAGCATGGGGAGCGAATGATGCTGTCATTTTTCCTGCCTCTTTTCATGGTTTTCCTGTTCCTCGGCCTGCCGGTGTTTTTCGGGCTGATCGCAGCCCCGGGCCTGCTGTTGTTGATGAACGGCCAGGAACGCGACATCGTTCTGCTCTACCGCAACGTCTACAACGGGATGGACAGCTTTCCGCTGATGGCGATCCCGTTTTTCATGTTGGCGGGCGAGGTGATGAACAAATCCAACATCACCCTGCGGCTGGTCGAGTTCAGCCAGGCGATGATCGGCCATTTTCGCGGTGGTCTGGCGCATGTCAACGTGCTGTCGTCGATGTTGTTTGCCGGGCTGTCCGGCTCTGCCGTGGCCGATGTCTCGGCGCTGGGGTCGATGCTGATCCCGGCGATGGAACAGCAGGGCTACAGCCGCAAGTTCGCCGCGGCGATCACGGCGTCGAGCGCAATCATCGGGCCGATCATACCGCCCTCCGGCATCATGATCATCTACGCCTATGTCATGGGAGAAAGCGTGGCGGCGCTGTTTTTAGCGGGCATTGTGCCGGGCATCCTGATCGGCGGCAGCCTGATGCTGATGATCTCGGTACTGGCCGAACGGTACGACCTGCCAAAGCGCACGCAGAAAGCCAGTTGGACGCAGCGCGGCAATGCCAGCCTCAAGGCGATCTGGCCGCTGATGACGCCGGTCATCATTCTGGGCGGGATCCTCGGCGGGATCTTCACCCCGACCGAAGCTGCGGCGATTGCGGTGGGTTATTCGGTGGTGATCGGGTTGTTCGTGATGCGCAGCCTGAAGTTTCGCGACCTGCCCGACATCATGCTGCGCTCGGGAATGACCTCGGCCGTCGTGCTGCTGCTGGTGGGGGCGGCGATGGCCTTCAAGACCGTCGCCAGCCTCAGCCACACACCGGAACTGCTGGCTGACATCATCCTTGGCCTGTCCGACAATCCGCTGGTGTTGCTGTTCCTGATCAATATCTTGCTGTTCATCGTTGGCATGTTCCTCGACGCGGGCCCGGCGATCATCATCCTGGGCCCGATCCTGGGGCCGATCTTTACCTCGCTCGGGGTGGATTCGGTGCATTTCGCCATCATCATGGCCGTCAACCTGACCGTCGGCCTGCTGACGCCGCCGATGGGCCTTGTGCTGTTTGTCACCTCTTCCGTCTCGGGCCTTCGGGTTGAAACCATTGCCCGCGCCACCCTGCCGTTCCTTGCCGTCGAAGTGGCCGTGATCTTCCTGATCACCTACTTCCCGGCGCTGACCCTGACCGTCCCGCGCTTTTTCGGGTTCGTTCAATAACCAACCACAACGACCAATATCCTTTAGGGAGGACTGATGATGCTGAAGAAAACCTTGAAATCCCTGCTGTTGGCAACCTTGCTGACCGGCACGGCCGCGGCCGCGCTTGCCGCCGAAATCACCCTGCGCGCCACGGCCAACTCAAACACCAACGATGAGGACTATGACGGTCTTGTCGTCTTCAAGAACTATGTCGAGAACGCCTCGAACGGCGCAATCGCGGTTGAGTTGTTCATCGGCACCCAGCTTTGCGCCAAGGGCGAAGAGTGCCTCGCCGGTGTCGCCGACGGCTCGATCGACATCTACATCTCGACCTCGGGCGGCGCTGCGGGTATTTTCCCCTATATCCAGGTGCTTGACCTGCCCTACCTGATGTCCGACGATCGCGTGGCCGAGGAAGTGCTGCAAGGCGATTTCGTACGCTTTCTGCGCGCCAAGGCCCTCGCCGACAGCGACAACACGATCCGTCTGATGACCATCGGCAACACCGGCGGCTGGCGCAACTATGCCAACACCAGAAAGCGCGTCAAAACCCCCGCCGATCTGGTCGGTCTGAAAATGCGCACGGTGCCGGCGGATCTTCCGCAGGAATCGGCGCGCGCCGTTGGTGCCGCCCCGACCCCGATTTCCTGGCCTGAACTGTTCACCTCGTTGCAGACCGGCGTTGTCGAAGGCACCGCAAACGGCATCACCGACATCATGAACATGAAGTTCCCCGATGCCGGCTTGAAATTCCTGACGCTGGACGGTCACAGCTATATGGGCGCGTTCTGGTGGATGTCGAACGCCCGCTTTACCGGTCTGACCGACGATCAGAAGCGGGTAGTCCTCGACGGCTTCGCAGCCCTTCAGCAGGCCACATTCGCCTCACCCAAGCGCAAGGAAATTCAGGCCTATGCCGATTTCAAGGCCGGAGGCGGCGACATCTATGTGCCCAACCTGGCCGAGAAAGTAGCCTTCAAGGCGGCCGTAGCCCCGGTGTTCGACTGGTTCAGAAAATCGGTCAAAGACGGGCCGGAAACCCTGGATGCCTTCAACGCCGCAGTCGCCACCGCAACCGCAAAGGTCGAGGCCGAGCGCGCCGCAGACATGAACTGAGGCCCCCCCCTCCACCGCCACCGTCAGCCCCCGCCCGGCTCTCCCGGCGGGGGTTTTTTACGGCGGGGGGTACGGCGGTAGGTTTTACAGAAAATACACAAATCAATTCTTGAATATGTCAGCCAAAAACCCTATCTTATCAGGGAAATGAGGTGAAAGACCCACCATGGCAATGCTGACCGAACTTCCTACCAACCCAGACCACACCGGTATTCCGGTCGGCGATCTGATGCAGAACGCCGAGGCCGCCGCCGCGTTTTTGAAGGCCCTTTCACATGAAGGTCGCCTGATGATCCTTTGCCATCTGGTGTCCGGCGAAAAATCGGTGACAGAGCTGGAATTCCTGCTCGGCTCACGCCAGGCGGCGGTCAGCCAGCAATTGTCCCGGCTGCGTCTGGAAGGGCTGGTGTCACGACGCCGGGACGGCAAAACCATCTATTACAGCATCATTGACCCACGCGTCATGACGATGATCGAGACCATCCACGATCTGTTCTGTGACGTGAAGGCAAGCTGATCGGCGCGGTCCGGAGCCAGGTTCCCGCTTTCAGCCTCGCCCCAACAGACGAATTGCCAGATCGGGTAATTCCGCATACTCCGCCAACAACGCGTCGGGGGTCATCCGCGCCACCGCCCCACCTTCCGGCCCGAAGCTGACCAGCACGACTGGCACCCCGGCGGCGCGGGCGGTATCGCGGTCGGTCACCGTATCCCCGATCAGGATCGAGCGCGTGACCTGCCCACCCGCCCGGGTGACGGCCGCCACATATGGTGCCGGGTCAGGCTTGCGCACCGGCAGGGTGTCTGCCCCGATCAACGCGCCGAAAAGATCACGGATGCCAAGGCTGCGGCACAGGGTTTGCGCCAGGTCTTCGGGCTTGTTGGTGCAGATCGCCGTCCGGAACCCCGCGCGAAGCAAGGCCTCGATCGCCGCGACCGCACCCGGATACAACGTGGTATGAACGTCGATCGCCGCGCCGTAAGCCCTTACCAATACGGGATATTGCGCGTCAACATCGGCTTCGTTCCACCCCGGCGCCTGCCGTTCGAAGCCCAGGCGCAGCATCGCACGCGCACCGGCAAAGGCGGTCAGTGCATCGGCGGCGGGATCAAGCGGATGCCCGAGGCCGAGGCCCGCAAAACAGGTGTTGGCTGCGGCAATCAGATCGCCGCTGGTGTCGGCCAGCGTGCCGTCGAGATCAAAAACCACCGTGCGCATTGCCGCTCCTTGTGTCATGTTTGAAACCAGACGTGAGCCTGCTCCCTTGCGGCCCCCGACAACCCGTTTAAAAGGAGTGCAGCCCCGAAGGAAAGGTTTTCCATGCCCGTCTCGCTTATTGTTCTTGCCGCCGGTCAGGGAACCCGGATGAATTCCGATCTGCCCAAGGTCCTGCATCCACTTGGCGCGGCACCGTTGCTGCACCACGCGCTGCTGGCTGGTCAGGCGCTTGACCCGGCACGGATTGTGGTGGTCGCCGGACACGGCGCAGAGGCCGTCAGCAAATCAGCCCGTGCCTTTGACGCGTCGATTGAAATTGTGGTGCAAACACAACAGATCGGCACAGGACACGCCGTAGCCCAGGCCGCTCCGCTGCTGGCGGATGCGTTGGGGGATGCAATCGTCCTTTATGGCGACACGCCGTTTGTGCGGCCCGAGACGCTCGAGGCGATGCTGGCTGCCCGCGCGGACCATAGCGTCGTCGTCCTCGGGTTCGAAACCGCTGATCCGGGCCGGTATGGCCGGCTGGTCGCCAATGGCGACACCCTGGAGCGGATTGTCGAGTTCAAGGATGCATCAGAGGCCGAGCGCGCTATAACCCTCTGCAATTCAGGCGTTATCTGCGCCGATATCAAAGTGCTGTTCGACATGGTCGCCGCCATCGACAATCAGAACGCGTCGGGTGAATATTATCTGACCGACATCGTCGAACTTGCGCGCGCGCAAGGGCTTTCAGCTGGTGTCGTGCGCTGTGACGAGGCCGAGACCCTGGGCATCAACACCCGTGCCGAACTCGCCCGTGCCGAGGCCCTGTTCCAGAACTGCGCCCGCACGGCGGCGATGGCGAACGGCGTCACCCTGACGGCCCCGGAAACCGTTTTTTTCGCGCTCGATACTTTCATCGGTCGCGATACGCTCATCGCCCCGAACGTGGTCTTCGGCCCGCGCGTCACAATCGAATCCGGCGCGGAAATCCGGGCTTTCTGCCACCTTGAAGGCTGTCACGTCAGCCGGGGCGCCACCGTCGGGCCCTTCGCGCGGCTGCGGCCGGGCGCGGAACTGGCCGAGGATGTCCATGTCGGCAACTTTGTGGAAATCAAGAATTCCGTGTTGGATGAGGGCGTAAAAGTCGGCCACCTGACTTATCTCGGCGATGCCCATATCGGGGCGAATACCAACATCGGGGCCGGCACGGTCACCTGCAATTTTGATGGTGTGAACAAACACCGCACCGAAATCGGAGCCCGCGCGTTCATCGGCTCGAACACTATGTTGGTGGCTCCGGTCAAAGTGGGGCGCGATGCGATGACGGGCTCGGGCTCGGTCATCACCGAGGACGTGCCTGCCGAGGCAGTTGCCCTCGGGCGCGCACGTCAGGTCAACAAGTTAAATCTGGCCCCCAGATTGTTCGATATGTACAGTTCCCAGCGGCAGAACCGAAGCCAACCTGACAGGAAATAACGTTCGATCAAGTAAAGCCTGCCAAAGACAAACAGGCGAAATGATGCGGTTAGAAGCCTGAAACTCCGTCTGACAAAGCCCCGTATATTTTGAGACACGGGAAGAGTCGCGGCAAATCTGGAGATTTTTCCATGAAGACGAGCGATGCAATCACCCGGATCGAAGCAAAATCGCAACCGGGCAAGATCGGCGACATGGCCGCATATCACAAAATCGAGCGCCGCTATATCGGCACGTCAAATCCGGACATTGACGCGCTCTGCAAGGAATGGCGCTCGCAAATTGATCTTGATCAGCGTCTCGCCCTTGCCGACGGCCTGTGGCGCAGCGACATCCATGAAGGGCGCATTGCCGCCGCCAAACTGCTGACCCAGGCCCGCATCCGCCCCAATGACAGCGGCGCCTGGGATCTGATCTGCGCCTGGGTGCCCGAATTTGACGCCTGGGCCATCGCCGATCATGTCTGCATTGCCGCGCAAAAGCGCATCCTGGCCGACCCGTCGCGGCTGGAAACAGTTGCCGAATGGACCCGGAGCCCGCAAATGTGGGCACGCCGCGCAGCGTTGGTGTCAACCTTGCCATTTGCCCGGATGAACAACCCAAAGGAAACCGACCTCGCGGTGCGCGAGGAGGTTCTGACCTGGGCCGCGTCATATCTGGGTGACAAAGACTGGTTCATTCAGAAAGCCGTGGCCTGGTGGTTGCGCGATCTGTCAAAGCACGCCCCCGGGCGCACAGCGGCCTTCCTTGCGGAATTCGGCGACCTGATGAAAACATGGGCCCGCAAAGAAGCCTCGCAATACCTGCCGTCAACCGAAAATACACCGCCGGTGCCCTAGCGACGCCGCCGCCCTCGGGGGCGTCGAGCCCCCTCATGCGGCATTGCCATGGCAGACCCAGATGGCAAAGGCTTGTCCAACCGCGCAAGCATGGCACAATGCCCGCCATCATCTGTTCAAAAATATCCCCGCCGGAGGCCTCGCCCGGCGAATATACCTAGCCGCCGGTATGGCTCATGTGGCGGGTCATCCTGCCCTCTACGACCTGGCGCGAATAGTCAAAATCATGGCCTTTGGGTTTGTGCCGGATGGCGCGGCGGATAGCCGCTTCCAGATGATCATTCTCTCTGCTGGCCCGCAGCGGAGCGCGCAGATCCGCCATATCTTCCTGGCCGAGGCACATATAGAGTTCACCGGTGCAAGTCAGGCGCACGCGGTTGCAGCTTTCACAGAAATTGTGGGTCAGCGGCGTGATGAAGCCGATCTTCTGCCCGGTCTCTTCCAACCGGACATAGCGCGCGGGACCACCGCTGCGCTCTGCGAGATCGGTCACGCTGAAGCGCTCGCCGATACGGGCACCGAGATCTTTCAGGCTCCAATACTGGTCGAGCCGGTCTTCGTTCCCGAGGTCGCCCATCGGCATCACCTCGATAAAGGTCAGATCATGGTCTTCGGCGGCGCACCAGTCGATCAGCGTGAAAAGTTCGTCCTCGTTGAAGCCCTTCAGCGCCACCGCGTTGATCTTCACCCGGAGCCCCGCCGCTTTTGCCGCCACTATCCCGTCAAGTACCTGTGCCAGCCGCCCCCAGCGTGTCACCTTCGCAAATCTGTCGGCATCCAGCGTGTCAAGCGATACGTTGATGCGCCGCACACCACAATCCGCCAGTTCCGCCGCATATTTGCGCAGTTGGCTGCCGTTGGTGGTCAGCGTCAATTCCTTCAGCGCGCCGCTGTCAAGATGGCGCTGCATCGCGCGAAAGAAGGTCATGATGCCTTTTCGCACCAGTGGCTCGCCCCCCGTGATCCGCAGCTTTTCCACCCCCATCCCGATGAAAGTGGTGCACATGCGGTCAAGCTCTTCCAGCGACAGGAGTTCTGCCCTGGGCAGGAAGGTCATGTTCTCGGACATGCAGTAAACACAGCGGAAATCGCAGCGGTCGGTTACCGAGACGCGCAGGTAGTTGATCGCGCGGGCGAAGGGGTCAACAAGCGGTGCTTTCATGCCGGACAATCTATGCGGCGGGCCGGGCCAAGGCAAGGGCATTGAAAGTGGATGCGCGTGGGGCTACCTTCGGCCGATGAAGAATTTCCTGTCCATTCCGGCCATCTTGTTGCTGGCGTCGTGCAGCGCACTGCCTTTCGGGCTGAGCGCGGCAAAAAGGCAGCCCGCTGCCGCCATTGGTGCGCGACCCGAGGCCAAACCGCGCAACGCCGGGATGACGGCCCCTGAGGCACGCTCGGTCCAGCGATATGACACCACGACCGCCGCGCAAAAGGCGGCGGCGCTTGCCGTGATCCCCGACACCCCGGTCCACGACCTCGGAAAAACCATCGTGACCCTGGGTCTGGTGACCGAGCCCGGGTTCTGGTTGCGCGCGGGACTCGTGAAAGCCGCTGGCCGGGGTCAGGTGAAAACCGCCGCCGGGGTTTCCGTGGCGGTAGATCTGATTCCCGGCACGGGGGCGGCGCAACTGTCGCTGGCGGCGTTTCGCGCGTTGAACCTTCCGCTGACCGGGTTCGCGGAAGTTCAGGTCCTTGCTGAATAGCCGTCAGGCTTGACTTTGCCACGCCGCCGGCATGAATTGAACGCGCGTTCATTTAAAGGAACCCGGATATGCCGCGCCGCCTGATCCGCCGTCATGCCCCTTGGGCGCAGATGCGCCGCGACTTTACCTGGAAGATTCCGGCGCGGTTCAATATTGCGACGGCCTGTTGCGACAGTTGGGCCATGGCCGAACCCGACCGCGTGGCCCTGATCGACGTCACCGCGACCGGCGAGAAACGCTGGACCTATGGCGCGCTGAAGGACGCCTCTGACCGACTCGCCCATGTTTTTGCGGCGCATGGATTGCAGCGCGGTGACCGGGTGGCAGTGCTGCTGTCTCAATCCGTCGAAGTACCGATCGTGCATTTCGCGGCGCAGAAACTCGGGGCGATCGCCTTGCCGCTGTTCACCCTCTTTGGTGAGGATGCGCTGCTCTACCGCCTTGCCGACAGTGGTGCCTGTATGGCCGTGGCCGGCACCGACAGCTTGAGAAAGCTTCTGAAGATCGCACCACAACTTCCTGATCTGAAAGTCGTTTTCGGAACATATCCTTTCGAGGGCGCACGGTCGCTCTGGCATGAGATCGAGGCCGCAACGCCGCTGGCAGACCCGGTCCGGACCCTCGCCGAAGACCCGGCGGTGATGATCTACACCTCAGGCACCACCGGCCCGCCCAAGGGTGTTCTGCATGCCCATCGCTTCTTGTTGGGCCACCTGCCCAGCATGGAGATGACGCATGAGGGTTTTCCGCAACCCGGCGACATTGGCTGGACTCCGGCAGACTGGGCCTGGATCGGCGGGTTGATGGATATGGCGATGCCCTGCCTCTATTACGGCGTGCCGCTGGTGGCGCACCGGATGCGCAAGTTCGAACCCACCGCCGCCTATGACCTGATCGCGCGGCTTGGCATTCGCAACCTGTTTCTGCCGCCGACCGCGCTGAAGCTGATGCGCGGCGCGCCGGTGCCTGCGGGCGTCAACATCCGCTCGGTCTCATCCGGGGGCGAAAGCCTCGGCGCGGAAATGCTGGATTGGGGGCAGCGCACATTGGGCGCGCCGATCAACGAGTTGTACGGCCAGACCGAATGCAACCTCTGCATCACCCAGGCGGCGGGCTTCATGCGCGTCAAGCCCGGCACGATGGGTCAGCCCCTGCCCGGCTTTGATCTGCGGGTGATCGATGCGGCGGGGCGCGATTGCGCGACAGGAGAGATCGGCGAGATCGCGGTCCGCAAAGGGGCGGCGAGCATGTTCCTGCGCTATTGGAACCTACCCGACAAAACCGCCGGGAAATTCAGCGGCGACTGGATGCGTACCGGCGACCTCGGCCATGTCGATGACGACGGTTACTACACCTTTCACGCCCGCGACGACGATGTCATCACCTCTGCCGGCTACCGCATTGGCCCGACGGAGATTGAGAACTGCCTGATGGGCGATTCCGATGTGGTGATGGCCGCTGTCGTTGGGCTGCCAGACCCGATCCGCACCGAATCCGTCTGCGCCTTTGTCGTGCTGCGCGAAGGCGCAAACCAGGACGGCGCGGCCCGACGCCTGACAGAGCGGGTGCGCGCCCGCGTCAGCCCCCATGTCGCCCCGCGTGAGGTGCGGTTCGTCACAAGCCTTCCGATGACAGCGACCGGCAAGATCATCCGGCGCGAATTGCGTGAACTTTCGCCAGACCCTTGATCGCTCAGATCCCGACAACCAGGGCCGCAAGGGCAAGGCCCGCCGGCAAGGCTTGTACCAGCAGGATCCGGCGGTTGACGGTCATCGCGCCGTAAACCCCGGCCACAACGACGCAAAGCAGGAAAAACGCGGCGACCTCGCGCCCCTCGACTGCCAGGCCCGACCACAGAGACCACACCAGCCCCGCCGCAAGGAAGCCGTTGTAAAGCCCCTGGTTCGCGGCCATCACCCTGGTTTTCGCCGCGAGATCGGCCGAAATGCCAAAGATTTTCCGGGTACGCGGGCGTTCCCACCACAACATCTCCAGCAGCACTATATAGACGTGCAGCGCGGCCACGAAGGCCACCAGAAGCGTAGCGATCATAGCGTTTCCTGACTTGTGCAAACGACCATCATGCCGCGGGCATTCTGGCCTCGACCATCCCGGCATACCAGCTTGCGCCAAAGGGGATGGCATTGTCATCGAAATCATAGGCCGGATGGTGCCAGTCGGCGGTGTCGCCGTTGCCGAGGAAGATATAGGCGCCGGGGCGGGCGTTGAGCATGAAGCTGAAATCCTCGGCCCCCATGCCCGGCGTGGTGCTCTGATTGACGCGACCCGATACCGCGTGCGCGACATCGGCGGCAAATGCGGTATTTTCGGGCGCATTGACCGTCGCAGGATAGCCGCGTGTAAAGGTCACCTTTGCGCTGGCCCCGAATGCGGCGGCGATCTGACCCGGAATGGCGCAGATGCGCGCCTCGACCATGTCCTGGACATCCGGGTCAAAGGTGCGGGCGGTGCCCTTCATCCTGACCGTCTGCGCAATGACATTATGCGCGCCGGAATCCGTCGTCAGCATACAGGTCGAGACCACCGCCTGTTTCAGCGGGTCGATGTTGCGCGCGACGATGGATTGCAGCGCGATGATGATGTGGCTGGCGACCAGCAGCGCGTCGATACACTCATGCGGTTTGGCCGCGTGCCCGCCCTTGCCGGTGACGGTGATGTCAAACTGATCGGCGGCGGCCATCATCGGGCCGGGGCAGATCTCGAAATGGCCGACGGGCGTGCCGGGTTTGTTGTGCATGCCGTAGATTTCCTGAATGGCGAAGCGGTCCATCATGCCGTCATCGACCATCTCCTTGCCGCCGCCGCCGCCCTCTTCGGCGGGTTGGAAAATTACAACAGCTTTGCCGTCGAAGTTGCGGGTTTCACAGAGATATCTGGCAGCACCCAACAGCATGGTCGTGTGACCGTCATGGCCGCAGGCGTGCATTCTGCCCGGCGTTCCGGAGGCGTAGTCAAGCCCGGTCGCCTCATGGATCGGCAGCGCATCCATATCGGCGCGCAACCCGATGACGCGGCCCGACCTGTCGCTTTTGCCGTGGATGACACCGACAACCCCGGTGCGCCCGATGCCCGTCACAACCTCGTCACAGCCGTACTCCCGCAGCAGATCGGCCACTTTGGCCGCCGTGCGGTGCACTTCGAACAACAACTCGGGGTTTTCATGCAGGTCGCGGCGGATCGCCGTCAACTCGGGCATCATTTCGGCGAAACGGTTCTTGACGGGCATGGCAGAATTTCCTTCGGCGGGTTTGCCCGCTGACATTAGCGTTAGGCGCGCCGACCGCAAGGGATTGCGACCGGTTCTGTCGGCTCAGACGGGATCACGAAGATCATCGATCAGCCGCAGCACAAACGCCCACCCGGCCTGAAACTGCGCCAGTTCAAGATATTCGTCGGGCTGGTGGGCCTGGGCGATGTCACCCGGCCCGCAGACCACCGCCGAATAGCCCGCCGCCTGGAACTGCCCGGCCTCGGTGCCATAAGATACCACCGATGCGCCGTTTTCGCCTGTCAGACGCCGCACCAGCGCCTCGGCCGCGCCTCCCGGTTCGGGTTTCAGGGCAGGGACATCAAAGAAACGCTCCAGCGTGATCGCGGTTCCGGGGCGGACTTTCCGCATCGCAGCCTCGATCCGCCGGGCCTCGGCCTCGAACGCGCGGCACCACACCTCTTCGTCTTCGTCGGGCACGATGCGGAATTCCATCACGAAGTGGCAATCGCCCGCGGTGATATTGTGCGCCGTACCGCCGTGGAACATGCCGCAATGAACGGTGGTGTGCGGCGGGGCGAACATCGCCGCGACCGGGCTGGCTGCCTTCGCCTGAAGCTCGGCGTTCCGGTCATTGATCCAGCCGACCAGACGCGCGGCCTCCATGATCGCGCTGACCCCCTGCGGCAGCAGCGAGGAATGGACCTCGAAGCCCTTGACATGCACCTTGTAGCCCTTGCCGCCCTTGTGACCGTTGACCAGTTTCATGCCCGAGGGCTCGCCGACGATAACCGCAGCGGCGCGGGGCAACGCCGCGACCATCCCGGCAATCATCGGCGGCGCACCGGTGCAGCCGGTTTCCTCGTCATAGGAAATCGCGATTTGCAGGGGGCGCGCCAGCCCGGCTTTCACCGCCAAGGGCACCGCCGCCAGCGCAAGCGCGATAAATCCTTTCATGTCACAGGTGCCGCGCCCGTAAAGGCGGCCATCGCGCTCAACCAGGGTGAAGGGATCTGTCGTCCAGTCCTGGCCGTCAACCGGCACGACATCGCTGTGACCGGACAGAATCACCCCGCCGTCAACCGAGGGGCCGACATTGGCAAACAGCGCGGCTTTCCGGCCGTCTTCGTTGTGAACGCGCGACGATTCAACGCCGTGACAGGCAAGATACTGCTCGATCCAGGCGATCATATCGAGGTTGCTGTCCCGGCTGACGCTGCGGAAGCTGACCAGTTGGCCAAGTATCTCACGCGCGGTCAGAATATGTGCAATCATCATCATTTCCCTTGATTTGAAGGCGAAGGGTGGCCCTGCACACCAGGCGCGTCAAGCCCACTGCGCGCGCACCTGACCGGGTGATCAAGAAACTGTGTTGCGGCGTTTCCAAAAAGCGATAACATCATGGTTGAACCGGGCGGCGCAAAGACCGCCCGGACAGATAAACAACGACATGGGAGTGTCATATGCCCGATGGGGCCGAGCCCGTTCTTGACGTGCGGGGCTTGCGAACCGTGTTTCACACACGCGGCGGCGACGTGCATGCGGTCAACTCTGTCAGCTTTCACCTGATGCCCGGCGAGTTGCTGGGTGTTGTCGGCGAAAGCGGTTCAGGCAAGTCTGTCACGATGATGTCACTGATCGGCCTTCTGCCCTCGCCTCCGGCCGAGGTTTGCGGCGGCGAGGTGCTGCTGGGCGACACCGATATTCTGAAGATCACGCCCGAGCGGTTGCGCGATGTACGCGGGCGGCGCATCGGCTTTGTCTTCCAGGACCCGATGACCAGTCTCAACCCGGTGTTCAACATCGGCAACCAGGTGATGGAACCTTTGCTGCGCCATATGGGTCTGGACAAAAGGCAAGCCGAAGCGCGGGCGGTGGAACTGCTGGAACTGGTCGGCATTCCCGATGCGCGGCGGCGTCTGCACGACTATCCGCATCAGTTTTCAGGCGGGATGCGGCAGCGCGTGATGATCGCCATCGCGCTGGCCTGTGACCCCGAGGTCCTGATCGCGGACGAGCCGACCACCGCGCTGGATGTGACGATCCAGGCGCAGATCATCGAACTGGTCAAGGACCTGCGCACCAAGCTGGGCATGGCGATCGTCTGGATCACCCATGATCTGGGGGTGATCGCCGGCATCGCCGACCGGGTGATGGTGATGTATGGCGGCCAGGTGGTCGAGCAGGCCCCGGTGCGGGAATTGTTCCGCAACCCACAGCACCCCTATACCCGCGCCTTGCTGCAAACGATCCCGTCGGTCTCGGGCGTTCGTGGCGACCGGCTGAATGTGATCCAGGGCCAGCCGCCGATGCTGGGAGCGGCACCGACATCCTGCCCGTTCCAGCCGCGCTGCACCCATGCCCTGCCGGTGTGCAAGACCTCCAACCCGCAACGCCGGGCGCTGGGCCGGGCGCTGGGCCGGGCGCCGGAGGCGGGCAAGGTAGGCTTTGGCCATGATGTCGCCTGCCATTGGGACGCCGCTACGGGGGCCGCATATGTTTGATGTATCGGGAAGCGGGGCCGGACCGGGGGCCGGACCGGCGGGCAAAGCCGCGACTGTCCTCGTCGAGGTCAAGGACCTCAAGATGTATTTCCCGATCCACACCGGCCTGCTGCGCCGCCACAGCGGCGACGTGAAGGCGGTGGACGGCATCAGCTTTGACATCATGGCAGGGGAAACCCTCGGGCTTGTCGGCGAGTCCGGCTGCGGCAAATCAACCGTCGGACGCGCGCTGCTGCGGCTTTATGAGTTGACGTCGGGCTCTGTCACCATCGACGGCGTCGATATCGCGACACTGGACTCCGAGGCGCTGCGCCTCAAGCGCCCGACGATGCAGATGGTGTTCCAGGACCCGCAAGCCAGCCTCAACCCGCGCATGACGGTGGCCGCGATCATCGCCGAGCCGCTGGATGAGCATTCGAGACTTTCCGCCAGGGAAAAGCTCGCCCGCGTCTACGAGTTGATGGATGCTGTCGGCCTCGACCGCAGCTTTGCCAACCGTTACCCGCACGCTTTTTCGGGCGGCCAGCGCCAGCGCATCGGCATCGCCCGAGCTTTGGCGTTGAACCCCAAATTCATCGTCTGCGACGAACCGATCGCCGCGCTGGATGTCTCGATCCAGGCCCAGGTCGTCAATCTGCTGGAGGATCTTCAGGAAAAGCTTGGCCTGACCTATCTTTTCATCAGCCACGATCTGTCGATGGTCCGCCATATCGCGGACCGCGTGGCGGTGATGTATCTGGGCCGGATCGCCGAACTGTCGCCCCGCGACGACCTGTACGCCGACCCGCTGCACCCCTATGCGAAAGCCCTGCTGTCGGCGGTGCCCGAGCCCGACCCCAGCGTGGAAAACACGCGCGAGCGGATCATCCTGCAAGGCGACGTGCCCTCGCCCTCCAACCCGCCCACAGGCTGCAATTTCTGCACCCGCTGCCCCGAGGTCATGCCGGTCTGCCATGAGGTGAAACCCGATCTGCACCAGGTCCTGCCAGGGCGCTTTGTCGCCTGCCACCTGTTTCCCAAAGACAACAAGTAGCGCGCTCCGGACAAACCGGAGCCACCCACAAGAATGCGTTGAGGCCACAGAGCACAACCAACAAGGAGAACAACAAGATGAAGATGAAATCAGTCCTGCTTGGCGCCGCCTGCGCCTTTGCATTTTCGCCCGTCGCGGCGATGGCCGAGCGTGGATCGGACGGCCAGGTCAACGTGATCTACTGGCAAGCGCCCTCGTTGCTGAACCCGTTCCTGTCGGGCGGCACCAAGGATGTCGAGGCCGCCTCGCTGATCCTGGAACCGCTGGCCCGCTATGACCCGGACGGCAACCTCGTGCCATGGCTGGCCCAGGAGATCCCGACGCTGGCCAACGGCGGCGTGACCGAGGATCTGACCTCGATCACCTGGAAGCTGAAAGATGGCCTGCTGTGGTCTGATGGCACGCCCGTCACCTCGGCCGATGCGGTCTTTACCTGGCAATACTGCACCGACCCCGAAGGCGGTTGCGCGCAGCTGTCGAAATATGAGGGTGTGACCTCGGTCGAGGCGCTCGACGCCCAGACCATCAAGGTCAGCTTTGACGCACCGAAGCCCAACCCCTACGGCCCGCTGGTCGGCGCGCAGTCACCGATCCTTCAAAAGGCCCAGTTTGCGAATTGCCTTGGCACCAAAGCCCAGGAATGTTCGGAGCAGAACTTCAACCCGATCGGCACCGGCCCGTTCCGCGTCACCGAGTTCCGCACCAATGACGTGGTCCAGCTGGAGGCCAACCCCAACTATCGCGACCCCAACAAGCCCGCCTTTGCCACCATGACCTTCAAAGGCGGTGGTGATGCCGAAGCGGCAGGCCGTGCGGTTCTGGAAACCGGCGAGTTTGACTATGCCTGGAACCTTCAGCTTGCCCCGACCGTTCTGGCCTCGATGGCCGAAGGCGGCAAAGGCACCCCGGTTTCGGCATTCGGCACACTGGTCGAGCGGATCGAGATGAACCTGACCAACCCGTCGCCGGATCTCGCAGAGGGCGAACGCTCGACCACCAAGAACCCGCACCCCTACCTGTCGGACATTCGGGTGCGCAAAGCCCTGTCGATGGCGATCGACCGCGAAGTGCTGGTCGAAATCGGATATGGCCAGGCTGGTCGTCCGACCTGTAACCTCGTGCCCGCGCCAAAGATCTATGCCTCGCCCAACACCGACTGCATGACCCAGGACATCGAAGGTGCCAAGGCCCTGCTGGACGAGGCCGGCTGGGTTGACAGCAATGGCGACGGCATCCGCGACAAGGACGGCATCGAGATGAAGATGCTGTTCCAGACCTCGACCAACGCCGTGCGCCAGGACTTCCAGGCGCTGATCAAGCAGTGGTGGTCGGAGATCGGTGTCGCAACCGAGTTGAAGAACGTGTCTGGCTCGGTCTTCTTCGGCGGTGATTCCGGCTCGCCCGACACGTTCGAGAAGTTCTACGCAGACGTCGAAATGTACGCCAACAACTTTGACGGCACCGACCCGCAAAGCTACCTCGCGGCCTACACCTGCGACAAGATCCCAAGCCCGGCGAACCAGTGGAAGGGCGAGAACATCAACCGTTTCTGCGACCCCGCCTATGACACGCTGGTCGCCGAGTTGGGCCGCACCGGTGACATCGCCAAGCGCGGTGAAATCGCGATCCGCCTGAACGAAATGCTGACCAAAGACAGCTACACCATTGTTCCGCTGGTTGACCGTGGCCGGGTTTCCGCCCACGCCAACTCGCTTGGCGGCGTGATCCTGAACACCTGGGATTCCGAGATCTGGAATGCCGCGGACTGGTACCGCGTCAAGTAAGGGCAACGCCCTGCGCATGGCCCGGTGAAAGC
>TARA_R110002110_G_scaffold69712_1_pt1 | contig 23583 bp, 24 predicted proteins | sample TARA_R110002110 | Tara Oceans TARA_R110002110 (sample SAMEA4397330) | marine metagenome | biome: Polar Biome; feature: [SRF] surface water layer (ENVO:00010504); material: water (ENVO:00002006), including particulate matter (ENVO:01000060) such as... | depth 5 m
TGTAGATGATATTTTTCGTACTGTACCACAGTTCACAGACGCACCATATTTTGGACTTGGTAGATGTCAGAGAAACGAAACTGATAGTGCGGGATATGTCGAATCTGAAAATGATAGACTCGATGCAATCAGAATGCTCATAGAAGAAGATCTTAGATCCAGAGGAATCGAGGCATCAGTCTTCTTCTTTAATGGTAGTTTTATAGTGAAATACATATGATATATGTCAAAACGATCTGTAAATAATTTTGCAAGAAAATTGGGCGCTTCCCCTGTTTTACCAAAGCATCTAGTTCGCTCTACTAGAATACAAGAATCAATAGAAAATTCTACCAAGTTCTATAGGGAAAATATAGAGAAGCAACAGGTTCTGCTAGAGCAACAACTTTCGTATAGGCAACGAGAAGCTGAACGTCCCGAAGTCGAATTACCATCAAACATAATTACTCTGCGTAATGGAACCCGGTGGATGTTCGATTCTAAGAAAAATAAATTTATCAATATTGATACATTGGAAGAACTATCTGTTCAAGATTATCACAAATATACAGCACTAGTTGCTCTGAATAATGCAATATATGATTATGATAATGGTTCTAGTGAATTTTCGATATGCAGCATAACACTCAGCCCACCAGTACCAAGTGCTGATGGAACAGAAACTATAGCTCCAACAGTAATTATGTGTGGTGGTGTAAGTGCAACATTATCATTTAAATGGTCGTACACTGGGGCGCCCAATCCAAACATCACTATTTAAGGTCAACTATGTTATTTTTAATGTCAGATACATCAAGATTAGATTACTATACGTATGGGGACTTCAACGGAACCCCAACGGAAGCCAATTCTGGTTTTTTTGCTACATGTACCGGAATAAATCCTAATTGTGACTTTTCATTTTTAGACTTGTCTGGATGTAGCGTAAGAAATAGAAGATATGGTAGCATTTACCCTAACGAGTATCCTCCCGGTTTGGTGAAAGATATCACCTCTATATCACAATATAATTCAATAATCTGGCCCGGTGCGTTAATATCACCAAAACATTTCATAACTGCTGGTCACCTTTCATCATATTTCAGTAGTCAATACGGTTTCGGTACTAATGTTATGGGATTCTTCAAAAAGAATGGAGAACTTGTTACACAGGAATTCAATCCTACTCGAATTGCTGAACTGGGTGATGGATTTGAAAGGGGTGATTGGGCTTTGTTTGAATTGACCTCACCAATAACAGATCCAGATGTGAAAATCTATAATAAAATTCTGGATGAAACTGGATCCACTACGTATGAAATAGGAACAACAACCTTTACACTATCATCAAATGGTCAAGTTCAACCTGCATATGTTGTCGAAAGTAATAACAACCTGCAAAATCACGTAAGCGTACCAGAAGATGACATATACAAGAATGCTCTTGATTTTTCTGGAGACAGTGGTTCTCCAGTGTTTATTCACCACCCAGTGCATGGAATGGTACTTGTTGGTCCAATCGCGATGGGTGGCAATTATCCGGATATGAGCAACACAGTGAGACACTCCAGTCTAAAGAGTGAATTAAGTCAACTTTTAGCTGATAACGGTGGATATGAAATAGAATGGTTAACTCCTGCTGATCTTAGCGGTGCAACCAAAGTTAAAGATGCTTTGATCATGTCAACCGAAGAACAGTACACACCATCCAGCAGTATGAATGCCAAAGAAATAGTGTGTGAGGTTACTGCTATACGTGGAGATGAAACAACAAAAAAGAGCACAGCCGCATTTGCGGCAATTTCTGGTAATGCTCCACCCAATCTTGATTTTGATGGTAATTTTATAATAAGTAACATATTTACCAATAATAGTTTCCACGAAGGCACGCAACTCTTATGGGATGTTGATTGTGATGACGCATTCAGGGATACATTCCCCCCCACGACAATGTTTGCCAATATTTTATTTGGTCCAACTCTAAATAACTCTGGAATTAGTGGTTCCGTGCTTGCATCATCCATATCAACAATGGGGGTGCATGTTCCAGATGGAGTTTCTGGAGCTTCGATGAACGTATCCATTTACACGGAAAATATATTTGGTAGGACTGGGGATCCGGACAAATATTATCCGATTGGTTCCACTTTAATGCAGAAGCGGGGATATGGTCCAACATTCGATTCGTTTTCGTTTAACGATACGTCACCCTCTCCGGGAGATACAATAACCGGAACGTTTGCTGGATGGACCATGATGCCGGATAGGGGAAATAGCACTGTGAATGCCGCGGGTATTGGGTTTAATTATACACCAAGCATCGCAACGTTTTCTGGTGATAGCTTCACAATGACAATACCCGCAGAAGCAGAAGCAGGTGACACGTTAATTATAGTGAGTGTGGATGTGAGCAATGCGTATAGCTCGGTAAGAGCAGTAGCTGGACAGTCTATAACAATCGCTTAATAAGACGAAGCAGCAGATGATGTAGTGGTCGTTGCTGGATTGAGATTTGTTGTTAATGTTGGAGCAGAAACGTATGAATATGCACCAGAAACTCTAATTGATGCTCCCATACCCGAATGTGATGTGCAATAATAATACAGTTGATCTGGCGTATTCCCATTTGGAACAACTACGTATGTTCTTCTGCCCAATGAATTATCTTTAATAGTATAGAATCCACTGTCAACATACTCGACTCCACCACTATGGGTTCCGTCTGGGGTGATAGAGAATCCTATTCCATGTGCAGGATAATTTTCTTCTACAAATATATAATAACTACCCCTAAACATTACTAGATTATCCTGAACAACGCCATTTATTTCAAAATAATTAGTACCATTGACGGTTCGTATATTAACCGTATACACAATACCATTGTTGAAATCTACAGGATTTGCCGTGGTCTTGTATGATTTTCTGGAGTGTGTTAGTATTGTTTCGGTGGTTCTAAGATCTTCGGGTGTTACTATCGGGGATCCCGATAATGTAATAATTTCACGATTAAATCCATCTACAGTAATTCCTGATATTGTGTATCGGCCAGTATTTGATGATGTTGCCACATCAATATAATCTCCTGTAGTAAATTCTTTACTCAAGAAACTATTGTCTTCGCTTGTAGTGTAGTTTATAATTCGGTTTGCTGTTGTTCCAGAAGTCAACCCTGCGGTGGCTTCGATCTGTGGTATTGTTTGGAAGTTTGATCCGAGGAAGTAATTAGTTTCTGTTGTACTACCAATTGCAGAATATGTTGCAACAATCTTGTAGTTTGTATAGCTGTTCAGAGTACAAGAAGCAGCCAAATCTGCATTGTATCCAGTGACAACATCGTCGTATATTGCGTTTGTTAAGGTGAATCCATTACCGCCAGTCATTGATGTGAATAATGTATTTACAAATGTTCTATCGGTATCTGTACCACAGTCACCGTAGTCAATGACCATGATGGAACCCTTTATCAATACACTAGGTTTACATGTCATGTTTTGATTTGGGATTACGAGATCTTCAGCAGTATCAATAAACTCCAATCCATAGAACGCAGCCGTGCCTAAATCTTGTATAAAAAAGTCGGCATCAGCAGTGGTTCTTGGATAGCCTGAGAATTGTGTCATTTGTTATGAGGCGAAGTACGTAATTGTTTGTCCAGTTGCACCACCAACAACATAAACCAAGTTTAGATTGTTGATTTCTATAAAGCAACTCTCTCCTGCAAGTAGTGGATAACCGAGAGTTGATCCGATATTGCTTGTATGTCCAAGATATAGAACTGATGTATTTGAACTACTAGCCTTTAACTTTGTGCCACTATTCATTGAGAATGAGGGTAACGACAATCCAGCGTTGGATATGATCGATTTTTGTCCAGCGGTGAATGCAGAAGGTAGGCTGACTGATGTGACAGTAATGTCTCCGGTGATTCCAACCGGCTGAGCACCAGTAACACCTTCAACTTTAAGTGGTCCGGTAGCATTCGTTACACCAACAATGGTTGAAAGACTGACATTGGCAGTCAGTGTCGCATCAGCAAGGGATACTAGCAAGGCATTACCAGAAACACCAATTGCAGTTAAACCTGAGTATATTTTTACTGCTGCTCCTGTTGTACCATCTCTGTCAAGGAGAGATACGGTTCCAGTCACACCAACTTTGTCTCGATTGGCACTGAGTCCTGCTACTATACCACCAGTGACTCTCACGCCTTCAGCACCGGCAGTTACGCTCACAGTTCCCTGTACGGTAATTCCTGCACCAGCAGTGGATCCAGCCACTTTCATGTATTGGTTGTTATAGTTGGAAACACCAAATGCACCAGAGCTACCAACGTTACCGGATACAGAAATGGCTACTGAACTGCTCTTGACAGTTATCGGGAGTGGGTCTGTGTCAGAAACTCTGGTTGCCGCACCAGAATTGCCAAACATTATCTTGTTGAGTGGTACGTGAGCATCACCAACCCCAACCCCACTTGTGCCATAATCGGTGGCAATATTTGCAGTAGTTCCTACGGTCTGTACAATGATATTTGAAGCAGTATCAGGCATCATGTTCTCCTAGATTCCCATTATAATTATATATAAGCATTTGACACAGAGTATAAATAAGGTATACTATGCAGATGGAGAAACAAGTGATATTAGACGACAACCAAAAAAGAACGTTTTCTAAAAAAGTTGAAAACTATGTGAAGGAAAGGGGTGGATCTTACATCGATGCCGTGTTATCATTATGCGAAGAATATCAGATAGAACCCCCCGTAGTGGCAAAATCATTATCAAAGCCCCTCATAGAAAAAATTCAAATGGAAGGACAAGACCTCAATCTTCTTCCAAGACCAGAAAACAAATTACCAGTTTAAGTACAGGGGAGTTCCCTGTGAATTTTTTAGTCCGAGGTAGTTCCTCGGGAAAGGACAGTGTTATGGATTTTTCAGATTTTAAACGTAAGTCGAAGAGCAATCTTGATGAACTCTCAAAGAAGATTCAGGAGAGTTCGGGTAGCAAGGATTCCTACAAGGATGATCGCTTCTGGCGACCAGAACTGGACAAGTCTAGTAATGGTTATGCAGTGATTCGTTTCCTTCCTGCTCCCCCAAATGAAGAGCTTCCTTGGGCAAAGCTCTATTCTCATGCCTTCCAAGGTAAGGGTGGTTGGTACATTGAGAATTCTCGAACCACTCTGGGTGAAAAGGATCCTCTTTCAGAAATGAATTCTGAACTGTGGAACAGTGGTCAGGATAGTGACAAGGATATTGCGCGTGCCCGTAAGCGTAAGCTCCAGTACATCTCCAACATTCTTGTGATTAGCGATCCTGCAAATCCGCAGAATGAAGGTAAGGTGTTCCTCTACAAGTTTGGTAAGCGAATCTTTGATAAGATTCAGGAAGCCATGGAACCTGAGTTTGCAGACGAAGAGAAGATCAATCCGTTTGACTTCTGGTCTGGTGCAAACTTTAAGTTGAAGGTCCGCAAGGTTGCTGGGTTCATCAACTATGATAAGTCTGAGTTCGATTCGCTGTCGGAACTGTTTAGTGGGGACGATACGCAGCTCGAAGAACTCTGGAAGAAGCAGTACCCCCTTAAGCCGTTTACTGATCCTTCCAACTTTAAGTCATACGACGAACTCAAGGAGCGTCTGAGTACTGTTGTTGGTGATGACATCCGATTCACTGATGTATCTACGAACACCGTAGAGAGCGTCTCAATGGACCAGACAGAGACTCCTGCACCTTCAACTGAAGTTGGTGCGGAAACCGACGCAATGGATTACTTCTCGAAGCTCTCTCAGGAGTGATCAAGAGAATCCATAACGTGAATCTTTAATATTAGCGGAAGCAGTTCTCAGAGATGAGATACCGCCAGATGCACGAGGAATTGCCCCTGCTATGTTCGGGGGCAATTTTTCTGTATCCATTTCACTTGGAAATCCTGGCGATCCCTGTTTCAGTAGAGCCTCTTCCCTATAGGTTATGTCGGCTACGTTTGGTGGTGGTTGCAATCCCATAACATTAGCAGTAATTATCTCTCGCATTGTTTCATTGAACCCAGTATTTGATTTTATTACTGTTTCAGATATATTGTCACTCGCAGAAAAATCAACTGTCTCTGCTAATTCTTCTATTGCTTCACTGAATGCAGGAGAAAAATCAGCAATGTGTGGGGATTCTGTTGAAAGATCAGAAAATGAAATATTGTGATGGTCAATAGACAATGAGCTTGATATATCTTTAATGTCTACTTGCTCTTCATTTTTTTCTTCGGCCATTACTTATGTCCTTTGTTTGCTAGTTTCTGTTGAATCTTTAAGTTTTCATCCTGAATATGTGTGTTCAATAACGATAAAAATATCTTTCGTTCCCATGGAATCATATTCTCTAATTCAGTCAGACTATACTTGTATATGTGCATCAATTGAAAATTGAGAGCATAGAATGAGGCTATATTGACATTGCAAAACACAAGGTAAAAAAATCCTCTGCGCTCTTTATGGGTAGATTTCTTGTTTTACTTCCTGAAATGTACTCCAGATTTTCTTCATAGTGGAATAGATTATTGCAGCCCTCAAGTATGGCATTTCGTATGTTCAAAGGAAGGTTATCAATTACATCTTCCTGTTGATCCCGTGTCATAACAGAGAAGTCTATTTTTTCGTTTTGTGTTTCGATATAGTCAATAGCAGAGGCAATTGTTTTTTGTGTATTGGGCACTTTTATCTTTATTGCATAGTTCGATTCATTTACTATACTTTGTTTTGATGTGCCTTTTAATTTGAAGTTATCTGTATTCAAATCCAATACGATAGTTTCGGTTGTGTGGGGACAGGAGAACTTGACCTTTATTTTTTCGCCAATTGAATATTTTCTCAGATTCAATATGCAATGAATAAGATCAGTTTCATTGAGTTCTTCTACTGGGACATTTATTTTCTTTTGGAGTATACTTAGAAAGGTCAGGTAAGAATCTTGTTTTTTACCAGTCTCTCTTGCTGCAACAATTGCCTTTTCTTCCCGCACAATCAGGGGACTCATTTCTATCCTATTTTTTGATGTAGGAAGAACTATTTCATAAATTGGCAATTCTATCATTACATTATCCTATAAGTGTACCATTAGGCCCGACAAAGTTATCAAAGTATCTATAACTGAATTGTACACTGAAGATGAATGGGGCAAAATCCTCTACTGGTTTTAGCTCTATTGGATATACAACACGGGGATAACATTCTGCGAACTTCCATGATATCCAATTAGGATCATCTTTATCACCGACCGTAACCTCTAGACTAGAATCAAGAAGAGCGTTATAGTATCGGTTTGGACCATCTGGTAACACCATGCTGTTGCACCATTGGTTTATAAAATCATATACAGAGTCAACATTATTTTTTTTCATATAGAAGGTTACAAATAGACCCTGATTCCAGTTTTTCCTAAATGGCATATATCTTATCGAACTCAGTACCCCAGTTTCCACCACAGTACCAACATCCCATCCCGGTATCCTCACTGCGAATGCAGGAACATCCTCTTTGGAACCTATTGGGGAAACCATATCGACAGTAAATCTATTAGAACGAAGAATACCGTTTTCATAACCGGTATGTACGTTAGTGAGTAGCTCATCGACATTTGAAGAATCTGGCATTAATTACCCCTTAAATATTTCTTTTTCTGTTAACAGTGTAAATTTCCAATCATTGTCTTCACATAGTTCTCTCGCAGCTTTCCATTTTGCAGCATTTACCGCATATGTTTTCATGTTTATATGGTACGTTTTTGTTTTCCTAGACTTAGCATTGGGTGGCTTTGTCTGCTTATATGGTTTGACTTCTATGAGATATTTTTGAATTTTACTATCTCGTGTCTTTATTTCAGCTAGAAAATCAGGATAGTAACGATGAGGCTTATTATCTACAGGTGAGATATATGGGATTGCAATTTCTTCACTTGCCCATCTAAGTACATTTTTATTTTTGTCCATGTACTTACACATCTTTCGTTCCCATGTTGAACGGCATACTATCTTGGTAGGATCACCAACATATTTGTCTGGATTTTCTGGACGATATTTACTCTTATATGCCATAGTATAAATATATATAATTGCTTGGAGGTAATTTATGGGAACTCAAGACCCTGACTTAGAATGGGGATATAACAACAATACGGCACAGGCACCATATTATCTAGTGTTTGCTTGTTATCCATTTCCGAGAACTTCGCGAGAAAGAGCAAACTTAGGAGAGCCAGATTTTTCAGTAATATTACCGGGTGTTGCCATCAATCGAGGTACTTCTCACAGATATTCTGAAGATGCCCCTATGATGGAAAACATGGCGCAGGCACTGGGAACTGTGTCTAATGCTTTTGATGTTACTCAGTTATCAGGAATTGAGGATTTTGGTTCATTGATGGCAAAAGTAGAGGAAACCTTTACTGAACTTGGTTCTAGGTACCAAGAAGATGCATTTGGTCAGATAACATCAACAATGGGTAGGTTAGAACTACTCACCACTGAAGCAGGTTTTCTTGGTTCTTCCAAGCGAAAATATAATTTTAACTGGAATTTAAAAACAGTTGATGACAATGCCAATACATTTAGAGCAAATGCAATTGCAAATACAATGGAAAAACTTTCTATGCCAGTAGTCGGTGGATTTGTGAGTGAGGGAAATATTGCACAAGCAACCAGAATGCGACCTCCGAATATATGGACAATTCAAGCAATAGACCGCGATGGAAGAGATGTGACTTCTATGTGGTTAGGTAATCCGAAACCATGTATGTTGATGCAGGTATTACATGCATTGGACAATCAATCATTCCTTAATCAAAATGGTGTTCCATTCTCATATAATTTAGTTGCCAACTTTGTCGAACTGGAGAATGTTTTCAATTACAACGGAAACATAACCAGCAGGTCACAATTCTTCAATGCACTCGGAGGAGGTGGTTGATGTATTTCTCAAACCTACCAAAAACAAAATACCAGTTTGGTACAAACAGCGAATCCAATGTACACAAAGTGGCTGATATATTCAATCGCAAAATTGTCAATGAACCAATAGCGAATTATACCTTCATGGATATATACGAAACACCAGATCAATTAGCAAATAACATTTATCAAGATAGTAACTTGTTCTATACAAATTTATTGCTCAATAACATTTCATCAAAAAATGACCTCCCAATAGATCAAGTTAGATTTGAAACCGAAGCCAACAGATATTACTCTGGTTATGTTTTTCATATACTAGAAGAACCAGATCAGCAACTAGGTCGTGGGGATATTATAGTATTAAAATCTGATTTGGATGCTGGTTCATGTACAGATCCCAATAATCTAGATTGTCATATTTCATATGCCGTTATTGAAAACTGGGATCCTATATTAAAACAAATATGGTGTAAAGTGTATAGGATTGGTTCATCTGGTGCATCAACTGAAAGTAAGTTATTCGCAAATCAAAATAAATTTAGAATATTTAAAAGAGATAATTTTGCTAGAATTGATTTGGAGGGAGTTCAAATTAAAAACGAGAGCGCATTCGATCAGGCAGTAACAGATAATAAATATACATTCGAGGCTGGTGTGTTCACGATGAAGAGAGTTTCGTCATTTTCAGATAGTATAGACGAATTATACACCACAAATAATATAACTCTGAATCCACAGGCTCTGAATATTGCATCATCATCAAATATAGAACAAATTGCACCTGACTATAATTCCAATCTATTGAATAGTCAATGTTCAATTTTAGATGCATATATTCTAACAGCCTCTAGGGAGAAAGATTCTTCTGGTGCATATTACAATATAGGTACTACTGTTAGAATCAACTCCAAAATTGTTGCCCTTACGAATGAAAATGAATCTAAACGAGAAATTGCCGTACTTAATCGAAATGTAGTTGGTAATGTAGCTGAAAGTGTACAAAGGTTTATCTAATGAAGAACGATATTACATTTAATGATATATCAATAAAACCTGTGAATGAACTTGAGTTTGTAAGCATACTTGATCCTAGTGACAATTCACAATCATCTAGTACGTTTGGTGGAATGTCAATAACCGAGGGACTTTTTCATAATGGTCTTAGTGGGTTTATAATTTTAAATGATCCAAATCCAGATTTATCTGCTAGATTAATTTCAATATCATCTTTATTAAATTCTGGGTCATTGATAAAATTCTCATTTTCTACTAACAGTATAATTGATGGAAGCATAGTAACTACTAATATAAAAGAATTGATTTTTTATGTTTATAACGTATCAATAGTGAGTAACATAGCACCCGGTATAGCAAAACAAGGATCATCACAAGCAGTTACATATAGAGCAGAATTTGCTTCGTATGAAGGTTCGGCTTTAAATTACCAAGAATTCCCGCTTATAGAAGATAGAGATTATGTCGGTTCTATAAGTGATTTCTTTACTGATCTAACAGATAATGGTGGAGTGATGTCTCCCACAGAGCAAACCGAAGACGATGATACTAATGGACATATTGTAAATACTGCACAGATTTCACCAAACATAGTACCAACACACAATGGGGTCTGGTTTAAACGAAAACAATCTGGATATCCATGGGGCAAAGAATCATCAATGCCTAGCATCAATTCATTGATCAGGGCATCATTGAATTATGCAATTCCTGAAATTGTACCAGAGGATGATGAATCCGAGGAAGATAAAACTCCATCAGCAGGAGAAGAAAATAATCCATCATACGTTTTTTATCAGTCACTTCAGAGGGGACAATGGAACTTTACTCCAATAGGTGGTTCATCTGGACTATATGGTCAACGATTATATGGGGAGTCTTCACAAGAAGGCTCTGGTTGGCACACATATAACTTAACGATGGATGAAACAGTCAACAACCGAGCTGAAAAATTCAAACTGGTGAAAACTGCGGACATACTCGAAATGGAGGAGGCTGGAGTTTTCGGATCCAGCTATACGCTTATCGAACCAAATTGGAAAGGTATATACAACGGTATTAGTATTGATACTAGTGAAGATGATGATCAATCAGACGCAGATGCAATCAATACATTGGGAATGAAAAGAACTGCATATTATCATGATTTCATGAGTATTTCTTCGCATCTTAATATGGAACAAGTAAATTACGTATATACCGATCTTTTCCCACCAGTAGAGGATGACGAAGATTCTGGTGATACTGCGCTTGGTCCATTGCTGGGAAATAATCCACCAAACGCTGGTAATAGCAATCCATCATTTAGTAGTTTAACTGATCCAGTGTATGGTTATTTTGACGAAAGATATCTTAATCGTCCAACTCCAACAATTGTTGATGATTATGCATCTTCTCGTGGAGATGAGTATATGTGGCAAACTATGTTTGATATGACAGAGCTACCATATGCAGGCGAAGTTAACGAGTCTGGTGAGCTTGGAATAAAATATATTGTTGACAACATAAGAGAACCACGCAGAAACGCAAAAATAGCATACTCCTTGTTGCATGATCTAAAGGAACAGTGGAATAGATATAGACATTCAATTTGTTGTGGAACAGATCCAACAGATTTCTTTGCAATGATCGTTGGATTCACTGGTGGAAATACAGCAGATGCAAATTATTTACCATATGGAATAACAGGATCAACATTAAATAATTTCTATCGATACTCTTTCGTTGAAGTTGAAGTTTGGCCAAAGGCGCTGATTCCCCGAGGAATATCTGCAAGTGATTTTATCGAGGGTGCAGACGAAGATTTAGAATACTATGATTATATTTTAGGTACTTCTGATATTAATCCATCTTCTGGGGAACGTGAACTGTTTATTGCCGGAAACTCAGCAGATGATCGTAGTGATGGCATAACATTCAAATTTGGTATTGATTCATCATCAGAAGGTGGTCAAAACTATGGTACAAATCAAGAGCAAGAATTTGTGGTTATTCCTATCGATGGTGGTAAAAAAGGTATGTTTACCGCATACAATACAAACGAGCTAACCAATAGCAAAACTTTTGCAGGTGCAGGTGTTAATACTGATGGGTACAATTATCCATCGGGATTCCAGCTAATGCCTGTTGGTGGGATGACAGGTGGTATAAGTGATCAAGGCACTGCCATACCACCGACATTCATGGGAACTGTTGTTCGAATGTCAAGTCAGAATTCTAATCAGCTAATTGAACTAAAAACAATGGAAGATGCCGTGGGGATTAGTGGTGGATACACCGGACCTCCTGGCATAAGTGGACCCGCTGCGATGCAAGTGATAGGTCTTCTCAATACCATAATGGGAACAAAAAATCTACCAACGCCGTTTGGTGGTATCACACTTGACATATCATATATGGAGACCGTCACAACAACAGATGATGATGGGAATGATGTTGAGGAAGAACAGTATACATCAATAGATCGAGATGACTTAGAAGAAAGACCTGATATTAGAACAAATGCATTACCAGCGAAGACTGGTATTGGATCAACGTATGGCAATCAAACAATATTCCTTTTCTCCGCAGAAAATGATCACGATGGGAGGTGTTCATCATGACTAATCGATATCCAAATATAAGGGCAGAAACTGTTCATATACAGGGAAATGCAAAAGAAAGAAGTAATCTAAAATATATGGATTACTTTGATTGTGTCAATATAAATGGTCCAGCAGACAATAGTGGTTGCGAATCAGAAAATTCTTTATGTGGTTGTCCATGTACGGGAGAAAATGGAGCATCGGCAGTTCCGCTATTCAGAGAACCAACAGATGAAGAAATGCAATTTGCAAAAAATTCATTGAAACAGTGTCAAACAAACGGCGATGATTATGATGGATATTTTACTATAAATCCAGACGCACTGACGAGTAGTTGTGGTGTGCAGTGTCATGGTGATTACTTTTACAATATTTTTCAGCTATCGCGAACATACTCTACTTTCTGGAAAACACCGAAAAAGGTTCCCCTCTACCGAAATGCATTAGTGAACTTATACACAACTGAGCAAGCTGTTGCAATCATACCCGGAAACCTTAATGTTAAATTGGGTGATTTTATCTTCTTTCCTGATGATGGCACACCAATAAACGCAAAGTACAATGGGGGTTGGTTAATTTCTAATATTGTACATGCAATTCCATCACTGCAACAGTATAAGATGATTCTTACCTTAATACGAGACAGTAAAATAAATTACCCAGAGGAGGGTTAGCATGTCGGATTATACATTTCAAGATCTTGATTCCAGATGCAGAATCAATTCATTTACCGACGACATCTCTGTGCAGAGAGATTTGAATTCAATTCGGCAGTCTATCACCAATCTAGTACTAACTAGAAAAAATGAACGCCCATTTTCATCAGAAAATGCGGGAGCTGGATTGTCAGATTTATTTTTTGAATTAGCAAATGATAGCATGACTGCCAGAAAGGTATTCATCAAAGAAGAGACAAAAAGAATCATAAATAAATATGAGCCTAGAGTTATATTTAAGGATTTCAAAATCACCAATCCAAACAATACTCCGAATAGTATAAATGTAGAAATATCGTATGATGTAGTCGCATTTGATACCGATCCTAATACACAAAGTAACGTTGTAGGTGGGGTTAATCTAACCCTAGAAAGATAAGAATGACTAGTATAGATTTAACCAAATTAGACTTTGATGACATCAAAACAAGCATAACTGACTACATGCAAAGTCAGCCAAATACTGTGGGTTTTGATTGGAATAACACAGGATCTATTGCGAATACAGTTTTAGATCTTCTTGCGTATAACACAATGTATTATGCGTTCTATTCTAGTATGCTTATCAATGAATCATATTTAGATACAGCACAGAGACTAGATAGCATCATATCATTGGCAAAACCATTTGGTACTGTTATCCAACATAGATCTTCCGCAACTGCAAATATACGACTACAAAATACATCATCATCTACCATCACTGTGTATCCATACAAAACAGCGTTTACTGCGGTCGCTCCCAATGGATTGACTTATGTGTTTTATTATACTGGTGGCGAAAGTACTGAAATTTTAAATCCTGATACATCAGCCAATCAAACATATAACCAGTTTGATGTCTCTCCGGGCGGCTCTACAGAAATAACTGTATATGAAGGAAAACAAGTAACTGAAAAATTACCAGTTAGAAATTTCGATACTAGCAATCAAAAGTTCGATATCGGTGACAAGTCCATAGACATAAACACATTGCGAGTATACGTTCAGGAATCAGATGGAACAAAGCAGTACTACAGGACAATAGACCAATCTGACACAAATTTGTCAAGTAGGGTCTTTACTCTATCGACAACTCAAAGTGGTTACAGTGTATACTTCGGCGGAGATCAAGCATCTGATGGATCATTTGTTGGTCGCGGTGTCGGTGCTGACGAGCAGATATATTATAGCTATGTTGCGACCAGTGGTCAAATTGTCAATGGTGCAAAAACGTTTAAATCTGGAAGTAAGCTACAAGTAAAAAATCCAAACGTTATTGCCCGTGGCGGAGTTTCCAATATCGCTACAGATACAGCTCGATATATGGCAATTAGAGGCGGAAAGTCGCATGGTAATAGATTGGTTACCGTATCAGATTATCAGAATTATATTTTAGATTTAGGCACTATAAATACAGATCCATCTAATCCAAATTTAAATGTTTCTGTGTATGGTAGCAACCAGGCAGCAGGAGCAGACCCTGGCATTATTTACTGGAGCGCCCATGATCAACGCACAGGTACAATTTCATCAACATCTACTATCGTGAGTGATACGTCAACAGATATTTCGGATAAGGTAATGGCTGGGTTGAAGTTTGAATATAGAACAGCAACTCAGCTTGACTGGACAGTGACTCTAGTAGATAAAACACAACTAGCAAAATTGTATTCCGAATATAAAACTGGATTTAACCAGACCATAGTAGGAAGTGAACTTGGTTGGAGTGCAGCAGCATTCAGCATCACTACATTTTCATCTACACAGTTCAAGTTTGATGTAAAAAATCCACTGAGCACCCTTGTAGTAACAGTACTAAAGGATGGAACAAATCAAGCAGCCACATTGAGCAGTGGTAATTTGGTTGTAGACGGAACAACAATTGGTACATACAATCTAACTACTGGCATAGTTAATTTAGATTCGACAACATTTACTTCATTAGTCAGCATTACAGGAACAGTAGATTCGACAGAATCAAATCTTTATGTTGCGAAGCACGAAAATCTTGCCACAATTGCGGGTAATTAATGTCAATAATAAATTTCTACAATTCTTTGGGATTTGATGGTGGCACACCGGACGGTTCATCCGATGATGCTGTTAACAAATCAGACAGTCTTTATAGAATTGTTGAGAGTTTACCAAGAAACTATAAAGATCCAAATTCAAAAGCATCACCGTTTCCTCCTAACTATATCGACGTAAAAACTCAGCTACCAACTTGGTTGGTCAATATAAATGAGCCGTTTGATGGTTTTCTTATCAACATATTACAGAATTACTATGATTGGTTGTATGACTCAGATAGTGGTAGTGGTTTTTACTTAGATGATAAGTTTGCAACACTAAAAGACAATGAGCTGGTTCCACAATCATTAATTAATTTACTGATATCAAATTACTTCCCAGAAGCCAATGCTCTAATGGATGTTTATGTATTATCTTCTCAATTGAATATATCAAATATCACATTATCAGAGGGAAGTGTATTAATTGATCGTAAAGAATATGGTGTAGAAGCACCAGATTATAATCTTATTATTGCTGGTACAATAGAAAATATTAAAGATGAAGGAATATATTCTACTCCAACGCAATCTGTACAAAAAAGTATATTGACTATTAATAATATACTTTTGCCATACATTTCAACTAGATCTGGAACTTCCGTCAATACAAGTGGTGATATAGTTGACATCAATAATGCAACAATAAGTAATACTAATACTGCTCCCACTGATAATATAGTTGAGGTTGAAATCCTTCCTCTTGTATCACACCAGTCTGCTAGAAGATTTATATTAAATATAATAAACCAATTTTATGGTAAAAAGGGAACACCAGAATCCATTGCATATTTTTTCAATACCTTACTTGATACTGAATCGGTTAATGTGAAATATGAAGATATATCTTCTTACGAGTTGAGTTTGAATTGGAAAAATTATACCGTACCTAAAAAATATTATGAAGATTTTTATCTGACATATGTACACCCAGTTGGTACTTCGTACACATTAAATCAAGAAGTATCAACTGACTTCCCATCGAGACCTGCTCTGGGAGGAGGAGATTCTGGTGGGAACTCTGGTGATATCCCACAATTTACTGCATGGGAAGAATTGACATATGGTGACGGAGCATACGACAGTACGGGTACAGGAGAAGAAATCTCGATTCTTGGAAATTATTTTCCATATACACTAGGAGATACAGGAGATATAGCAGCCACAGCAGGTTGTTCCGGAGCAACCGTCAGCGGAATTACTAGTGGCGCAACAGGCAATACATATACTAATATGATAACGTATGCATTCCCTGACTGGAGTACAGCAGTTGAAATTGCTGGTTCATCCTTTGGTTTGATAAATATATACGAGTTTGCACACTTGGATGCAGCATCAGGAAGCACTTCTCCAAATGATGGACGAGTCGCAAATTATAGTTGTCCAGTAGGAGGATACACTTAATGTCTAGTATTAGAAAAATTCTGAACACCGGAACAAATAAGTATCAGAACGCTGTTAGAGAAATGAAACGATCAATTTATTCTGATAATGTTTACGTGTCACTACATGCCAACAGTCTATCATCGAATATTGATAACACACTAGAAAGTCTAAATGAGTTCTGGATGTCGTCTGTTTTCATGCAAAGAGTAATACGTGATAATTATCGACTATGTTTTCCTCGTGTAAACTGGACAAAATCAGAGCAATATGATCGATATAATCCAGAAGAAAATCCACAAACCCAGAATTGTGTAATTTTTGATGATAAGATAGGTGATGGTGTTTTATTTTTATGTGTAGGTAATAATATACACAACAGAACCGATTACGCCAATTCATCTGTTTACAGACCTAGCTTTGGATATACTAGCGTTGCAGATCTACCATCTGGTGTAATAGAACACGCTGATGGTTATAGGTGGATACCACTGGCACAGACTGATACTAGGTTTACCGATAGTACATGGGTATCACTGGAAGTGCGGGATGGTGTTAGTTTCTTTGGTTCGGATGAAGGAAATTATATTGATGATGGTGTTACTCTTCTAGATTTCAAAACAGCAGTCGCGGGTGGTTCCGCCAGCGGAATTTCCTTTGGTCAGACTGGTGCTGTAAACTTCTATGCGGTCAATAATGAATATGATCAGACAGCATCTTCTGAAGTTGCATCTGGAGCAGTATTGTTTTCAACACAGAATATGGAAAGATATGATGCCTTCATTTTTCAACAAGCACTGAAGCTAAAGGGAAACGATACACAGATTAGATTTGATTCCGGCAATTCATCTGGAGCATTACCTTCTACGATTACACCTATACCACTTTATGATCAAATTGTAAATTCCCCATTTAGTGTTACATCACCCGTAGGTTGGTATAATAAACGAGTGCGCGAATGGGAAAATAAAGCTGGATCTGTTGAGATGGTATATCTCGATCCAAAGGCTGGTAATTTGTCAGGCACAGATTTCAGATTTACTGGACTGACAGCCCCTTCAATAGAAGCAAAGGGAAATGGAACATCACCCACCGTAGATTTTATTACTACTAAGATAAATGACAACACTTGGGAAATTCGTGGTGTAGAAGTAACAACCAATCTTTCTACCAATGAAAGAAATGTTGGTATAAACAATACCCGGATTGAATTTCAGGTAGAAAATACCGATAACAATCTTGGATTTGAAAATTCGATAAAGTACTTGTTGACACCATATGGTGGGCTGCTAAAGGAAGAAAACCTATATGGTCCAGTCATTCCAGTAAATGCATTTATGATGAATGTAACAATAGATGAAACTGATATATCAACTACACTAGAAACAACAGCAAGTGGTATTATTAGTCCAACACAGTTTGATGCATATTCACTCATCGTTGATGCTAATAATTATGCTAATGATAGGGAATTGGGGCTAGATCTCCCTGCAAATAAAACAGAATTCTTAGATCAAACATTAGTTGCAGATTTTTCGTTTAGTGGAGTAACTCCACCCAAACCTGGCGATTTAATTTATGAAGGTAACCCAAAGATAGGAACAGGAGTTGCTCGTGGAGCTTTGTTGGGTATAGTACAAACAATAGAGAACCCAGCACCCGTCAGCAGTCCATATAATATTCAATTTACGACATCACAACCAGATGCGTTTGGTTCTGGTAAATCATTCTATATTGGATCGGGAACGAGTTTTAAGGCATTTAGTCAAATCACAGCAACAAAAAATCCAGATGCCAAAGCACTAACTGGATCAGTCGTTCATATGGGCAAAGCAAGTTTCGATCTTAGTTCAGCAACAACCAAAAGAATAACGATTAAATATATAACAAGGGTATAAAAGGAAAACCAAATGGGCGTAGAAGACAACCAATATCAAATCCCTAATCTAAATGCAAATACATCATTTTTTGATTGGTATACCAAAGAAAATGATGCAGTTATTGCAAAGCTCAATAAACTTAAGTTATATGATATTGATATACCGGGATCTCTTGCACAGGGAATCAGTGCTCAACGTGGATCATCTGGTGGTCAAACATCTGGATTCGTAGGTTTTGCTATCGCGGGATCAATCCCACATGGAATAACTTTACAGGGCAATCTAGTTGTAACAGGTGATAACCTTTTCACTGTTGAGCACAAGACTGCTTCTGTTACTGCCGGTATAACAACAAATAAATTTGTATGTTTTGACCAATCCGGTGGTATAACACTTTCGAATGGGGCAACTTCTGGAATTACCACATCACCTTTCCATAAAAATGAATCTATTGGTGTTGTGCATTCTATAGTAGGAAATACAATTACTATCGCTGGTTCTGGAAAATATTCTGGATTTACTGGTTTGACAGTTGGTCAGGCATATTATCTTGACCCAACAACATTAGGTGGGTATACTACAAATGCTCCATCAAATTCTGGTGAAACTAAAAAGAGATTATTCCTTTCGACTGGTACAGCAGAAGCAATAATCCAAATTGGAGACTCTGATATAGTGTAACAATGAATAGATCATGTAAGCAATGCGGTTCAAGGAAGTTCACTTACTCTTTAGATAATGATTCGGGTAGACCACCCGTAGATACGGAGATTAATAATATGGTACGAAAAGGCTTTAATATGATGCAATCATTTGCAACATCAATGATTTCTCGTGGAATGACAAATAAAAAAACAAATAGACCTACCAAGAGACTAAGAGTTCTTAGTTGCTTTGGTGACCAATCTATTGGTGGAAATATAAAACCATGTGAGGGATTGATGTCCAGTAATGTTGAAAAAGATAAATTTTATTGTGGTAAGTGCGGATGTGGCGATAAAAAAAGGACATGGTTAACAAAGGATGGTGATGAATATTCTAAGCTAGACTATCCTAAACTAAACTGTCCCCTTCATATGCCTGGATTTACAAACTACAATCCATCAGAAACTGGAGATCAAAATCAACGTAAATTACAAATCGAGGAATTTGATATAAATAATTTACATAAAATTGATGTCAGTCTTCCAAGTAGTACTGATATTATAAAATAAATCTGTTTTGCACATATAGATTCGATAAATATCTAAGAGGTGTAAAATGACAACAAGACCAAGTTCCAGAGAAACTCTAATAGATTATTCATTTAGACGATTAGGCTCACCTGTAATTGACATAAATGTTGATTATGCACAGGCAGAAGAAAGATTAGATGATGCACTAGAATACTTCGCGGAGCGACACTTTGATGGTGTAGAGCGATGCATTTTCTCATATCAGGTACAGGAGGAAGATATAGCAAACCAATACATCCCTACACAAAATATTGGTTTAGCGATGGGATATACTGGATCAGCCAGCCCGAGTGGGAAGGACATGCTATCTATAACCCGTGTATATAAGTTTGGTGCATTGGCAAATCAAAATATGTTTGATATTAGATATCAATTGGCACTTACAGATTACTTTGGTGTAAATCGAGGTCTTGGTTATAATAGTTCACTTGGTCTATCTGGATATGACAGCACCATGAGATACATCAAAATGGTCGAAGAATTTTTCAATCCAGAACATGTTTTACACTTTAGTAAAGTTACTGATCGTTTAATTATGGATGCTAAATTGAGTAGTGAAATAACTCCGGGTCAGTTTATTGTAATTGAGGCATATGCAGCCCTCAATCCCACAGATTTTCCAAAAATCTTCAATGATCGTTATCTCAAAGAATATGTCACGGCATTGATAAAGAAGCAGTGGGGATCTAACCTGTCTAAATTTGATGGGGTTCAGTTGACTGGTGGAGTTACGTTACGAGGTGGTCAACTATATCAGGAAGCACTTGCTGAAGTGGCACAGTTAGAACAGAAAATGCAGTCTGAATACGAACTACCAATCAATTTCATAACGGGATAACATGCCAAGAAATCCATACATTCGAGACAACCAACGAGAACAGAAACTTCTCGAAGATCTTAACGTTGAAACAATACGTTCAATGGGTAGAGATGTATATTATATTCCAAGAACCCTCAATAACCAAGATAAAATCTTTGGTGAAGATGCATCATCCTCATTCAATTCTGCATACTTAATTGACATGTATCATGAAGATTCACAAGCGTTTGGTGGAGAGGGTGATATAATTGGTAAATTTGGTATTGATGTTAAAGATCGGGCTTCTTTTAGAGTTGCAAGAAGAACGTTTATGCAGGAAGTCACAAAACGCAATAGTTTTATTGATAGACCACGAGAAGGTGATTTGATTTACTATCCCCTATCAGGAAGTTTATTTGAGATAACATTTGTTGAGCATGAGAATCCACTATACCAATTAGGTCAGTTATATTCATTTGTTCTGTTTGTGGAAACATTTGCATACAACAATGAAGATTTTGCAACGGGTATATGTGATATTGATGAATGCTTTGAAGCTGCAAGAAAACAACAAGCGCAAATTATCACTCTGGGTGAGTGGAGCGGCGTTCCCGGATATACTGAAAATTACTTTAAAGGTGAAATTGTATATCAAGTTGATGGTAAATGGGGCGATGATGAAACGGCAATTTTTGGAAAAGCTACCGCAACAGCAGAAGTTATTGATTGGGATGCAGAAACACTAGAACTCACTGTTGGTAATGTTAATGGTACATTTAATCCAACAGTAGAACCCATAGTGGGGGATGAATTAGAAATACAAACGATTAGAGGTCACAGTAGTAACGCAGAAAGAATTATGCCAATAGAAGAATCGAATCCAGTAAATGATGCAGACTTCTTTACTCAAACTAATACTGTTACCGATGAATTAGCTGGTGATAATGAAGAAATTAATTTAGAAATAGAAAAAAATGATTTAATTGATTTTAATGATGACAACCCATTCTCGGAAGGTAGCTATTAATGTTTCAGTTTTTTAGTAACGAATCTTTGAGAAAACTGGTCGTTGGGTTTGGTAATTTGTTCAATGATGTATATGTCGGTAAATTTGATGACAGTGGTGAAATTGTAGAAAAGAATAGAGTACCAATTACATATAGTCCAAAAGAAAAATTCATCAGAAGAATTCAAGAACCAAGTACCATAACCGAAGATGTTAGAGTTGAAATAACACTTCCTAGATTGGGTTTTGAAATGCTAGGTATGAATTATGACCCAACAAGAAAAGTTAATAAATTAAGGCAAACATATCTTTTAGATGATGATGGAAACGAAGTTATTGATGAGAATGGTATGCTATCGTTTAATTACTCTGAAGTTCCCTACTTGGTAAATTTTGGCTTATATGCATTTACTAGAACAATAGAAGAAAATTTACAAATAGTTGAGCAAGTTGCTTCTGTGTTTTCACCCGAATTTGTAATATCAATGAATTTTAACGAACTAAATACTAATGTAAATGTTCCAATTATACTGACCAGTACTGGTATGTCGGAGCTATACGAGGGTAGTTTCTTGGAAAAGCGTCTTGTGACAACGAGCTTTAGTTTTATTGCTAAGAGTTACATATATGGTAGAGAAAGAACAAAACCAGCAACACAGAATCCATTAATAACTCTTGATGACGAATAGAAAAAATTATGAGCAATGAACCATATGAAAAAATATCTGAAGCATTAGATACATCGTTTGTTGATTTTGAAGTTAAAGATGAAATCAAAAATGAGATAGTGAAGAATAAAAAAGAAATAAAGGATTTAACAAAAACAGATGCGGAACAAGACTACAACAAAATTCGTAAGAATCTTTACGGACTTATGGGTACGGGTAAGGAAGCAATAGATGGCATACTTAAGGTGGCTACGGAGGGAGATTCGCCTCGTGCTTATGAAGTCGTCGCACAACTCCTTAATACAGTTTCCACTATAAACAAAGATCTCATGGATCTGCACAAGCAGGTCAAGGAGGTTAATAAGGAAGAAAATGTATACAATAATAATACCACAAATGCAATTTATGTTGGATCTACTTCCGATCTACAGGATCTAATTAATCCTGATCGAAGTAGAGTGAAAAAAGTGATTGATGTTAAGCATGAGGTAAAACAGGAAGATGACGAATAAAAAGGGTGGTTATCTAGGGAACCCAAATCTTAAGCCTGGTGGAGTTGGTATTGAATTTACCAAGGAACAGGTACAAGAATATCTGAAGTGTTCCCAAGATCCAATTTATTTCATTAAGAACTATGTCAAAATCGTTTCTCTAGACGAGGGACTTGTTCCATTTGAACTATATGATTATCAGGAAGACATTGTAGAGAAAGTACATAACAATAGGTTCTGTATCGCGAAACTTCCTCGTCAGTCAGGTAAGTCTACGACGATGGTTTCTTACATTCTTCACTATATTCTGTTCAATCAAAGTATGAATGTCGCCATACTTGCAAACAAGCAAGCTACCGCACGAGAGATTCTTAGCCGACTTAAGCTCGCATATGAATATTTACCGCTCTGGCTACAACAAGGAATCGTCGAGTGGAACAAAGGATCAATTGAGTTAGAGAATGGTTCGCGAATTATCGCATCATCCACATCTGCATCTGCTGTTCGTGGTGGTTCGTTCAACATGATCTTTCTTGACGAATTTGCACACGTTCCTCAGAACATCGCAGAGGAGTTCTTTAGCTCTGTGTATCCCACGATTACATCTGGACAGTCAACTAAGGTGCTCATGGTTTCTACTCCAAACGGGTTGAATCTGTTTTATCACTACTGGCGAGGTGCAACAAAGAGGTCAGGAGAACACGGTAAGAATGAGTACATTCCAATAGAAGTTCACTGGTCACAGGTTCCAAAATTTCCCGGTGGTCCACTTCGAGATCAGGAATGGAAAGAGCAGCAGGTAAAAAACACCAGTGAACAGCAGTTCCA
>TARA_R110002110_G_scaffold144883_3_pt1 | contig 23554 bp, 28 predicted proteins | sample TARA_R110002110 | Tara Oceans TARA_R110002110 (sample SAMEA4397330) | marine metagenome | biome: Polar Biome; feature: [SRF] surface water layer (ENVO:00010504); material: water (ENVO:00002006), including particulate matter (ENVO:01000060) such as... | depth 5 m
TCAGAAGCAAGAGCGCCTGCGGACGGGTGCCGAGGGTGAGACTGTGCGGGAAGCTGTCGAGACGATCATCCCCACGATCTATACCAAAGAAGGCAATAAAGTAGAGGCGCAGCCACTTGCGCCAACCCAGAGAGTGGATGTATCGGTATGAGCGACAAAGGCGAACAAGCATTAAACGAAGTTAACGCCCATGAGCGAGAGTGTGCCTTGCGCTACCAACGTATCGAAGAGCGTCTTGCAGAAGGCTCTGCCAAGTTTAAGCACCTAGAGCATCTTATTTACGGACTGTACGCACTGATTGCAGCGGCAGGATTGCCGCAGTTTTTCATGGGTTGACCCCCCATGGTGATAGAATCAATCGCAGCAGCCACAGCAACGCTTTCGGCTCTGAATAATCTGATAGCTCAATGCAATGAGACCGGGCAGGGTGTCCAGCAAGTGATGGGCATGATTAGCGATTTTGGCGAAGGCATTACTGACTTCGAGGCGCAGCGCCGACAAAGCACGTTCAAGCCTCTTAGCCAGAATGAAATCTTGAAGCTCCAGATGATAAAGCGCCAATACGAGCGTCATTGGCAGTCAGTCCATGACCTCCTGCTCGTGGCAGACCCGAAGCTCCTCGATGATTTCAAGGCCGCAAAAAAGCAGCAAGACCTTGACCGACAAGAACACTTGAGAATGATTGCTCGTAAAAAGAAAGCGAGGGATCACCTTATCAATCAGATCTTAGTTGGAGGCACTACGTTGATTATTGGTGGTGCCATAATCGCAGCGGGTTTTGCGATCATGGTCAAGGTATACGGGTGAGCATCTTGGAAAAAGTACTTTGGGCCGTTTTGATTAGTGGTATTGCAGGGCCGACGCTCTTGTTTGCGGCTAGTTATTGGTTAGATCTGCCATGATTATGGCGTTTCTACTTGTCGTCGTCGTAGACAACGCCCAGCTTGAAGAACGGTTTTTATTCCGCACGATTGACCGCTGCAATTTCTTTGCACATATGATCGAGTCGGGGCAGTATAAAATGGTGCAAAATAATAGAATGTCATCACAGCAGAATGTGACCGCGTACTGCATACCAAAATTCGCGCAACCGAACACCAAGTTCTGGGATTAACGATGGCAGCAAAGAAGTTACAGGAAGGCTCTGAATACGCCGAGTTCGACTCCGATGGCGATGGCATCTTGAGTGATGACGAGATCGAGACGAGCAAAGAGTTGTTGGAACTCCGGCTGTACCATGAACGAGCAGACGCACAGCGTGGTATGAGTTGGTTTGCTCTGTGGGGAATGCTTCTCTACCCGTCGTTGGTCGTTGCCAGTGAGTTCTTCGGGCTGTCCCAAGCCGCAAAAATTTTAGGGGATATGGCGGCGGTCTATTTTGTATCCGTTGCAGGCATACTAGCTGCGTTTTTCGGCGCCCAAGCGTGGTCTAGCAGGAGATAATATGTACCACTACAAGGCTAAACTTGTTCGGGTCATTGATGGCGACACCATCGACGTAGACATCGATCTGGGTTTTGACGTTTGGCTAAAGAAACAACGTATTAGGCTTGCGGGCGTTGACGCTCCTGAATCTCGCACCAGAAACAAAGCCGAAAAGGTGTTAGGGCTGGCAGCTAAAGCCCGTCTTACAGAACTTTGTTCTGCTGAGATGCAGCTAGAATCCTTGGGCACAGGTAAATACGGGCGCATCCTCGGTATACCAAAAACAGCCGATGGCACCAGCATGTGCAAAATTCTTATAGATGAGGGGCATGCGGTGGAGTATTGGGGCGGCAAGAAAGTTAAAGTTTGGGCGTAATTACGCAGGCGAATAGGAAATAGATTATGAGCATCGTTGCATCACTGGTCGGGCCGGTTACTGGACTGCTAGACAAGTTCATCGAAGACAAGGATCAGAAGAATGCCCTGGCTCACGAAATCTCCACGATGTCTGAGCGCCACGCTCAACAGATTGCCATTGAACAAATAGAGGTATTAAAGCTAGATGCCAAGGGCAACTGGTTTCAATCAAGTTGGCGACCTTTAGCTGGCTACGTCTGTGTGCTTGGCTTGATGGTTAATTTCTTAATTTCGCCTATCGCAGCGGGGTTTGGATTAGTCATCCCGCAAGCCGACGCAGGTGTGATGATGCCTTTACTTCTTGGGATGCTAGGATTAGGCGGTGCAAGAACCGTAGAGCGTGTTAAAGGTGTTGGTAAGTGATGAGTAAGCTCGTTGAGATGATCAAACGCCATGAAGGCGTAAAATCTAAAGTCTATTTATGCTCCGCTGGCTACGAAACCATAGGCGTCGGGCGAAATATCAGCGAGTCCGGCCTTGGTTTATCCGGTGACGAGATCGAATACTTGCTGGCGAATGACATAGCGCGAGTGAAAGAAGAACTAGCTGACACTTATTTTTGGTTTAATGGCATCAACGAAGCAAGGCAAGACGCGATGATTGACATGTGCTTTAACCTTGGCCTGACTAGATTGCGAGGGTTTGTAAATGCTCTTGAAGCCATGTCTCGTGAGCAGTTTGATGTAGCGGCGGATGAATTTATGGATAGTAAATGGGCGCAACAGGTTGGTACGAGAGCGATTCGCGTAACTGAAATGATCCGTAGTGGTGAGTACATCTAATGCCCCTACAGAAATACATATTTAACCCTGGCATAAACAAAGAAGGCACCGATTACACCGCTGAAGGCGGTTGGTTTGACGGTAATCTTGTTCGATTTCGTAAAGGCCTGCCTGAAAAAATAGGCGGCTGGGTCAAATATATCACGGCTTCTTTTGTGGGAACTGGCAGAAAACTTTTTGGCTGGACATCACTTGCGGGCACAAAGCTTCTGGGTGTTGGTACAACAAAAAAGCTCTACATTCAGGCAGGCACAAACTACAACGACATAACGCCTATACGAGCAACCACGGGAGCGGGTGACGTAACTTTTGGCGCAACTGATGGGTCAAGTTCAATCAACGTGACTGACACTGCTCATGGCGCAGCTAAAGGCGACTTCGTTACTTTTTCAGGCGCGGCGTCACTTGGCGGCAATGTGGTTGCTGCCGTCTTGAATCAAGAGTACGAGATTGATTCGATCACAAGCACCAGTGTGTATGTTATCACCGCCAAAGACACCTCTGGTGCAACGGTAACAGCGAACAGCAGTGACAGTGGTAACGGTGGTGGATCAACCGTTGGCGCATATCAGATCAACATCGGTCTTGATGTCTTCGTCTCCGGCACAGGTTGGGGTGCGAGCACTTGGGGGGCAGGTGGATGGGGTTCTAGCAGTCCTCTTAGCTCGCTCAACCAACTTCGCTTGTGGTCCATGGACAGTTTTGGCGAGGACTTGATAGCGAATGTGCGAGCAGGTCGTATCTATTACTGGGATACCAGCGCAAAAACACTAGGAACTGATAGGGCTGTAGATATAGCTGATTTAACTGGTGCTAATTTTACACCGACAGCCGCTCTCCAAGTGTTGGTGTCGGACGTAGATAGACACGTTATTGCGTTAGGCGCAGACCCAATCAATGATGCGGCGACAGCGCGCACAGGAACCATAGATCCGCTTCTTATTGCCTTCTCTGATCAAGAGAACCCGGCAGAATGGTTCCCAACATCTACAAATACGGCTGGTTCGCTACGCTGTTCTGCTGGCTCGCAGATTATTGGTGGCCTGCGAGCTAGACAAGAGACTCTTATCTGGACTGACGTTGCGCTCTACAGTTTGCAGTTTATTGGCGCGCCATTCACGTTTGGCTTAAACCTTGTGAATGAAGGTGTGAGTTTGGTTGGGCCCAATGCAGCTATAAATACGCCATCAGGCGTGTTCTGGATGGACAAGAAAGGTTTCTACTCGTACCAAGGTGCCGTTCAACCTGTTCCCTGTACTGTTCGGTCTTATGTGCTAGACGATTTTAACGAATCTCAAGCTTTTCAAGTGTTCGCTTTCGTGAACAAACAGTTCGATGAGGTAGGTTGGTTCTACTGCTCTAGCACGAACACGGTGATTGATAGATATGTGACCTATAACTACGTTGAGCAAACTTGGGCCATAGGCAACTTATCTAGAACATCGTGGCTTGATGAGGGTCTTGAAAGCTTTCCGCGTGCAACGGGTACATCTAGCAGCAGCAACTACGTCTTTAGTCATGAAACAGGTTTTGATGATGAAGACTCGCCAATGGATAACGTATTCGTTGAAAGTGCTGACTTTGACTTGGGTGATGGCGAAGAGTTTCAGTTTGTGCGGCGCTGTATACCAGACGTTAAGTTTACGGGTAACTCTGGCACAACACAGACCATGAACTTTGTTCTAAAGGCGCGCAACTTCCCAGGCGAATCACTTACCACTGATCAAACGACAGCGTTTACAGGAAGCACCACCAAGATTGATACCCGCGCTAGAGGCCGACAAGCTACTGTTCGCTTTGAGTCAGATGACGATGGGGATACAGGAGCAAGACTCGGCGTTGGATTTAGGATTGGTGGCACTCGACTAGATGTGCAACCAAACGGCAGACGATGAGCAAAGTATTACAAGGTCGTTTGCCTTTCGTTCAAGGCAGCCAGATGGTCGATGGCGGCACCTTCAATAGAACAGTGCGCTTACTGGAGTTAAGCCTTGATTCTTTTGATCCAGACGCAACGCCTTTGTTTAACAGAACGCAGCGAGATGAGTTAAAGTTCAACAGAGGCGATATTATTTGGAACACATCAATCAATGTGTTGCAGGTGTACGATGGCGACAACTGGATAAGTTTGTCTCAAGAGTTGCCGTACACCACTGATCCGCTTGAAGCGACTGCACTTGTGGGCTCAGTTCAGGTGATAACTAACGGCGATATAGTAGTGAGTGTAGGTTCATGACAAAACTATGCCCAAGGGGTAAAGCAGCAGCCAAGCGCAAGTTTGATGTTTATCCATCAGCTTACGCAAATGCCTATGCCAGCAAGATCTGTGCAGGCAAGATCAAAGACCCATCTGGTAAAAAACGCAAAGACTTCAAAGGGCCAAAGCCCAAGAGTAGCGGTACATCTGCAGCCGCCAAGAGAGTTCGTACATCTCCTGCATCTGCAAAAGGCAGGCGAGTGGTGCGCAAGAATGCCGGTGGGTTTGTAGCCAAGAGAGCTAGGATGGCAGGCGTGACATGAGCTTACAAGATTGGTTTGGCAAAGGCCCGAAAGGCGACTGGGTAGATATTGGAGCACCAAAGAAAGACGGTAAATTCCAAGCTTGCGGGCGTGCCAAGACCAAGGGATCAAAGCGTAAGTACCCAAAGTGTGTGCCTAGGTCAAAAGCAAAAGCTATGACCGCTTCTGAACGATCTAGCGCAGTTAAGCGTAAGCGAGCCAAGCCTCAAGGGGTGGGCGGTAAGCCTACAAACGTAAAGACATTTACTTCTCCCGCTTCTGCGAAAGGCCGCAAAGTGGTAAGAAAAGCCAACGGTGGTGAAGTGACGCGCAACCATAGAGGATGTGGCGCTGTTATGTCTGACCGACGCAAGAAGACTAGGTACTCCTGATGTTTAGACGTTACGCTGAAGAGTTCAATGGTGGCGGGGCTGTCACGGGTGGCAGATCAAAGGCTGCTAAACGTAAACGCGACACCATGCCAAAGCGTAACAAGAAGAATTTTCGCGCCACAAAAGAAGGCGCGGGGATGACAGAAGCAGGTGTAAAGGCGTATCGTAAGGCCAATCCTGGTAGTAAACTCCAGACGGCGGTAACGGAGGACAAGCCCACAGGTAAACGTGCGAAGCGCAGGAAGTCTTTCTGCGCTCGATCTGCTGGGCAAATGAAGAAGTTTCCTAAAGCAGCGAAAGATCCAGACTCAAGGCTACGGCAAGCTAGACGTAGGTGGAAGTGTTAGTTAACTAGATATGGCGGATTCATAATGCCAACAAAACCGGAAGGCAGAAGACTAGAAAAACTAGAAAAAGGGGCGACTGAAGCCACCGCTGGTGTCTACAGCCAACCAGCGTTTTTTCAAAGACCTGCTGGATTATCATCTATTGTTCCTGGTCTTGCTCAAAGCACTACGTTTTTAACTCCTAAAACAGCCAACCCATTTGCCGGAAGTTTCCAACAACAGCGTGCTCCCGGCGCTCAATACACAAACTACGAAAGAATGGCACCTAATGTTGGTGGGCCACTTACAGCGCCACAAGTGCCAGAAGGCTACGTCCCACCGGGAACTCAACCAGAAACGATTAGAGTTTATCCAGATGGAAGTCCTGTTCCAGAAGATACAGATGTCTTTGACCCGTCAGATATTGAAAAAAACAAAAATAAGTTTTTAATTGACATAAACCAGACCAGAGCAGAGCAAGGCTTGCCGCCTTTTGAAACGTTTGAAGAATACATCGCTGATTCTATAGGTGACTTTGGGACTGGTTACATAGGCATGGCCGAAGGCGGCATTGCATCGCTTGAGCCAATGTACATGGCTGAAGGCGGGTTTAGTTCGTTCATGGCTAATCTTGGCGGCAATCTTACTGACTTTGGCGCAGCCATTGGAGGTGGTGGGTCCGGCAGTGGCGAAACTGGAAGAGCGTCGGCAAAACCATCTGCATCTGCCGATATGAGTGGCGGCCAATCTGTACAGTCTTTGATGGAACGAATAAAAGAACTTGAAAAACAATTAGCTGAAAAAGACCAAGAGGGGTTGCGTACTCTTTTTTCATCTTTTTCAAATAAAGATCCCATGAAAAATTCTGCGCCAGTAGATAAGAGTAAGTTAACCATGGGTGCTTATGCGGGCGGCGGCGATGTTGACTTCCCTCGCATGAACGGCCCGATCTCTGGCCCAGGTACAGAAACATCTGATGACATACCTGCGATGCTTAGCGATGGCGAGTTTGTTGTTAACGCAAAAGCAGTGAGAGGCATTGGAAGTCTAGAAGGTGCTGGCAAGTCTAAAGAAGAACAGCGTAGAGAAGGCGCTCGCATGATGTATGCGTTACAACGAGCCGGTGAAAAGGCGATGAGGAAAGCGTAATGTCATTTTTTGAAGGCGAAGATGAGATAAGGTCGGAAGGAGTTCCTTTAGCTTTACCTCAAGCTGGAACTACATATTCAGACCCAGCGACAGAGATGGCGTCTCGCCAGTTAATGGATGCGTATTTCAATCCCGAATACGGGATGATTAACCAGCAGATTCCAATCCCCGTACAACAGATAGCTGGTCTTTCACCACAAGAAGTGCAAGCACGCAACCTGGCTCAAGGCTTAGGCGGTTTTGGTCAACAGCTTTCTGAAGCGCAAAATTTGTACCGTGTAGCAGCGCAAGGGTTTGACCCTCGTTCTGTTGGTGCATTTGCAGACCCACGCGCTCGGCAGCTGTACGAACAAAGCACTCGTGGTTATGACCCTCGTATGGGCCAACAATTCGTAGACCAACAAGCTCGTGCGATGCAGATGGACGCTTCAAGAGATATTGGCCGTGCTCAAAGGGGCATGGGTCGAGAGGCCTTTTTTGCTCAACGAGGCATGAGCGATGCTGCTAGGGCAACTGGCTTAGAAGCTGCCATCGGTCAAGCAGGATTAGATACGGCTGGCCGCGATATTAGGCGAGACATTTTGGCTTCTCAAAGAGGCATGGGCGCCGCTGGTGACAGGGCAGTTCAAGAGGCTCTTATTGGTCAGGGAAGATTAGATGCTGCAGGACGCGGCATTGATCGTGACATTGGCTCTGCAATTAGTGGCTTGGATCAAGCTCAAGCTGGTGCTGGCATAGAATCTCGCATTGGTCAAAGAGCTATGCGGCGTGCTGGCGAAGGGATTGGCGGTCAAGTTGGCGGTGCTCAAGCTGGCGCCATGGATGCTGCTCAGCGAGCAAGAATGCAAACACAGATGGCGGGGCAAGATCTTCGCTCCGCTGGTGAAATGGGTAGATCCACCGCGCTTCAAGGCATTGCGGGTCTTGCAGGCACAGGTGCTCAGTTTGATCCATCTTTAGTAAGTAGCTTCAGTGATCCATTCAACAGAGATGTTATTGAAGCTCAACAAGCTGAGATTGCACGCTTAGGCGAACAACAAAAGATAGCTGCTCGTGATCAAGCAGTTCGCTCTGGCGCCTTTGGTGGTTCTCGTGGGGCCATAGCACGAGCAGAGATTGATCGTAATATCCTACAACAACAAGCTAAGACAGGTGCAGAGTTGCGCTCACAAGGCTTCCAGCAAGCTCAACAAGCTGCACAGCAGGCGTTTGAGCAAGCTCAAGGTCGTAGGCAACAGGCTGCGCAAATTACGGGCTCTTTGGGCCAAGCAGGCGCACAGACGGGTATCAGTGCCGCACAACAAGCAGCGAACTTAGGGTTAAGTGCAGAGCAGTTGGCGCAGCGTAGCGCGCTTGAGGGCGGTCAACTTGGCCTTAGTGGGTTAACCTCTCAAGCAGATATAGCTCAACGCGCTGCACAGATGGGTATATCTACTCAAGAGTTGGCCGGTAGGCTTGCTCAACAACGAGGTCAGCTAGGCCTTCAGCGAGGTCAATCTAAAGTTGACATTGCAAGACAAGCTGCAGACTTAGGCATTTCTACGCAAGAAATGCAAAACAGAATAGCTCAACAACAAGGGCAAATGGGCTTGCAAGCAGGTCAGGCCCAAGGTGATCTTGCTCAGCGTGCCGCGCAATTAGGCATGTCTGCTCAAGAATACGCTGGCCAGATGGCACAACAACGTGGTGCTCTAGGGCTGCAAGCGCAACAAGGCATTGGTGGTTTAGCAGGGCAACGCGCAGACATTGCCAGAGGTATTGGCTCACAGTTCCAATCTGCTCAACAGCTTGGTTCTGGCATCTTTGGGGATCAAATGTCTCGCATGCAAGGCGCTGCAGGCGGTCTTGATAGATCAACCCGTGGCGCATTTGGCGATGCATTAAGTGCATACCAAGCTCGTCAACAAGGGGCTCGCGCGGGGGCACAAGGTATTGCAGGTCTAGGCCGACAAGGCTTTGATATGCTGACTGGGCAGATAGGAACACTTGGTGCATTAGGCGCGGCAGGCAGAGGAATACAGCAGCAAGGACTTGATGCTCAATATAAGGCTGCTACACAGCAAGCTGATGAGCCGTTCATGAGGATGCAGCGTGGCTTTAATGTCCTTAACCAAGGCTCTCAATTTATGCCTCAATACTCTAGCGGCTTTGACACTAGGTTCCAGCCAACTGGCGCATACACCAGTCCTAGCGGAGCAGAAAGAATTAGCTCTGGCGTGTCACAAGCTGGTAGTTTATTCGGAACAATAGGAAGCGTTATTGGGGGAATCTTTTCAGACATCCGCTTGAAAGAAAACGTCATGAAGGTTGGCGAGGTTGAGCCCGGTGTTGGCTGGTATACATGGACTTGGAATGACACCGCAAAAGCCATGGGTGTTGATGCACCAACTGAAGGTGTTATGGCTCAAGAGTTAATCAAGGTTGACCCTTCAGCCGTGCTTGTGGGTGAAGACGGCTACTACCGTGTAGATTACTCAAAGGTTAATTATGAGCGCAAAGAAGCAATCTAAGCGCGAGAAGAAGATTGATACAGTAATGGGAGAGTTCAAGGAAGGATCTCTCAAGTCTGGCGGTTCGGGTAAAAAGGTAACAAATCCAAAGCAAGCGATAGCGATTGCGCTATCAGAAGCAAACGCGATGAATCAAGGTGGCATGATGTACAACGAAATCATGAACAGGCCCATGTTCCAAACACCACAAATGCGCCAAGGTGGCGGCATCATGGCAGGTGTTGCGCCGATTCGTGGGTATGCGGAAGGCGACTTGGTTGAAGAAGATGACTTTGGGTTCATGGATTATGTTCGAGTAGCTCCTGAAATTTTAAGGGACATGGTTGTTGGCGACGATGGCACCATGGAAGACTTTTTTACCACAGAAAAAACAGCTGAAGGACAGGGTCTTAACGTAAGAGATTTAACTGACTTCTTCATCGTTGACCCAGATGATCCTGTTGATGTTGGAATAGCTACAGCAACAGCTGGCCTTATGGCTTCTGGAGTTGGAGCGCCAGGCGCAATTGCCGCTCAACTCGGAAGAATGGGTTATAAAGGAAAAAAAGTTGCTGATGCTGTAGAAAAAGCTGTGCGCCTTGGTGTCGGTGATAGTCGCGTTAAAACTTTTGGTAGAGGTCAAACAGCTAGAATTCTTTTACCAGGTGAAGCATATGCTGCAGAGGCTGATCAATCCATGGGTGGCATTGCATCTCTTCCTGTTGAAGAAGTTCAGGTTTCTGTTGAAAACCCAGTGACCGTTGAAGAAATTGAAGGCTTAGGAATTAGTGCTGAAGAATTTTCCGCCCTTGATCCCCAGATAAAACAACAGTATTTAGACCTCCTTAATGATAGAAGAATGGCGGCAAACGTTGGGTATAATGTCGGGGCTGGCGTTGGTGGAATAGCAGACGTTATAACGGCTCCAGCTAGGCTCTTAGGTGAGGCTGGAGAGTATGTTGCCGACAGCCGCTTTGGGCGCCTTGTTGGTTTATCTGAGCCGGGCGATGTTGATGAGCCTTTTGAAATGTATCCCATGTCTGAATCCATGAGGGAAGGTGCTAGAAGAAACGCGCCAGCAACCATGAGTCAGTTGTCTGAAGGTTTTCAACCGTCAGCACCGCCCACTCCTCCAGAAGCGCCAGCCACGGCAATGCTTGAAGAAGAAGACCTTTATGCAGGTGTGACTCCAGAGAGTCAGGCCTTCGTTGAACAATCCACCGAAGCGCCATCAAGGTCGCCAAATATATTACAGAGAATAGGTGGCGCTCTCACTGGGATTAGTGAAGGCATTGGGTCTGAAAGAGACTTAATTAGAATGGGCCAGTCAACTGGCGAGAGGAGGTCAGGCAGGCCAATCAGAAACTTGGCACTTGAACGGTTTGAAGCCGGTCAAGCTTACGACAAAGCCCTACAGGACAGAGACATAGCAGAGCGCACCATGGTGGTTGGAGAGCGTGGCACCGCGCTTGAGCAGCAGTTAGATATGTTGGCAGAAAGAGGTATAGGTAAGGATGATACAGAAAGACTTAATCTTCTTCTTTCAAAAGGAATAGACGAAGAAGATATAGCCAACATAAAACTTACATTGTTCCAAGATGCGGCCAAAATGGTTGCAGACGGCGCGTTGAAACAAGACGACGTATCTAGTTATGTTCAACAACAACTAGGGCAGATAATACTCTCTGGAGTTGCTACGCCAGCTTCGACTGAACAGACTACGGCTCTTTCACAAGAAGAAGCTGAAAGGCTTGCTCAAAGCTAGGACTTCTAGATGCTAATAAAGCTTTATGATGGCAGAAGCATTGACGTTCCTACGGATGATGTTGATAAAGCTAAACTTGTTGCGGCCAGATGGGCAAAAGAAAATCCTGTTGTTGAGCGTGGCGCACAGTTAGGTGAAGAGGACATCTCTGCTCTTGGCGACATAGGCCGAGGCATTGGTGCTGGTCTTGTTGGAGCGGTAGAAGGTATAGCATCTCTCCCCGCAGAACTTGCAGACCTTGCTACTGATCCAGAAGAAAGCAACGCTGAAGCTGTAAGAGAATTCTTTGGCCAGTACAAGCCAACTACATCCACCACATTGGGTGAAGCTGCAAAATTTATTACACAGTTTGCCGTCCCTGGCGGTCTTGCAGCAAAAGCCGCAAAGGCTGCTCAGCTTGGTCGCGCTGGCCAAATTGGTTCCTTTGCCGCTGCAGACTTCGCAGCTACGACCCCTGATATTGAAACTCTTGGTGACTTCTTTGATGGTGGCCCTACGAAGAGGTTAGACGCATCTGAACTAGCAGGTGCTGAGCGCGCTGCTGCAGAGCTTAGCAACAGACTAAAAGTAGCTGGCGAAGGAGCAACTTTACTACTTGGAGTGCCCGCTGCAGTCAGAGTTGCCGCCCCTGTTTTAGGCAAAGGGGTCGATGCAGTTGCAAGCACTGATGTTGTTAAGCGAACCGCTCAAGCTATCAAAGACCCAGACAGCGTATTACAAAATGTTGGCGTCAAGGCTGACATAGAAGACCCCACCTTCTTACAAAGAAACTTAGCTCAAGCTTCAAAGAAGGCTAGAAAGTACCTGACGTTTCAAGGTGAGATGCCTGATGTATTCAGCCGTCAGTTGCAAGCATTAAAGACGCAGCAAATCAGTGCACAAAATCAACGCGCTCGGCAGAGCATGGAAGAGTTGGACAACGCTCTTAAAGGTTTGAAGAAAAGTGGCAATCTAAACGAGACAGATGAACGATTAACACTCAATGCCTTGAACAATTACATGTTTGCTGAAGAAGTTGGTGTCGTTGGAACCAGTGGCTACAAGTCTAGGGATGTTGTCAGAGATGAAGGAAGGCAGGCACTTCTAGCCATAGATGAAAAACTTAAAGGCGCCAAATCAAAGTCTTTATTTAAAGGCAAAAGAGATCTAAGCCTGATTCAATCTGCCGACAAATTTAGAAATCAGATAGACAAGTTATCTGACACGATCCGTAACGATACGTTTCTAAGCAAAGAAATGTCTGATGAACTCACCACAGCGATTGGTGACAACAAAGGGTATTACGCCACAAGAATGTATCGGTCTTTAAAAGACCCAGATGCATACGTCCCAACTGAGCCACAAGTCAAAAGCGCGCTTGATGAAATTGTGAAGATCTCTGAAGCAGCTAAACCTGGTCAAGGTATATCCGAAGAAGCTGCTTTAGGAGTCCTTAATGACCTAAGACAAAGGGTTTCATTCAACAACGCCAGCATGAAACCAGCAGATCAGTTTACTGAAAGCACCTTGAGCGGTGTTGCTCAAGGCATCATGAAAGGTAGAAGGCTTGATGATTTGCCTGCAGTAAGAGACTTCTTGGGTGAATATTCTGGAGGGTCTGCAGTCCTTGGTCGAGTGAAGCGCAAAGATGGTACTTTTGGTGTTGATACTATTAGACAAAGATCTTTAGAAGAGCAGCGGCTTGGCCTTAGAACTAGAGCAATAGACACTGTTGATGGCATGGCAAAAGCTATCAATAAGTCTAGGTACTTTAATAATTTAAATGTTTACAACAACACTTTGCCTGAAGCCAGCAGGTTTATTTTTGATGCAGTGCCAAAAAACATAACGTTTCAAGAGTCTGAAAACTATGTTCGTGTTGGCATGGAAGGCGCCTCTACGGCGACAGAAGTATCGGACATTGCTAAAAAGAAATATGGCCCGCTTGCAGGCAAGTACGTCAAAGAAGAATACCTGCGCGCAATAGAAGACATGCCTCAACAGTTCTTGAGCGCAGATACAAACAGGTTGTGGGCTACGTTCTTGGCCACAAAAGGCTTTTCTCAAGTCGCCAAGACTGTTTTAAGCCCAGTTACTCAGATAAGAAACGCGACCACCGCCTCTTTCTTTGCTTTAAAGAACGGGAACTTTGGTAATGCAGAGAACCTAATAGATTCAGCGCAGACTGTGTTCAGCCAAATTGGCCAGCGGCTTGTGGATTTACCGGGAAGCAGCGCGTCGGGAGCTTTAGCAACAAAGATTGATCGTTCAGGGTCTTTGGTAAAAAGAAATAAAGATGAAACTGTCAACATTAAGAAAGGCGACATAGATAACTACTACGATGACCTTATCGAGCTTGGGATCGTCAACACAAACGCCAAGATTGGCGAATTTGAAAACCTATTCAAAGATGCTCTGAGCGCCAAGCAAGGAGTGTTCGGCAAGAAGTATGTTGAAGCGGCTGCAAACATACAGAACACCTTCGCCGGTAAGCTGTACCAAGGGTCAGATGACATTTGGAAAATATACAGTTATGAGATGGAGCTTGGGCGCCTTATGGATGCGTTCAAGAAGGGCGCAAAGAACATACCTGTAACAGATGTTCAGAATCAATTGATGCTTAAAGGAAGGCCTGTATCTGAATTAGCTGGGGATGAGCTTCAAAAATTCTTAAAGCGAGAAGCAGCTTCGATTGTTAAAGATACAGTCCCTAACTACGCTCGCGTGCCTCAAGCAATACAGCAACTCAGAAGATTACCATTGGGTAACTTCGTTGCATTTCCCGCTGAAGTGATAAGAACGTCAGCTAGTGTTTACGGACGAGCAATAAAGGAACTTGGCAACGATTCTGCTGCAATCAGATCTATTGGTATGCGCCGATTGCTTGGGTCATTGACCGTTGATGGAGGCCTTTATGGCGGCTTGATGACTGGCGGCTTGGCGCTGACAGGATCTGACATGGAGCAAGTAAATGCATACAAGCGTTCATTTGCAAAAGACTGGGAAAAAAACGCAATGCTTATTCCCATTGCAACAGACAAAGACGGCAACATTACAGACTTTTATAACTTCTCGTACACAAATCCGTATGACTACCTAACAAGATCAGGTCGAGCAATATTCAATGCTGTAAACAACGGCATTACGGCTGAAAAAGATTTAACCGATATTGCATTGCAAGCTTCCATGGAAAGCGGAAGAGAGTTTTTCTCTCCCTTCCTTGGAGAATCCATCATGACAGAAAAGATTCTTGATATGATGCGTAATGAAACAACTTTTGGTCGCCCAATATTTTTAGACGGAGATCCGCTTGACGTAAAAATTGGCAAACAATTTGCTCACTTTGTTGAAGGTCTTATGCCCGGTGTCAGTCCAGTTGATATCAAGTCAGAAGCTGTGTCGCCATTGCCGTTTGGATTGACTCTTAAAGCTAGAGATCTCCCAAAAGCTGTTGGCCAGACTATAGGGTTGTTGGAACAAGAAGACTTGGCAAAAAGATCTGGTGTAAGAATAGATCCTGCTGGCGAGTTCATAGAAGCGTTAACTGGTCTTAAATCAATAAAGCCAAGAATTAAAGAAAACTTAAAGTACCAAGCTTTTGCAGCAAGCCCTCAAGCCAGTAGTGCTAATAGAATTTTCAATCAGTTAGCAACGACTAGAGGTAGAGCCGACGCTGAAGATTTAACCAAGGCATACCTAGTCGCAAATGAACAGAGATTCAAGGCGCTTCGCGACTTAAACACTGCAATTGAAGACGCAAGAATTCTTGGCTTGTCAAATCCAGAAATAATCAGAACTTTAAAGTCTGCAAAAACGCCCAACATTGGCGCTCTTATGGGTGGAAGATTCAAAGCTTTTTATCCAAGCGCCGAGACTAGAAAGTTTGCCATTCGCGCCAATGAAGACAAGCTTTCAAACCCATTTGATTTTGATGCTATGGCAGATATCCGATCACAGTTCCAAGGCGCTCCATTCAGGCCACAAGCTCAGGCCGAAGAACAAGCCGCTAGAACGGAAGCTTTGCAACAAGCCTCTGCACCACAAGGTGTTCCTCAAAGTGCGCCTACACAGCCTGGCACAGCGCCTGTTGCGCCTCAGATGCCATCCCTGTTTAATCGTGCATCACAGTTCCTGCGCCAGCAGGAAGAAGAGAAACTGATGGGCGGTAGTTGATGTGATACCAAGGCGGGCACCAAAGAAAGGCAAGAGCAAGTACTTCGCCAAGAAGACTGAGTACGATGGTATTGTCTTTGACTCCAAGCTCGAAGCAGCCCGGTACAAGATACTCAAGCGTTACCAAGAAGCTGGTGAGATCACTGACCTTGAAGTGCAGGTAGACTTCCCATGCGTAATCACCGTTGAAGGTGAAGACAAAAAGATCTGCTCATACGTTGCGGACTTTCGTTACAAACGCGATGGCAAGGTGGTGGTAGAGGACACCAAGGGCATCATCACTCAGGTATTCACCCTCAAGAAGAAGCTTGTCGAAGCCCTCTACCCCGGCCTCAAGATACTGATTGTCAAAGACCCACGAGAGTGGGACTAGAACGGCGTCTTGCGCTCGTCAACGTTCTCAAGGTAGCTGCCAGGGAACTCACGCCTCACGCTCTCACCCGTCATCATCAAGCCAGCTTCAAAGTCTGCCTTAGATAACTCTCGGATCTCTGTGCTGCTGTAGTGATACTCACCCGTCACCTCAGACGTTGAGTTGTAGAACTCCATGATTCCAACCTGATAGGCCACAGAATCCTCTGTGCTCTTGCCGGGTAGATGGTTGGCGTTCACAAGCTCTGGTATCCACAGGTGGTCTTTGCAGCCAAGCTTCTGCTCTTCCAAAGGTATGGCCCTATTGCTTCGTGAGCAGTACCACACGGCACCGTTTGATTCAGTCAGTGGCTTGATGTTCTTGCAGTTTCTGCAGTTGACCGATTCCGGCAGACGGCGCCCGTAGTAGATGTTGCGATACAACTCCGACTCATTCTTCATGCGCCAGTCTTTCTCAGACATGCGCGTGCTCTTGTCGGGCGCGTCACTGGTGATGATGCGATAAGCCTTGGCTTGCGCTTTTTCCCACACCTGCGGGTTGAAGTCGATGATCTCGGTGTACACCTCGCTGTTATTCTTGTTGACCACCACCACCATACACTTGGTCAAACCAAGCGCGCCCATGTAGGCATGGATCTGCCATCGGTAGGTTTCGCTCCAAGCTTCGTAGCTTTGCAGTTTCACAAGCTCTTTGTACCGCTTGTCGTTGGCACTCTTGACCTCCAGTAGCAGGATCACCTCTTCGCTAGGGGGTGGTAGTACGCCCTTGAGAAGGCCGTCACATGAGCCTGCGAAGTGTCCGCCAAAGAACGATGCACGAAACTGGTTACCGTCTTTGTCATGCGAGGCGATGGACACCACATCAGTTTCACGCATGTTCTCAACCACCTGGTCCTCGATGCGGTTACCCAGATCAAACAAGCGCAGCATCCTGCCGCCGAAGGTAGACGGCAAACACCAGCGGAAGCCCATCCACTGCTTGTATTCATCGTCATCACCTATCCCGCTGAAGCCGAGGTGGCCACGGCTGCGGCCTTCTTTCTCTGCTATTTGTTCATCGATCCGATCAAAAATGGACGCTAACGACATTCCAGTACTTACCCTCTTTTCTTACAGTTATTTGTTTGATGTGTTGCATGGCTCCGTTGTGGTTGACCTCAACCAAAGCCTGCTCAATGGTGCTTGGGCACCAATGGTTGTTGGTCAGTGACCGCCACTTCTTCTGTGCCATCATGCCTGCCTTGCCATTCATACCTATCATTAGTGGCATGTTCTGTGGCCAGTAGTCGCCGGGGCTTGAGAACATGACATTGAGATACTCATTGCCGTTCTTTGATGTCTTTGATTCAGCTGAAACGTACTCGATGTTCTTGATGCGCTCGTGTTTCTCTACTGGGTCTTCGAGTTCATCCGATAACACAGAGCCACTTGCTGCCATGCGAGTTGATGCCGCATCCTTCTCTTCTTCTTCAAACAGTTTGGGCTGCTCAATGGGTGCTGCCTTCAAAGCTCCGCACTCAATGCATGTATCACGGTCTATATCGTTGACCGCCACGCATGAGTCGCATATCCAGATCTTAGTTTGCTGCTCTTTCTCTTTGTCTTCTTTGCTTGGGATTGATGGACGGGCGGTGTCTATGCAGCCGTGCCGATCCATGTTCTCGCCATAGTCCAGAAGCATGCAGTCTTTCTTGTCTCCCCAGGTTCGCATGCCTCGACCACAGATCTGAACATACAAGCCTAGTGATTTGGTTGGGCGCAGCAGTGCGATGCAATCGGTGCGCGGTGCATCCCAGCCCTCAGTCAAGACAGACACATTGCACAGTGCGTTGATTTCTCCGTTCTCAAAGCGTTCTAACACATCCTCGCGTTGAGCCTTCGGTGTCTCGCCGGTCACAATCGCGGCCTCTACACCAGATTGGCGCAGGTACAGGCACATCTTTTCGGCATGAGCCACGGTGATACAGAAGAACACAGTGCTCAGTCGGCCTTTGGTGTACGCCTTCTCAATCCAGTCATCGATGATGGCCAGCATGGTCTGATCCTGCATGGCCAGCTTCTCAATGTCTGACTCACGATAGTCGCCGCCCTTGAACTTGACCCGTGCAGTTGACGCATCGATCACGGCCTCATCGCTTACCTTGAAGGCTGATAGACGGCACAGGAATCCCTCTCGGATCATTTCAGGTATACCTACACGGTAGGCAACCCCCGCAAAGAAGTGCTCCTCAAGGCCGTATATGAAGCCTTGGCCCATACGATAGGGTGTGGCAGTCACGCCTAGTATGCGTGGCGTTCTCCAGATAGAGGACTCAAAGTGATCAAAGATCTTGCGATACCGGGTCTTTGGGTCTGGCGCCACATGGTGTGCTTCATCCACGATGATGTAGTCAAAGTCACCAGAGGTATCAAGCCTGCTTGGTGTTGCCAGGGTATCTCGACTGGCAATGACGATGCGCCCATCGACTTCGTATTGGTTCAAACCCGCAGCCAGAATGCCTGACGGCGCACATGGCCATACCTTCTTGAGTTTGTCTTCAGCTTGGCTGACCAGTTCTTGCCGGTGAGCTAGGATCAGAATCCTGCAGTCGGGCTCACGCTCAAAGATCTCTTTGATTAGGGTGGCGAAGACAACAGTCTTACCAGCCCCGGTGGGTAGAACGATGAGTGGATGCGTGTCTTGGGTGTTGAACCAATGGACTGCCGCATCAACGGCTTCGCGTTGGTAGTACCTTAGCTTCATTTCTCCGTTCTTCCATAAGTTTGCGATAGGTGTTGCGCCAATAGTTCTTGGCCCAGCTGTCTTCAGGTGACTTGTAGATGCACCGCAGCACAGCACGTTTGCGTTCTGCGAACTTAGATGAGTCTTCTGTTGCTAATGACATATTTTTTCTTCCTCTATGATTTCTGCCACAGTGGCGTAAGAGCCATCTTCAATGCTCTCAACAACCTGCGGCAACAACTGAGTCATGAGTTCATGATCACCATGGGCCATGTTCCAACCTAGTGAGTACACCATCATGACCTCAAACAGGATGCGTGGTTCTAGATCCTCTTTGCTGACCTGGGCCAAGTTTCTGATCAAGTCCATGGCGTATTCGTGGTCTTCACCGCCGCCTTCCATTTCCATCTCAAAATCATCTTCCATAACATTCACTCTTGTTTGTTTGATTCGCTATGTCCTTTTGGGATTCTTTAGCCTATTGGCTCGCTCCTTACACATGGGTTTCTTGCAATCCTTGGCTCGCTTTGTAAGGACGGGTTGCTATGTCCTTCTGGCTCGCTCAATACTTCTGGTTTTCTAAGCTTCGTTGGCTCGCTTTCGGCATCTGGTTTTCTATCAATCTCTGGCTCGCTTACTCGACCTGTGTCTCTCTACTATAATGACGCGCTTTGTCATATCGGTTTACTAGGCTTATGTGGCTCGCTAATCAGGCCTGGGTTTCTTTAGCTCCATGGCTCGCTTAGGACTTTTGGTTTTCTGCCTTGCAGTGGCTCGCTTCAGTTTTGTGGTTTTCTAACCCGAAGTGGCTCGCTTTACACGATTGGTTTTCTCCGTTTTGATGGCTCGCTTAGTTTCGATGGTTTTCTACAAACTCCTGGCTCGCTTCCTGATCTTGGTTTTCTCAGACGGTATGGCTCAAGCAACCTTGTGATTTATCCCAAGCTTGCCTTTTGAGTATTCATCCGCAACCGGCAGTCCCTCTAGCGTGCGCCATGCGGTGTACAGGTCCACAAGGAACCGCTTCACCGTGTAACGTATAGCCATGTTGTTGAGGTGCCCCTTGGTCTTCTCAGCGTGGGCAGGCATGTGGGTGATGCGATTCTTGTAGTTGTCGTAGATCTCACGGTACTTACCGTTGGTCTTTACAAACGAGGATCCAAGCACGCCGATCAGCTTCGTCTTCATGAACGGGTTGAACGAGATACCTTTCTTGGTCTGCTCTTTACCTTCAGCATCGATGTAAGTCTGATCGACCAGGTGCTCTTTGATCCTAGACCTGCCCTTGTCGCCAACCACATCGAGCCCGGCATACGCCCACAGAGAGGACGCATACTGTGCCTTGTGGATATCAAAGCCTGAGATGATCACCGCAGCCATGGTTGGGCCCACGCCCTTCACCTCTTCAAGAAATGCTTGATAGATGGGGAACTGCTTGACGCTGTAGGTGATCTGCTTGAGCGCATTCTCTTCAGCCTCAACCAGATCGAAGTACTGCTTGACCAAAGAGAACTCGCTGTACTCACTGATCAACCCATCTTCCTTGAACTTGCGAGGGTTAATACCGGCAACACCATCAGTGATCTTCTTGTAGCTGACCCGAAGGTTAGCCAGTAGAAGCTTAGCGTCTGCATCCAAGGTTTCTTCAGTCTTGCCAGGCTCCTGCCCGATCTTGATCTTGAAGTTAGCAACGATGTTGTTGCCGATCCGAATGCGTGTCTTCTGCATGCTGTAGAAGCCGTTCACTGATGCCTTGAGCATCGCATTTTGTACTGACAAATCTTTCACATTGCTCTCCTAAATTTTTACTTCAACTTTCTGTGTTGAAGTCCTAAATGCAAACTCAGATTCACACTGATTCGTGATCGTTGTGCACAACAAACCCAAGGAACATTCGTATTGGTACAGAGCAATCTGTGTACTGCTGCTTAGATCGTCAGACATTTCCATTTCACGCTCATGTATGTCATGCCCAACATCCCCTTTAGCTCGACCAATCAGGTCTAGGATCTGAGCAACCTCCTCGTTTGTGAGGACGATTGTGTTAGGGCGGCGCAGATGCTCTTGCTTCTGCAACTCAACTATCCTGCTCTCCAGACTTTCGATCTGTTGACGCAGTTCTTGTTTGGTTTGAGTGTTCATAATTATTCCTTTTACTAAATTTATGTATTGATGTGGTGGTTGATGAGATTGGCGCTTTCTACCTCCTTCCTTTGAAGGATGGCGGGAACGCACTTCATCTCATCTGTTCTTTAAACAGGATGCTAGGTTCCTGCAGGAAAAAGTCGGACGCCACCACTCACCCGACTTTAATGTCCCGCCGAATTAATCCTAACGTCTCTACGACCAGCTTGCCGTGTTCAGGCCAGGGGCAGGTTGTGCCGGTGCCTGTTGTGGCTGCTCAGTCTGAGCGTGTGGTTGTGCAGGACCAGCACCAGACTTGAACGAAGAGATCTTGTTCTTGTCTGCATACTTTCCGCCACCAGGCTTAGCGTCACCCTCTTCAATCACGATGTTCGCTGAGAAGGGCTTGCCCATGCAGCTGCGCACCATGTCATCACTGAGGTTGCCAGATGGGTCACCACCTGTTGCACTCATCCAAGACTTCAAGCGCCCCATGGCCACTTGGTTGTTGAGTACAAACCGATCCCAGACCTTACGGCCTGCGTGAGTTGGGCCAACCACGTTGAATTCAAACTCCAACATGTTGTTACCCGCCGCCGATACCTTGTGCTCGTACAACGCTGCAGAGAGCGTGTATTCACCTGGCGGGAACGGCGTAGAACCCCCCGAAGTTTCCTGCACATCATCAAGATTGATGTTAAGACTGTCTAAAGACATAGCTGATTACTCCTCAAGCTGCTTCAGTGTTAGTGGTTGCAGACAATGCTGCGGTGTAGGCTTCCATGAAATGACTCCATGAAAACTCAAGCTTGTTTGGTAGTTCCAAACGAGACTTGGCGTCATATGCCGCCGCGAACCGAGTGTACAAACCACGGTTGCCGTAGCTGACACCTCTGGCCTTCTGGCCATCCTTGATCAACTGCGTTTCGTAGTTCGCAAACAAGTTGAAGTCCACCCAGTCCTTGATGAGTGAGTTGACCTTCTTGTTGCAGCGCATCTCCCAACGGTCATACGGCTCCAGTTCAGGATCCTTGTATGCCTTGGAAGCAACGTGGCTGAGCAGAATGACGTTCATGCCTTTCTGCGTGTGCAGAACATTGAGCCCAGACAACAGATGGCCCCATGCATTCTCTTCGGCAACGTAGAACGCACCGTAGCCTGCCTTGGGATCAGCTGCTGATGACCAGCCGTTCTGCTCACAGACATATGCCTCGCCAAGTTTGGCTGCAGCGTCTGTGGTATCCAGCACAACGGTCTTGTACTGGTGCTCTTCAGTCACCAAGCTTTTGACTTGCTCCAACATCTCAGCCCAAGTATCCGCTTGTGGGAAACGTGGAGCGTTGATGAAAGACAATCCGTCTTCCGCTTGTATGAAGATAGGGGTGTCAGCCCCAGCACCAAAGGTGCTTTTGCCGATGCCGTCAGTGCCTTGGATGTTAATCCGCACTGGAGGTATCGGGCTACCCGAAGGCCGGGTGCTCGTGATTTGCTGAAGTAAAGACATTAGTCCTCCTCTAGTTGTTCAGCGTTTACTTTTTTGATCTTGGGATCACCAAGCTTGATCGAATGCGCAGAGTGCCATCTGGCAGCGTTCTGTGGCTGCGCTTCTGCGAAGTCCTTGAACTTACGCATATCGATCTTGTAGGTGTTTTGCTGGGTAACGAAGGAGGGCCACTGGCTTTGAGGGGTTGCCTCAAGCAGTTCATCAATCATTGACTGATCCCAGATATGCTCACGGGATTTGCCAACGGTGATGCCTTTGTCGGTCCTGTCACCGCCTGAGTTATGGATTGGAGCCAGTATTGCACCGACTTCTTTGGTATCGAGCAGCTTGATCTCTAAAGCTTTTATCTGCCTTTCAATCTCTGCCTTCTTTGCTTTCGCGCCAAGTAACTGCAGCGCCAAACACTTCGTGCTTGCCATCTTCCTTTTCCTTTTTCTAACTCAACTCAACTCTCTACGAAACGGAGAATGACTTAGGCAAAAGAAAAGTGCAATACCTTTTACAAAAAAAATTGTATTAAATAATTTGGAGGGTTAGTATCGGCAACTGGTATAAGGAGCCAGCAATGAGCTATGTGATTGAAAAAAATTCCTCCGTGCCGCCACACGGTACAAAAGGGTCTGGCAAATGGCAAAAGCTTTTATCAAAAATGGAAGTCAATGACGCGATATTTTTGAGCAGCGAAGAAGAGGTCAGATCTATTAGGACTTCTGCGTACAAAATGGGAATGAAGGTCAGGTCAAGAAGGATCAAAGAAGATTCTTACTGGGTTCAAAGGGTGAAGTAATGATGCCTTTTTTATCCTCCGACTCAGACGGGCCCATGTCTCCCGAAGCAAAAGAAGAACTCCTACACACGATGTGGGAGCACGGGATGCACATCATCCCATGCGGTTCACCCAGCGAGGTGGTGCCACAATACTTCAGACAACGTCACCCATTTGATACCGAAGAAGATCTCAAGGCCAAGTGGGCCAAGACACCACGGGTCAAATGGCAGCACTATCAAAAGATCCAGCCCTCACAGGATGAGATCACTCAGTGGCATGCGCAATACCCTGGTGCTAATTGGGCTGCGATCACCGGCATATCATTTGCCGTGGTCGATGCAGATTCAGACGATGCCGTGAACTGGATCGATGCAGGTGGCATAACACGAACACCACTAACACAAACCTCGCCCAAAGGCGGGAAGCACTACTTCTATTCTATCGGTGGTGCCAACTCAATGATCCGCAACAGCGTAGGGCAGAACAAACTGGATGTCCGGGGCGATGGTGGGTACATCATGGTGTCACCCAGTGTCGGCTATCACATGAAGTGTGATCAAGCATACGGTGTGTCTGGTCTGGATGACCTGCCACTGCTAGGCGAAGCTGATATCCAACAGGTGCATGTGTTCAACACCGGCAGCAAAGTCGAAAGCATACGCGAGAA
>TARA_R110002110_G_scaffold26039_9_pt1 | contig 23548 bp, 14 predicted proteins | sample TARA_R110002110 | Tara Oceans TARA_R110002110 (sample SAMEA4397330) | marine metagenome | biome: Polar Biome; feature: [SRF] surface water layer (ENVO:00010504); material: water (ENVO:00002006), including particulate matter (ENVO:01000060) such as... | depth 5 m
GGGAAGGATGTCACGTACAGTGCTACTCAAACAGGTTTAGAGGAGAGCGGGATATTTACGCCAATTTCCGTCTCCAACACCGGCCCAGAACTAGATTCTTGGGTAATATCTCCTAAATGGGAATGCCCGGCTCTTAATGTAACTGCCAGCTCAGATGACTGTCTAAGTATTTGGAATCGCTATGGATTAACGCCTTCAGGGTCTTCCGGCATTTTCTTTGAGATTAAAGAAAGTTACCCAGAAGAAATTAATAATAGAACTATTAATTCATTAACACAATCATTAATTGAAGTTTGCGGGTTTGAACCAAGCTCTCAAAGAATCGGAGAATTAGCAGAAGAGAAAGAGATTTCTGAAGCGGTTATTGCTATACCGTATTCTGTTGCTAAAATCCCTGGACAAACTGTCAATATTTTTGGGAATAAGCATTTCTTTAAGATTGAAAAGCAAGTGTTTAAAACACAGAAAGCTAATATAGATGCCGGCAAGCCGGCTATTATTAGTGGTCAGTTGGGATCTTCAAAGGACATTGAGCACACTTCCGTCTCTAACATGATTAGAGCTATGAGAAAATATGTATTTCCTCCTAAATTTAATTTTCTTAGAAAAACAACAGGAAATACGCCAACCCCGTTCGCTATGTATATTTTCGAATTTACACATAATCTAGATAGACAAGAACTATCTGATATATGGCAGAATTTAATGCCAGATATTGCAGTAACAGCAGAGAAACAAGACGTTGTGATTTCTCACGACGTATCTAAGTATGATTTCTTTGGATCGAAGGCCGGCCCGTTCAATCTAAAAACTACGCTACCTCATATTCGTTGGATGATATTTAAGGTTAAGAAGAAAGCAGAAGGAAGTTATTATAATATTACAGCAGATACAACAGACGATGATAAGTTTAAGTTTGATTTCGGCGGGAGTTCTGTCCTTACCTCAACATCCTTCAAGAAACCAGACTATACATATAATTGGCCTTATGATTTCTTTTCATTGGTAGAATTAACAAAAATAGAGTCGTCAATTACAATTAAGCCGACATCACCCCCTTTGGCCACCGACGCAGCCGCCACTATGGCGCTCCTAGGCGCGCTAACTACGGAGGAAACTGAATAATGGCGTTCTTAGATAGAAAAGAGCAGGTAATGGACACACAGCTTACTCAATATGGTAAGAGACTGTTGGCACAGGGAAAATTCAAGCCGGCCTATTATGCGTTCTATGATGATGATATTATTTATGATTTAAATTGGTGTGCTGATGACGAAACTCAAAATGAATCAGAAAATAGAATCAAAGAATCATTACGATCAGAAACCCAATATGTTTTTAGCGGAATAGAAACAAAAATTAAAGAACAGAGTAAAACACTAACAAAAAAATTAAATTCTTCGGATAAATCCCCAGAAATTCAGAATGAAGCAGACCGAGATTTTATTATAGATCCTCTGGGGACAGCAAATCCTCATAGTCAATATTTCCCGGCTTGGGACATTAACTTTTTAGAGGGTACTCACGCAGACACTGTAGAAAAAATCTATAAATCTGGTAGTTTAGAACTCAGAATTCCCCAAATTGAAGTTGATTATGAATATAATGTAAAAATAGGCCAAGAATTTCATCTTTCTGAAAGGAATTCCGAAAGTGCAGTTCTAACACCTGAAGGATTAACCGGGCTAGATGCTTACGAAAAAGTAGAATTGAGCGAGCGCGCAGAGTTACTGGATGAAGATTTCCGAGCAGAACATATATTCGAAGATGATACATTCCATTATTTAGACGAATCAAAAGCAAAATTATTTTTGAGAGTATTAGAAAAAAATTCAGAATTTTTAAATGATAATTTCGATCTTGAAGTATTTTTAATGAATGAAGACAATGAGTTAAAGAAACTATTTTTTATACAAGACAAAATTAATAATATTGTTGATGGTATATTGTTGGATAAGTCTAATTTATTACACGTAGAGGGTTTCGGCCCTGATTATGTTGAATATTATTTTGATTTATTAACTGATCAAGAAATTGATAATGATCTATATTGTGAGGCTGTTAAGAACCCGAAATTAGAAAATATATTTTCTGATGAAGAAATGTTTAATTGTAATGATTTACCATCGAAAGAACAAAATTCTGATATATATAGAATTTCTGAGAAGATTGATGAGGATCCCTGCTAATGAGTAAAATAACTTCTCTCGAAATTTACGGCTCTATTTTACCATATCCTGTAGTTAAAGCGATTACATTAGAAGGGACTCCCGAGGACAGTAAAGAAACTTTAAATGTGGTCATACGAGATATATCTCCAGAAGCGGTCGCGGGAACCTGGGGGCCGTCATTTATGCAAAATGAATTATCACAATTTATTGAGTTTGCAGTAGTACGCTCAACGAATACATCAGATACTCTTCTATGGTCTACAAGACCTGATGTTTTATATAATAAATTGATAGTAGCCGAAGCTATCAAGGTAGAGACAGGGAAAAAATCCCAAGAGTCTGCCGCACCCGAGAAGGTGATGTTACCACTGGCCCACGACCCGGCATATGCTGGAAATATTAAAACTGGTATTAAACCGTCCATTGATAACCCGGATTCCAATTCTTATATAAACATCAATAATGATAAAGTTATTGAATACCCTCTAGAAATTCCAAAATTTGATAAATTAGAATTATCATCCGGGCACCTATCATACTTCTTTTTAAGTTATTTTGATTTTACCGCGATGTCCGACAAATTTGATATATCGAAAGAAGATATTATTAATTCAATCCCGGTCCGTGAACAATATGAAATTAGTCACATAGTTGCTTTGGATGGGGGAAAAATAGCTTCTTTAGTTAATAAATTCTTTAAACAAGATGGAACAGAGTGGTCCGGACCTGCGTTCAAAGAGGCGGATTCGTGGTTTGGCGGAAAAGGGCCCGGCCAGGAAATTATTGTTCCTCTAGAATTAATTAAAACTACACAGAATATTGTTAGAGATTTTCGTTCTGGTACAATAAATTATGATATTAATAAAAGTATATTTTCATATAGAACAGATCTTGATGAACTTCTTGGAAAAATAAAAATTACTCCAACGCCGGCTCTTACATTCCAGAATAGAGGATCAGTCATCGATGATATTATATCTTACGCCGAACCAGCAAAAGATACCTTAAATAATCAAACTTTGGTAAGCCAGTGTGGAATATTCTTTACTCTTGATATGGGAGCCATACTAAGACAAAATTCTGCTTTCCCGGGGTTGTATAAGGAGGGCGATTCTACTTTTCCTGGTTTAGCTGTAATAAAAAATATGATAGTTAAAAAACACAGAGTTAAAAAAACACAGGATTATAATATAGCTGGATTACCGATCGATAGTTTCGAACCAATGGCCGATGTGTCTCCAGCTAGAGTTGGTTATTTTAACGACAGCGCATCTTCCAAATTTGAGATAAAAGAAAAGAAAATATTCTTGGAAGAAAATACTTCTCCCTCCGGAACTAAAAAAAGTTATAGACATTTTGAATGTGAAGATACCGTCATCACTGGAATATATAAATATTTTATTGAATTGGAAGTAGAAGATCCTGCAGTAAAATATTTTTCCACTAGATTAAATGGATTATTTGAGCTGATAAAAGAGATGAAACTTTATTATTATGAAGCTTCACAACCGCATCTCGGAGCTAGCGGCCAAGTAAAGACAAACTTTAATATATATTCTGGCAGGTTTACAGACGAATATATATCAAAGAAGATGACCGGCGGCCCGGAATCCGGAGTTGATTTGCGAGTAGACGGCTCTGTTATGACAAAAGTAAAATTTGAATTAGGCGCGGTTCTTGAAAAATTAACTGACTCCCCTAAGATATCTGTTTCTGAAAAGAAGTTCTTTAATAATTTCTGGAACATGTTAAATCCCCCGTCTGCTACGCCAGATTCAATTTTAAAAGCAATCGAAATAGTTCAGATAATAATTGATAAAGTTAGCAAATTAGCTGGAGTTACCAATTATGATTTTTATGATGAAGGTATCGGAGCAAAAAATAAAAATCAAGATATATTAGATCCAGCTAATCCTATTAGCCACTCAAAGCCGACGAAAATGTTATTTAAAATTATGATCCCTCTTCAATCGACTCTTGAAATTAACAATAATTTAGATGTTGGATATGATTATATTTCATCGCTGACTAAGGCCACACCATCCGGCCTAAAGAGTATAAAATATGGACAATTTTTAAAACGAGGACAAGAAGAAATTAATAAGTATTATACAACTGATGATCCTGGCAAAGTGGTGACCATGAGCACCCAGGCGACTTGGGGAGATACAGATACTCTTGGAAGAAATATGATTACATTTTTAACTCCGTCCAGCGTTCGTTTGGGTAACTTTAAAGTAGATAATTTAAAAGAAGCATCGTCTTTGGGTGTTTCTTCTGTGGATAGAGGGAAGTATAGAAATATTATATTAAAATGTGTTGAATATAATTTAAATAATAAATATTTTTCTGTAGAAGATATAGTACCACATAACAAAGAGGCGATATTAGAAACATATGGCGAGAAAAGAATGTTGGGGAATCTATTATCCCCCCGCGGGCTTTTCTTGGAAGAATTAGCTCCTGATACAAAAGAATCTTCTGAAGAAACTTCGCTAAATGATACCGAGAATATTTTAGAAGATACCCATAAAGAAATTGGAAAAACAGAATATAATGGAGAAAATGTTTATCTTAAGTCGGTTAAAAACCCAAATACTTTATTCATGAATTTGTTAGGCTTGTTCTCTAATCATTCTCGTGAGCCTATGGAATTTTATGATTGGAGGAATCTTGAATTTTCTATTGGAAACAATTTTGGCACTATTAGACATGATAATATGGAACATACTAAAAAACATATTTATCAAGAAATAATTAATGATTTATTTGATACAGGTCAACCTATGAGCACACTAGTAACAAAAGTACGAGAGGCTCTTATTAATTTACCCAATCAAATTAAATCCTTAATTAAGGAATCTCACGCGGCCGACCTGGGCCTCAACGCGGCGTATGCGACTATTCCTAGACAAACTGGATTTTTTGATAATAGTATTAAAGATCCAAAATTGTATCTTTATGATTACGCTGTATACTGGATGCATTATGAAAATTTGGTAGAAGTTCAATATCTTGCCGGGTATAAAAAAGACCAACTCAAGTTCCCGATATGGAAAAAATTAGAAATAAATAATATGTCAGAGACTATTTTTGATAATCAGGATATTCTTTGCAGAGTGAAAAAATATGAAAATAAAATCGCGGACATACGGAGACCAGAAATGCTAGAATTACCTATTTATAATGAATATTTTATTTTAAGCAAGAAAACATAGGATTGATATATCATGAGTTCCGCCAATAATATAAGTGATTTTTAGATGGATTTTTTCTTTACAAATATAAAGATAGCTGGTACTTCTAGAAGAATTCTGTTAGTTAATTATGACACCACTCAGGCTGTTGTTGATCAGGTCGATCGAGCATTTCCCCACCAGACTCCTCTGGTTGAACAAACTGAATTTGATAATACTGAAAATGGATCAAACTCATTTTTTACAACAAACTCTTCAGATCTATTGAGGTATCATCTTAGAAAATATTATAGAGATTTTCCCAAAGAATTATCGAAGAAAGAAGGTATAACCTGGCCGGTGCCATATGGCTACGGAGCAGAATTTTTTAATCCCGGGTTAATAAGTGATGGACCTGTCCAAAAAGAAGTGATATACGGAGAAGGGTACGCCGAGGTGGGCGTCGAGTGGATATCACTTATACCGGAACACCCTAGAGACTTTCCGGGCAATGAGTGGGACAATCCGGTCGATCTCGGAGAATGGACAACCGCCTGGTCCACTAAACCCGATGTCCCGGACCCGGGAACCATAATTATTTCCAAACAGGGGCACTACGCCCCAGGAAGCTATAATGAAAATTATGTTTATGTTCCCGAACCGCTTGAGGAGCTTAGAAAAAACCGAGATTATGCTCCATTTTGGTCTTTTTTGGCTAGAGGAGTATTCACGAAGAAAGGGGAACCTCATAAGAAAAGACAGTTTATGACAATTTTTTATAATTCTCCGGTTGATTTTAATCCTCAGTACTCACACTTTGTTGAACACGATGAAGCACCAGCAAACTTTGGCGGGCACAGATGGATAGATGCTAATGCCGGAAACGATCCTATTGGTATAAATAGTAGGGCCGACGGTGACGCGATCTCGTTTGGAAATGAGATGGGTGCCAACACCTGGGTGACGACGGCCTCTGGGAAGCAGTATAAAACGTCTATCCTCCCGCGCGAATGGGCCTGGCGTTATTTTATTTCTGGTATACCTCCGGAAAATGTTGAAGGAGACACAATTCGAATAAATAGTTTAAATTTAAAATCGAATGCAGGCCCTTTCTATGATTTTGCATTTGATTATGCTATGCCAGTACCGTCTAAAGATATTGCGGAATCTAATATTATAAAACCACTTCAAGCTGATTTTAGAGAAGAGTATAATTTTCTAATGGAATCATATGAAGATGCGTTAGGGGATATTAATATTAACTTAGAGCCACTAATACCAAATATGAATATTCTTATGGATATTGAGAAATCAAATCTATCTATGGGTCAAGTACAAACAGATATTAAAAAACTTATTACACTAAACGGAATAAACGGCCCCTACAAGAATGCACCAAAACAATTAAAATATTTAACATCTAATACTGCGGCAAAAGGAAAAATTGATTTTGATTCTTATTTAGACAATTGGTCAAACGCACTTAAAAAAAATAAAGATGATTTTATAAAATTTTTCACTGCTACTAATTTTGAAAGTAAAATATTAAAATTATTTAATAAATCAAAAAATATTGTGATACCACCTGGAAAACATGGAGATTTGGCTGAATATTCTAAAAAGAAACATTTATTTCCCATGTACGCTGAAATAAACTTTGATGTAGAGCCAGAAAATGATTTTGCGAATGCATTACATGAAACAGGATTGTGGAGTTCTTTAGTCGCTCATATCGTGGGAGTGAATCAGGGGATGGATGTTGTAGGTCTTAAAGAAGAGAATATAGCCTTCAAGGGATACCCAACTTCAGATATTATTCTTGGTACTACAGAATCCCCTGGTATGATTCAAGAAACTAATCCGTTGAGTATTTCAGAAATGGAAAATTTTCAAACGAAGATATTCGATTTAGATGATTGGATGGAAAAGGTATCCAATGGTTTTTCAAAACCACTTAGCCTTGAAGGCGAGAGTGTTAAATATATAACTTTAGATGCAAGAAAAAAATTAGAAACAGAATCTGATAGTGCATATGATTATGATACTTTTTTGAAAAAAATTATGCAAATTGCATTTAAATCAAAATACAATAAATTAATTGAGAAACATTCTAGAACTTACGCTGATATATTGGCGGGAGAAAAATCATACAGCGAAACAGTTGTTTATAGAGTAGCGAAAATAGATTCTTTTACTCAAGAAAATATACAGAATTTTTATTTTATTAATAATGGAGAGGTTGATACATTTAAATACATAGACACGCAGGTTGAGTATGACAAAGAATATGAATATAAAGTATATTCTTGGAAGTTAATTGTTGGTACAGAATATGAATATAAAGTTCTTACTGACAGTATCCGCCGTGCGGCTGATCACAAAGCCGGCGGCTCCGAGGAAGCTGCAGAGTGGGCCGAAGGCCCGGGCGGCTACGGTTCGATGCCACCATGGTGGAGCTATTGGGAAACGAAGCTGAGCGCGAAGGAAAGCGAATTTTCTGCCGCTATAGCAATAGATTATAAAACTGTAGTAAAGCTTGTCGAAGTTCCTTATGCATTCTCTAGTCCTATTAGTATTATGGACGATCCTCCGATGCCCCCGAATGTATCTTTGGTGCCGTATAAGAATAAATCAGATCGAGTTCTAATAACTCTTAGCAGCCAAACTGGAGAAATGACTGAAATGCCAATAGCCTTTAGCCTATTTGAGAGAAATAGAATAGAGAAGTTGCGCAAAGCAAAGAATTATTCTCCAGATGGCGAAATATTATTTAAGACAGATGACCACATTCATTCTTTTGAAATATTTAGAATCAGCAACAAACCAACATCATATGAAGATTTTATAGGATCACAAATAGCTCGGCTAGAAGATATAACTACGTTTGTTGATGATACTATAAAGCCAAATAGAAAATATTATTATATGTTTAGGGCCATGGACGAACACGCTCATGTATCTAATCCTACAGTTGTTTATGAATTTGAAATGGTTAAAAATTTGAAAGCGTCTTATCCTATCATTACTACAATAGATATGGAAAAAGTTAAACTTGAAAAATATATGTTAGGAAAAAAATCTAAAAAAATATTAAAAAAATATTTACATTTGAGACCTTCTAAAAATCAAATTGACATAAACTATGATGGGTCTGAGGACCTTTTAGAAATAGCCGAGACGGCCTCTGAATTAGACCCATTGTTGGGTTTTGAGGACGAATCTTTAATTGGAAAGAAATTTAAAATTCGATTAACTTCTAGAAAAACAGGCCGGCGGCTTGACTTCAATATTGATTTTAAGAAGTCATATGACGATAAAACAAAAATAAAAATAACATAAAACAATTAATTTATCTTTCTATAATTGAAACTTATTGAAATATAATACTAATTACTAACAAGGAATATTTAAGAGGTAACATAATATGGCATTCCTGGACAATTCTGGAGACATCATTTTAGATGCTGTACTGACCGATACCGGTCGTATGAGATTAGCAAAGGGCGACGGAAGTTTTAAGATTGTAAAATTCGCTTTTTCGGATGACGAAATTAATTATGAGCTATACAATAAAGACCACGCGTCAGGATCAGCTTATTACGATTTGGAGTTATTACAGACTCCGGTACTAGAGGCATTTACAAATAATATGTCGTCAATGAAATCAAAATTAATTTCAATTCCAAGAACTAATTTACTTTATTTACCGGTTCTAAGGCTTCAAACAACTCGCACGGTCACACAGATGTATGATCTTGGAGCTTCTGATGCATTTTTGGTCCCGGTAGACAAAGACACCGCGACGGACGAGAAGCCCACTATTAGCGGAACTGACAGGCCACTCGTCGCCCTGAACGGCGTGCTTAATGGTAACGACATCAATGACGACTCCAACTGGATAGAAATCCATCAGGGCCTCGACACCGAGGATATATCCCCAACCCACACTTTAGATTCTGACTTAAAAGAACATCAATATATTATTGAAATAGATAACCGATTGGGCAGTATTGCTTCTAAACAAGGCTCGCCGGCATTAGTTTCTTATATTGATGACGACAATATAGCTAGTTATTATTTATCGTCAGCTACATCGGATATCGTTTCGGATAATAACGTTACAGATCTCATAGCCGAGTCGTCCGGGAACTCACAGCAAGTGATCGCCGGCCCTAGAGGTACGATGGCAAGGTTTCTCATAGGCGCGAGTATTGATTTGAATACGAGTACGACATTGTTTACTAAATTAGGTAGTACTTTTCTTATTGGAGATAACACATATTATTACATTGATTCTACAATTAGAGTGACCGGAGCAACAACAGGATATAGAATAGATATTCCTGTGAGATTTATTAAGTATAAATCTGGATAAATATTAAAATAAGCAATTTTTAATGATATAATTCACTAGAGGAAAAACATGGCAACAACATTTAAATCTTTTCTAAACAATGACGTAACTTCTACAAGAACACTCTTGCACGAAGCTATTCCACTTACGGGATCGATTGTATATGGCACATACAACGAGGAGAATATTAAGAACTTCTCCCACGGTATGTTCCAAGCTGTATATGATTACCCCTACTTAAGCTCCTCTGCAAATCATGTTTTTGATTTAACCGTGGGGTATCACGCAGATTCAGGACTCTCATCGTCAACTACAGTTCAGAACTCCAAGAAGATTAACATATATAATCAAATGGCTCAGATGCTGGTAGGCCACGATGAAAATGGAAATATTAGAAAGTTCGATCAGGATGGAGATTTAACCAGTGGCACCAAAATGGAGTCTGCTTTCTTTGTTAACTTCTCACGTTTATTAATAAAAGATGAGGTTAAGAAAGGCTCGTTTCAATTGACCATGATGGTCAGCGGAGCTTATGATGATCTGGGCGCCGGAGATAATGGGGATGTTACGCTATATGATACCAATGCTCAAAATGATTACCGTGTTAATTCGCCCGCGGGAGAATATGGGCTTCTATTTACGGCATCAACTAATAACCCAGGGTTTGACGCCACCGCCGAGGCCCAGGGCCTTATTTATTATCAGGCAGGTATAGCAGTCGTCACTTCATCTATGTTTGACTACTACTACAACGCCAAGGACGGCGCGACCGATATAGACCTCCAGCCACTAAGTGGATCAGACTACTTTGGCACTATTGAGACCGGAGCTGGAAATAATGTTTATAAAAGCTTTCAGGACTCCCTCGCTTCTGGTTCCATTTCAGGTTCTTGTGATGGCCTTCGAAATAGAATTAAAAATATTCAATTCAATAATACAACGGAATTAAACTCTACAATTTATTTCTGTAGAGCGAATCACAATGAATTTAATTATAGTGCTAGCCCCAGTTACTTGAGTAATAGTAAAATAAGGGTAAAAGATACCTCTCTAGACAATCCAGTAGCTTATATCACCGCGGTCGGACTCTATTCGGCAGATAACGAACTATTAGCTGTTGCTAAGTTATCAGAGCCATTAAAGAAAACGCCAGAAACGGAGCTAACCCTACGCGTCAGATTGGACTACTAGTTTTTATAAGGGTTAGAGGACGCCAATATGCCCCTATATAAATTCAAATCCAACGATATCATCTATAATAGGATCGAAACAGCTCCTAAAATAGATTTTAAGATCTATCAGAGTAAGATATATTATAAAAATGCTGATCAGTCATCTCAAAATTCAAATACTCCTTCTGGCCACATAAATCTTCATGAAATTAATGTCAATCGCACTTCGAATCTAGTATATCCTTTTTTATCAAAAGGATCAGATCTGTCGTCCTTTAAAACAACCTCTGCGACATCTTTTCATAAATCCTCGTATGGAGAAGACCTTCAGGGAACTTACCCTTTAACGTCTTCACTTAGCAGAGAATACCACGCAACTGGTTCTACTAGAAGTAGAATAGATGCTCTCCGAACTACATTAGATTTTTATAAACCACTTAGTGACCACTACGCTTATGACAGTAGCTTGGGTGTTAAATCCCATCAAGTATTAAATTTATTAAGTATACCTTCTATATTTTATGGTTCTTCTATAAAAAAGGGAACAGTGAATTTAAAATTTTTCATTACAGGAACTTTAATCGGAGAACTTAAAGACGAGAATAAAAATGGAGAATTAATTCAAGTAGGCCCAACGGGTAGTGTAGGCACTGGATCTGTTGCTGGTGTTGCTCTGTATAATGAGGGGTTCATAATTTTAACAGGTAGCTGGGATCTGGGAGACGGCTCTCACACCATAAACTATAACAATGATGGTAGTACTGTTGCATCTTCTTGGTTACAATATTCTGTAGGTGCAAATGATGGAATCCCGGAGGACTCTTCTTCCGGTGCAAATTCCCGAGCTAGTGCAAGCTATGATTTATTATTTGAAGGTACCAACTATGTTCCTACCTTAACAATGTTTGCCCACGCCAATAAGGGAGAATTAAATAACTCTGGAAACCCTACCTTTATTGAATCCGGTTCTTATTCATCCAATACTGCTCCTGGAGTATATGTTGAGGATTCCGAAATACCAATCAAAAATATAATATCCAGTTCATATACTGGTTATAACGAGGAATTCGAAAGACAGACTTATATTTCCAAGGTTGGTATCTATGACGAGGATAAAAATCTCATTGCTATAACAAAATTAGCAACACCTCTTAAAAAAACTAATAAAAGAGATTATACTATTAAGATAAAATTGGATTTTTAAATGATCTTAGGATTAGATGTTAGCACCAGCATTACAGGTGCAACTATCCTCGATAGAGATAGGATTGTTCTCTGTGAGGCTTGGGATACAAGAAAGCTCAAAACTGTTTTTGAGAAGGCAGAGCTTATAAAAGAAAAACTTCAGTCTTTGCCAGTTGGTATAGAAGAAATTTTCATAGAAGAGCCATTCACCTTTTTTAAATCAGGCGGCTCATCAGCCAAAACAATGGCGAAACTTCAAGCCTTTAATGGCGTAGTATCTTGGATATGTTATGACACATTTGGAATTAAACCAGAATATTTAACGTCAGCATCCGCTAGAAAGCTTTGCAATATCTCCGTTCCTCGCGGACAAAAGGCAAAAGAAGTTGTTATAAAACATGTGTTGACAATAGAGCCAGACTTTGATATTGTATACACTAAGTATGGTAATCCGAAGGCCGGCGAAACAGACCGCGCCGACTCGTTTGTGATTGCCAAAGCGGGTTACGAAGTTTGCAACCGGAAAGAAGAAAGCTAAATATACTTTCGGATATATTAGGATATTCCTATAAATCCGGTAACGAGCTTCTATTTTCTTGTCCCCAATGTGAACATCATAAGCGAAAGCTTTCCGTAAATATTGAGAAAGACGCGTTTAAGTGTTGGGTTTGTGATTACCATGGCAGGTCCCTTAGAAGACTCGTCCGCAGATATGGTAGCTTTAATCAGAGATCCGAGTGGGGCGAACTTACCGGCAGAGTAGATTTAAGTTCGTTTGGTGAAAACTTATTTTTGGATGAGGTCCAAGAAGAAGAGCAGAGAATAAGCCTTCCAGAAGAATTTATCTCTCTCACAAGCAACTCTCTTCCGTTTCACTCTAGGCCACCCTTAAAATACCTTCGCCGGCGCGGCGTGACCAACAAAGATATAGTGAGATGGAAGATCGGGTATTGTCCCTCTGGAGAATACGCTGATAGAATAATCATACCATCTTTTGGATTATCTGGATATTGTAATTATTTTATCTCTCGAACATATTCAGAGTCCTGGCCCAAATATAAGAATCCACAAGCTGGCAGAGATATAGTATTTAATCATTTGTATATTGATTGGGATTCTGATCTGGTTATAGTTGAAGGAGCTTTTGATGCGATAGTTGCAGGCCCCAACTCTGTTCCTATTTTAGGGTCATCGGTTAGGGAGAAATCCGTAATCTTTCAGGAAATTGTCAGGAATGATACCCCTGTCTTTATTGCTTTAGACCCGGATGCGGAAAAGAAATCAATGCATCTGATTAATAAATTGCTTGAATACGGAATAGATGTTTATAAAATTGACGTTTCTCCGTATGATGATGTGGCCGAGATGAAGAGAGAAGTATTTGAGGAAAGAAAAAAAGAAGCAGAGTTAATGAATAGTGACAACTACTTATTTAGAGCCATTAATTCTATTTAGGAGCCATCGCGATGGAAATTACAGGTAAGAAGCTTAATAAAATCATTAAAGAAGAGGTAGATCTATTTCTTCTTTCTGAGGGTGTAGAATCTTCAGACATAACAAACTTAAAAGAGCCGGTACCAAGCGATCCGGAAGCGTTAGCGAATAATATCAAGATCGCTTCTAGAATTATCGAAGAACTTGTCGGAGGCCAGCTAGCAGAATTAGCCGGCGTAACGGAGAAATTAGCTGTAGCCGCTCAGGCGATGAGGGATGTTCTGGATGACCTATCTGTAAAGAACCCCAATCATCTCGGAGACTACGCAGCCGTCAGGCCTGATCCCCAACCGGCCGCCCCAGGTACTACAATTATTCCTTGACACACGACAATCTGCGTGTTATTATAGAAGTCGAGGATTAATAGGGGATATTTATGCTCATAGCCCATTTGGCCGACACACACATTCGTAATCTTAAGTATCATGAAGAATATCGAGTGGTGTTTAAAAGACTGTATCAAATTCTTCGCGAGAAGAAGGTTGATTATATTGTACATTGTGGAGACATCGCTCATACGAAGACGCAGATTTCACCAGAATTTGTACAAATGTGCTCTTGGTTTTTCAAGAGCCTGGCAGATATTGCCCCAACTTATATTATTCCCGGGAACCATGACGGTAATTTGCGTAACAGCAGCCGTTTAGATGCCCTCTCACCCATTGTAAGTGCTTTAGCACATAAGGACCTGCATTTACTCAAAGATTCCTTAGAGGTACGTTTAAAGGGTGGTATAACCTTAAACGTACTTTCTGTGTTTGACAGGGAGAATTGGGTTAGTCCTACAGATCCTGAAGCTATTAACATCGCTCTGTATCATGGAGCTATCTCAAATTCAAAAACTGATATTGGATGGATCATGGAACATGGAGAAGACGAGTTATCTATTTTCCAAGACTTTGACTATGCGATGCTTGGAGATATTCACAAAACAAATCAGATTTTAGATCATGAAGGGAAAATTCGTTACCCTGGCTCTACTGTACAACAGAATCATGGCGAGACAAATGATAAAGGGTTCCTTCTGTGGGGCATCAATGGAAAAGACGATTATACTTGTGAGCATATTTCTATTCCGAACCCGAAACCTTTCGTTACTATTGAGTTAACTGCCAAGGGGCGCATACCCAAGAAAACCGGCCCTCCGGAAGGCGCGCGCATTAGACTGGTGTCGAGTACCAACTTAACTCTAGACTCAATTAGAAGGGCAGTAGAGGCCACTCATACGCGATTTAAGCCAGAGTCGGTTACATACCTCAACAAATCAACGGAGGATTATTCAAATAGTGATCTTATTAGTTCACTTAAGGTTTCAGATCTACGAGATTTAAAAGTACAAGAAGATCTTATTTCAGAATATTTAGATGATCATGAACTGGAAGAACAAACTTTATCTTTAATTTATGGAATAAACAAAACATATAATGCAACAGTTGAACAAGAGGAAGAAGTATCTAGAAATGTTAACTGGAATTTAAAAAAGTTCAGTTGGTCGAATCTTTTTAATTATGGAGAAGATAATGAAATTAATTTCGAGAATATTAATGGAATTATTGGAGTTTTAGGAAAGAACTATTCAGGAAAGTCAAGTATTGTAGATGGGCTTTTGTATACTTTATATAATTCAACATCGAAGAACAACAGAAAAAACTTAAATGTTATCAATCAAAACAAGAATGATTGTTCTGGAGATTTAGAAATTAATGTTGGACACTATACATATCATATTAATAGAAGATCTGAAAAATATGCAAAGAAGTTAAAAGGTGAAACTACCATGGAAGCAAAAACTGATTTAGATTTTGTAAGGGTAGATACATTAAGCGGAGAAGAAAAACAAATGAATGGCCTGTCTAGATCGGACACAGACAGGAACATCCGTAAGATTTTTGGTACTTTAGATGATTTCTTACTTACTTCGATGGCTTCTCAGTTGAATTCTTTATCTTTTATAGGAGAGGGCTCAACGAAGCGAAAGGAAATCCTTGCTAAGTTTCTTGATTTAGAATTATTTGAGAGGAAATATAAACTAGCAAAGGAACGAGGTTCTGAATTGCGCGCAAACTTAAAGCGCTTAGGGATTAATAATTTTGATCAAGAATTAACAGAGGCTAGGAAAGAATTAGCTCTTGCAGAAATAATTTCGGATAGAAAAAAGACAGAATGTGCAGAATATCAGTCTGAAATCGAATCTAAGACAGAATCTTTGAATGAATTAATCAATGCCATTGAGACAATCCCCACAGAAATCATTGATATTAAACAGGTTTTAGATCAATTAGAAAAACTTGAAGAAATTTCTGTAAAAATCAAGGATGATAATAATTATTTAGATCAAAATTTGGTAGAAGACAAGGAAACGTTAAAAAAGATTGATAATTTTATAAATCAATTTAATATTGAGGACTTACAAAGTAAAATAAATACATCTGAAGACAAAAAGAGAGAATTAGATAATTTTGAGCAAGAAATAGAAAAGCTAGAGATTCAACTAAAAAATCAGAACAAGGCGGTTTCATCTTTAGAAGAGGTACCATGCGGAGAAGAATATTCTCATTGTAAATTCATTAAAGATGCCTATGAGGCAAAGAACAAAGCCGAAGAAACAGCTTTATCAATAGAATCTTTATCTATAGGAAGGCACAATCTAGAAAAAGAAGAAAAAGAGACCTCTTCGGAAAAACTAGAGGAGTATATGAACAAATATGATAAAGTCTTAGAGAGAAAAAATGAAGTTGAAATGAAAATAAGTACCACTAAACTTTCTTTAGAAAAGAATAAGACAAAATTCATTAACATTGAAAGAAAACTAGAAGAATTTAACGACAAGAAAGAAGAATACCAAAAAAACAAAGACGTTATTAATAATTTAGAGGGCTTGTTAGCACACAGAGTTCAAATACAGAACAGCCTAACAGAAATAAAAGAGATTCATGAAAGTTGCCAGAACGAACTTATGGAACTTTATAAAACACATGGTTCTCTGGAAGAAAAAATCAGCACTTTAATATCAGATCAAGAAGAGTATGAACAACTACAAGACGAGTATTCTTCAGTAGATCTTTATATGAAGTGTATGCACACTAACGGTATTTCTTATGATATTATTAAGAAAAAACTTCCAATTGTAAATAAAGAAATATCAAAGGTGCTGGCGAATATTGTTGACTTTGAAGTTTTCTTTGAGAACGACGCCCGCAAGCTTGACATTTTGATTAAGCATCCGAAGCACGATCCAAGACCAATTGAAATGGGGTCAGGGGCCGAAAAGACTATTGCCTCAATGGCTATTAGGCTGGCTCTCTTGAACGTATCAACTCTCCCAAAAGGTGACACATTTATTTTAGATGAGCCCGGGACCTCTCTTGATGAGGAAAACATGGAAGGGTTTGTGAGAATATTAGATATGATAAAATCTCAGTTTAAGACGGTAATACTTATTTCCCACTTAGATTCTCTAAAAGATTGTGTTGATCAGCAAATAATTATTGATAAGGATAGTTACGGTTATGCCAATGTTAGATACTAGTGAGGAAAAACGAAATGAAAATATGGTTTGCTAAAAAACTTCACAAGGTTGCTTATCTGTGGTGGTCCAATTGGAGCAAAGTTTACAGGCTAATATACCATAGTAAATACCGCAAGGTCGTTCTTGAAAAGAACATGTCTTTGGGAGAAGTAGAAGATGGTCTTAAGCGCCTAAGATGGTCCCCTGACAGCTGGAAGGAATTATGGGATGCGTGCGGTAGCCCCAAGAGAGTGCAGCACGAATTAGATGAAATGGCTTCAGGAAAACCATGGCCACACATACAAATGGATTGTGATGATTTCGCAATCTGGGCCGCCAATGTCATTAAATCAACGTTTTATCCTAGGGTCTTTACGTTCTCTTGGATAGCAAAAGATGGTTCTATGAAGGGACATGCTATGTGCCTTTTGAGACAGAAGGATGGTAGGATATTCCACGTTGGCAATTGGAAAACCTCCTCGCCGTACAACAACCTCAGAGAGGCATGCGAGCATATTTTGCTTCAACGGTCGGCCAAAGAAGCAATTTGTTGGGGAATTTTTGATAAGGATCTCAAATTGTTATCCTCTGGATCGGGCCTTCCATCAGAAAAGTTAGCTGATCTTCACTTCTGAAATCTACTTACATCAGGAGGTATTTTTTATGAGTGAAGAAACAAAAGCTGTCTTAGACGGACTATTGCTAAAATTAACTAGCAGGAAACTGATGGTTTGGGTTACTGCGACCGCACTGGCCCTGATGGGGGCCCTCGATTCATCTGATTGGGTGGCAGTCGCACTAGTATATATTGGTTCCGAGGCGGCAGTTGATATAGCCTCAGTATGGAGGCACGGTAGATAATGAGTTGGATGGCAATTAAGATTGTTTTAAAAAAGTCATGGTCATTTATTAAGAACTATTGGCACTTTCCGGTAGTCTTGATTGCTGTTCTTATTACTTTCTTAGTAACAAGAAAGAGTAGTAAAAGACTTTCCGAAATTCTCAGGTTGTCGACAGACAACCATAAAAAAGAATTAGATATTATAAACAGCCTTCATGAAGAAGAGATCAAAAGAAGAGATGAGCTATTAAAGAGACATGCAGAGACACTTGCCATGTTGGAACGCGAATATCAATTAAAGTTTGATAATTTGGATAAGAAAAAAGAAGAAGAGATTAATAAGATTATTGATGAATTTGATGGAGATCCAGAATCTCTAGCAAAAGAAATGAGTAGGAAATTTGGAGTAACATATGTACCGAGAAATTAAAACTAAGTGCTTGGCCTTATTTTTGGGCCTAACTATTATTTTTATGCCCACTAGTGTATTGGCACAAGAGACGGGTAAAATTACTAATCTAGAGAAGGGGGAAGAGGCACCGTTTCAAGGAGTTCTCATGGACACGGCCACTGCTGGTAGATTATTGGCAGAAAAGGAATATGAGCAAATTGAATGTAACCTCAGAATTGAATATGAATTACAAAAGATTAAAGCAAAATATGCTTTGGAAATTGGAATTATTGAAAACAGAGCTACATTACTTGAAGAACAAAATACTTCGATTCTTTCAATAAAAAATACAGAGATTGAAAGACTCCAGAAGTTAGCCTTAAAAAACCCAAATGATAATGCAAATTGGTGGTTCACAGGCGGAGTAGTCGCAGGCATCGTCACATCTATAGCTATATTTTACGCAGCAGTAGAGACTTCAAAATAAGGGGGTGTAGAGTGTGGCGAAAGTTAGCAAAGGAGCAATTGGAAGTTATAGCCGCGGCAAGTTAGTAAAGATTATTGACGACCGTGTGGATACTTCTGCTGCTGGCAGTGCATTCACAAATATAGCTGTTTCTGGCCAGAGTACTGTCGTTTCAGACGGAGCTACTGATACTTTAACTCTTGCTGCGGGAGACAATGTAACAATTACTACTAACGCTAGTACTGATACTGTTACAATAGCCGCGGATGTAGATTCAGTATTCAAAACTATATCAGTATCTGGCCAATCAGATGTTGTCGCTGACTCTGCCACCGACACCTTGACGCTTGTTGCTGGTTCTAATATGACCATCACTACTAATGCGGCTGGAGATTCGATTACTTTCGTCTCTTCTAACACTGGCGGAGGAGACACAGCTATAACTGGTACTTTAGATGTAACTGGTATAACTTCTCTACAGGGTGCAGTCGAAATAGTCGGTGTAGCAGACTTAGCCAGTACTTTAACAGTCGCCAGCACAACAATATTAAATGGCACCACAATATTAAATGGTAAGCTTACTGGCTCGAATGGTTTTGATTTGCAGGACGGGGGATCGTCTCTTATAAAAGGCGATGACACTAATGGAATTATATTAGGTAGCAATTGGACAGCCGCGGGAAAAACTTGCGCTGATCTTGGAACGGTAACAACTGTCGATATTAATGCCGGCTCGATCGATGGCACCACTATTGGTGCTGCCAGCGCTGCTGCTGGCACATTTGCTGCAATTATAGGCACTAGTGCTGCTGTTTCTGGGACATTAGATGTCACGGGAAATACTTCTCTACAGGGCACTCTCGAAGTCGTTGGTAATACCACATTAAATGGAGCAGTAAACCTTGGGAATGCAGCTTCTGATATCACAACCGTCGTCGGCAAGCTTACTGCCTCTAATGGGCTATCTGTTACGGGCGATGTTGGATTTGATGATGCTTCTTTTACAGGCAATGTGACTTTAGGCAATGCAGCAACAGATGTAACAACTGTCACTGGCCAACTAACAGCTTCAAACGGATTAAGTATATCCGTTGGAGACCTTATTGTTGTCGAGAGTATAGAGGTTACAGGAAATCTTGTAGTTAATGACAACGTAACATTGGGTAACAGCCCAATAGATGTTATAACAATTAATGGAGAACTCACCGCCTCTAATGGATTAAAAGTAGTAAGTGACATAGAATTAAGCGGCACTATGATATTTTCAGAGTTTGATAGTGAGCCCGCAACACCATCGGATGACCAACTAATATTGTTTGCCAGAACAGGGTCCTTGCATGTAATCAACGATGCGGGAGAAACTCTTACAGTTGGCTCCGGAGGCGGCGGTGGAACACCTGGAGGTTCGGATACGCAGATTCAGTTTAATGATGGGGGATCATTTGGTGGAGACTCTGGTATAACTTATAATAAAACTACAGATGTTTTAAGCGTAGTAAATTTATCCGCCTCTCAAGGCCTTGTTGTTACAAATCATTTAGCTGCTGACAATGGGATTGTTACAATTTCCGGCCGGCTAACAGCTTCAAACGGGTTAGCAGTCACCGGAGACGTATCTTTTGATGACGCGTCCTTTTCTGGCGACGTAACTCTCGGGAATGCTGCCACTGATGTAATAACTGTCACTGGCCAACTTACCGCCTCTAACGGTATTAACACTACAGCGGCGACTGTTACAGATGGATTAACGGTTTCTGCTGGCACAACGGCGACGCAAGTTTTAACAGCAACAACCATATCAGGTTCCAGCACGCTTCAGATCGGCGGTACCGCGGACTTTGACGGCAATGTTACTATGGATAATGACCTTGCTGTGGCCGGCACAACAACTGTAGTAACTATTACTGCATCTAACGGTGCTACTATAACAGGAAGCTTGAGAGTAAAAGATGAAGCAGAATTTGCTAGTGAATTATCAGGCACGATAATCAGAGCCTCTGCGATATACCTTAATGATGATCTAATCACCGCTGGTGTAGATACTAGCGGCAACAATACTTGGTCAGGAACTAATATATTCTCCAGCAAGTTGACTGCATCAAACGGGATGATGATAACAAATCATCTAGCGGCCGACAACGGTACTGTAACTGTCTCTGGCCAACTTACAGCTTCGAACGGTCTCAACACTACAGACATCTCGGCCACAACAATATCTGGAAGCGGAGCGCTACAGGTGGGCGGGACTCTAGATGTCGACGGAGCAGGCAACTTTGATAATGGCTTAACTGTTGGGAATGGACTAACTGTTTCTGCTGGTACGACAGCGACGCAAGCTTTGACTGCAACAACAATATCTGGAAGTGGAGCACTCCAAGTTGGCGGAACTGCAGATTTTGATTCGGCAGTAACCATGGACAATAATCTTACCGTTTCTGGCGAGCTTTCTGGTACAATCATGCGAGCAGCAGCAATATATATCAATGATGATTTAATAACAGCCGGAGTTGATACCACTGGGAACAATACTTGGACCGGTACAAATATATTCCAAGGCCAACTAACTGCATCTAATGGGTTGGTGACAACAGATGTATCGGCCTCTTCGGACTTACTAGTGGGCAACACAATTAAGGCTGAGAATATAGGTACAGATACAGACGATACAGTTGTGATTCAAAATTCAACTGGATATCTTAAAACACAAGAAATTGATACAAGAGTCTGGGGGTCGACACTAGTTGATGCTGCGAATGGAGTAGACAACAGGCTGGCCACATTTAGTGATTCTAATTCATTAAACGGAGAAGCAAATCTTACTTTTGACGGAAGTACTTTAAAATTAACAGGAACGCTAGAAGTTCCAGATTCAGCATATTTTGGATTGATGTCCTCAAGCAATGTTGATATTAATGGAGGAGAAATAGATGGAGTTTCAATTGGAACAAATACATCGGTACCTCAATTAACAGCTAGCAGTGTTTACATAGATGGAGATTTGGAAGTCGGCTCGTCAGTAAAGATAGGCTCTCTGGCTCAGAATTTGAATGTTAACAGCTATAATATAACAAACGTAAGCCAGTTGGATGTCAATGGCAACTTTGATTTCGATGGGGATCTTGATGCTGATGTTGACAACTGGGATGTGCTGACTACTACTTCGTGGACTACCACTCTCAGTGGCGCAGTAAATGATCCTATGGCTTATTTTAAAGATGGAGATAATACAACTATCTTAGCTATTAATCCATTCCTGGCCGCGCAATGGAGAGGTTTAAATTTACATGGGGCGACGAAGACATATTTTGGTATCAACGGGATGAACCAAAGCGGTTCAATCGGCACCGAAGATAATAAAACACAACTCATTATTAGTGGAACAAATGGTATTGACATTTCCGGAAGTACAAATTTTGCTGACGATGTATATATTGCGGGAACTTTATATGGAGCTTCCCCTCTTAAAATTGGTAACGATGTAAATGTAACAGGTTCTCTAGAAGTTACCAGTGTATTATCCGGTACAGTTATTAGAGCGACTGCAATATACATTAATGATGATGCAGTGTCGACTTCTGGCGGCGGCGGAGGAGGATCCCCCGGCGGCTCAAGTACTCAAATACAGTTTAATGACGGTGGCTCATTCGGTGGAGATTCAGGATTAACATACAACAAGACGACAGACGCATTATCAGTAACTAATTTGACAGCCTCAAATGGTATACAAGTCACCGGAAGCTTTAAAGTTTATGGAAATACTGAAATTAGTGGAGGATATCTTGGGATTGGAGTTTCTGAAGGAGAAACAACTCATGGTTTAACTTTGCCCAATAGTAGTGGTGTCGATGGACAAGCAAAGGCAAATGCATTCATTACATATTCCTCGTTAAGATATAAGTCGGATATTAAAGAGATTGAAAATCCTCTAGAAAAGATTGCACAATTAAGAGGTGTAACTTATAATTGGAAGGACTCAGGTAAAGCAGATGTCGGGTTAATCGCAGAAGAAGTAGGAGAGGTATTTCCAGAGATTGTATCTTTTGAACCCAACGGAAAAGACGCATTTGGCATAGATTATTCTAAACTAACTTCATTACTTTTGGCATCGGTCAAAGCACAACAAAATATGATCGAGAGTCAAAATGAAAAGATTGCGAGTCTAGAAAATAAGCTTAAAAAAATAACAGATTAATCTTCTATGATATCAACCATATATAGTCAATACGCTCTTTAATGGAAGATTCCTGGGTAGAAAACTGATCTTTCCAACTAGTTAAGATATGCGACGAATTCTCGTCGTAAATTTAACAAATCATATATAGGGGGAAATTATATATGTCTATTAAAATTACAGGAGATGTCCTACAATCGGGTACAACCACGGTTGCGACACTCTCCACAACTTCATTTGCATTAGCAAATACCGCGGCTTTAACAGCTTCGAACGGCCTTGCGGTAACAGGTAGCTCTGAATTCAATGACGAGGTTGTCATCCGTGGCGACCTTACCGTTCTCGGAACCCAAACTCTGGGTGACGTCGACGCTGACTCTTTGTCAGTTACCGGTCACGCCACTTTCAATGGCGAGATCACCGCTTCGCTGGGCGTACTGGTCAAAGACGACATGGGGCTTTATTTCGGCGATGGCAAAGATGCTTCTTTCGAGTACGATGAAGACGACACAGACACTCTGCTCTACGCAGGAGCAAGCATGCGCTTTAGTGATGATACCAAGCTTGAATTTGGTACAGGCGGAGATGCTTCTTTTGAGTATGACGAAGACGGAAATGA